>Ga0310691_10005561_pt1 | contig 13723 bp, 16 predicted proteins | sample 176DNAGHGlowgp2_FD_203887 | JGI IMG/M metagenome (GOLD analysis project Ga0310691, IMG submission 203887) | Sheep rumen microbial communities from Palmerston North, Manawatu-Wanganui, New Zealand - 1766 DNA GHGlow gp2 (v2) (version 2) | ecosystem: Host-associated > Mammals > Digestive system >... | reverse complement strand
AGTTCATCTTGGTTTTCTGGTTCTGTTCCTGCACCTCTTCCTCCTTGCGGCTACTGCCTGGGACAAACGAAACGTTCTTGCGGTCGGCATTCACTTGAAAGTCCACGGTGAACTTCTGTCCGTTCTCACCCTCAAACAGTTTGTCCTTCACGATTCCGCCCTGCTTGAGCAGTTCCATCTCTTCGGGAGTGAACTTCACGTTACCCACACTCTCACGGAGATGCAGCTTGCTCACGGGATAGTGTACCAACTCGTTGGTCTGCTTGTCGTAAGACACGAAACACTCCTGCATGGTGTTGTCGCGGACATTGAACAACGGTACGACCTTACCGAGATTACCCGTCTCTTTCAGAGCCTTGGCATCCTCCTTGCTGAAGGTATAGCCCATGTACTCCGCATTCTCCAGCTTCTGCTCCTTGCGCACGAAGTGAGGCAGCACGCTGTAAGTGCCATCCTGCAGACGCGTCAGTTGCAGACGTGCTGCAGCCTTCACCTTCTGATCGTAGATGAGCATCGTCACATCGAGCAGCCCGGACTTGCCAAAGTTCAGCATGTTGTCCTTCGCTCCCGTTCGCTCCAGCACCTCTTTCGAGATACCGAACTTCTCTTCAATCTGGTCCCAGTTAACCTTGGACTCGTCGATGGGCTGATAGCCCTGATTTTGGTTTTGTACCATAATTGCTAAAAATTTAAATTGTTAATGAATAATGTTATTTGTTGGCGAGAATATCGCCGTTCTTGTTTTTGTTCATATTGGCAAGGAACTCAGCAACTGCTTTCTTGTCGAGCCTGTTTCCGTATTGGGTGATTAGTTTCTCTACGTCAGACTCCTTATAGTAGGCACTGTTACGCAGGATGATATAAGGAAGATTCCCTGCATTTCGATATCGCATGAGCGTTTTTCTACTGACTCGCAAACTGTTTACCAGTTCCTGTGTAGAATACATTCTCTCGCCTCTAAGGTAAAGTACTCCTTCGTGGTTACGCATCCTCAGATCATCCACCAGTACCTGTATCATCTGTTCCTGTTTCTGCATCCTTTTAACTACGCTACGCATACACTCAAGGAAGAAATCCTTATCCAGAACTTCACTCTGCTGCTTCTCTTCTGTTATGTCTGTTCCGTTCATAGTCTGTCCTCCATGTTTTCAAGGATTCTCTTTTTCTCTTCAATGCATTCCTGACGTATGGATGCAAGTAGTTTCTTGCTCAACGGACGCATGGTGACATGTGCGAACTCCTCAATGTCAGACAGACGGTAGCGTAATTGCTTCGCATAGCGGCGATAAGTAATCTTTCCTTCTGATCGGTAATACTGCATCGTCCGCTTCTCCACACAGAGCAATCGGCAAGCCTGATCATTGTTCAGGATGATGTCCTCGTCGCTGATGTTGACAGGAGCCGTAGCCTCCTTTACATATGTTTCTATTCTCTCTATGCGGTTTAGCAACTGCTGCCAGAGACCGCTTTCAATGGTGATGACTTCCATTCTTATTTCTTTTCTTGTTTGATTTCGGCAGCAAAATTACAGCAAGCCAGAGACAATGTTTCCCACCCTTTTAACACCTTGGAAGATAATATTTTTGAAATGGCTCCAATGTCCCCGATTGTTAGGGACTTTCGGGGACTTCTTCAATCCTTATACGCTTGTTTTACCGCAATCCGGCTACCTTTGCAGCCGTTTGAACAAAATCGATATAAGAACATGGATATAGTAATATTGGAAAAGAGTGCGTTTGAGCAATTGCTGGCTGAGGTACGCCAACTGACTCAAAAGGTGGAATCGCTTTCCCGCAAGTGTCAGGACAAGCGTTTCCAGAAATGGCTAACCGGTGAGGAAGTTTGTGCTATCCTCAAGATCAGTCAACGGTCATTGCAGACTCTGCGTAGCAAACATAAAATATGCTACGCTCAGTTAGGGCGTAAGTTCTACTACCGTCCCGAAGAGGTGGAATTGGTTATCCGTCAGTCGGGCAAGTATCATAATATATAATCAAGTATCATAATATATAATAATGTATAGGGAAATGGAAGAAAGAATACTCACAATCAAAGATGATTTGATAGCAGAGACTTTGGAGTCACTGCGCAAGGCAAGCCGAAAAGCAAATAGGTTAATGGATGATTATAAGCCCGTTCTTCATGGTGAACGGCTGATGACGGATGGGGAGCTGGCAACAGTCCTCCGCGTCAGTCCAAGAGCGTTGCGTGATTACCGTAACGACGGCATCTTACCTTATATCCGTATGAAAGGTAACATTCTCTATAAGGAATCAGACATAGAGAAAGTCCTAAAAGCGTATGAATATAACATATAGATTTGGAAAGATTCTTATAAGTTTATTCTGTCTATATATGGGTAGAAATATGTTTCAATCTTGACTGGGAGCAGTTCTTTGATACGGTGAACTAAAGCAAGCTAGTTCAGCTTCTGACGGACACCATCAGGGACGGCTGTGTCGTGTTTATTGTGCATAAGTACCTGCGGGTAGGTGTGGCAATGGACGAACAGCCGTAAAAACTATTGCCGTGTTGCCCACAGATCCATATACCGTGTAGACACAGCAACCGCATACGGTTGCAAATAGTGATGTCTTTCAAGAAGCACCAAAGCCAAAGGAAACGCCAAGCAAAGGGTTAAAACCTAAATGATTCAATTCACCTTATAGTGCTGCCAGTTCGATATTTTCGGACTGGCAACTTATCTTTTGTTGAAGCATGTGGTGATAGTCGCATGCGACAAAGAAGGTTGTGTCTTTTTTAGATAACGGCAACCAGAATGGTTGATAAAATACACTTTAATGAATGTTGATACTCACAAACAATTTGATTGACCTTATTTTTCAATCACTGGACTTTGTCCTTGGTAAAAAACCGACGTATATCAAATGGTTCGTACGAGGGTAGAGAGGACGAAGTAGGAAGAAAACTACTTTGTTTTCCTCCTACTCATGTATTTTGATTGATCATTCATTGACATCATGGTCAGCTTGCCAAAGTGTGAAATGCCATTTATTATCATAATACTCTCCGTAAAAAGCTGAAGGATGGTTACCGTAATAAATCATATCGTCATTGGAAGCATATTGTTTCATCTTTTGTGGTAATATCCAATGTTCATATCTTTGCAAATCAGCCATCTCGAACTTGTCAGAATTCCAATGACAGATACGAATAAAAGCATTCCCTCCTATATTAATCTCTTTAATGCCGATTAAACATCCTGTTAACGAAGGAGTAAGAAATAAGTTCGTCATAGGGCTATTACAAGGTAGGTCTATATACAACCCTGTTTCTTCTTTCCAAGGTAAAAAATATGCACTAAGATGTCCGTTAACATCATTTATAATTCTAATTTCATTTTGGTTTGTTCCTGTATTAAAAGTTTTAATTATAAATCTAACAGGCTGATTTAGAATGCTTGTTTTTATATTCCAGATTCTTAATGTAAGGTCTGGTACAATTATTTTTTGGGGTAAACACATATGTTGATTACTATTTTCTTCCTTACTCTATCTTAGGCTTTTCAGGAACCGCCTTTTGTTAATTAAATCTCTGTTGAATAGCTTATTTACTACTTTTTCATGATCGTTCATATTTAGTTTCCTACTCTGTTTACTATTGGGCTTTTCGGAACCTGCCAGATTGATTTTATTGCAAAAATACTCTTTGTTGACTATGTGAAGAAATCTGTTTTTCATGCTACAGTTTAGTCCACCAAGACACATAAAAAACTCCTGCATTGTCGTAAGTGACCAATGGCAGGAGTTCTTCTTTATAATCGTATGAACAAAAAGATAAGACAGAATTCGACGAACTATCAGGAAGTTCTATTTATTGCTTGTACTTCATGTATGCTTTCTGTAGTTTCTCGTCGTATTTGTTCTGTGCATATTGAGGACCATTGTAGTGTCTTGCAAACTCTGTCCAGTTAAGCGTACGGAGATACTTGTCCCAACCGTTGGATTTCAGAAAAGCCGTGAAGAGATCGAGTTGACCTCCTTCGTTGGCACACATCTTTTCGACAAACTCCCTGGCGTTCTTACATCTGCAAGCCTCATAGTTGAACCCCATAATCTGGAACAGTCCCCAACTTGCAGAACAGGCAGCAGCTTTCTCGTGGATGGCGAGGGCCTTTTTCAGACGAACGTATTCACCCATACCACCCTTGTAATGGCTCTTTGTCCATTTTGGATAGAGAATATCCTCGTTGCCTTTTACATAGTCCTCCGGGTTAAGACCATATTTTTTGAGTTGACTCCAGAAGATATGACCTTCAAAGAGAATAGCAGGACGACCAGGGGCAAAGAAACCGCCACGACCTCCTGTTTCCACCTCCTGTACGGCTTTCACGGCAGCCACTTCTACGCCCAGAATCTCTGCGCTACGTTTGAAATCCTCCTCAGTAAGCCGAAGGGTAGCCGTCTGACGGGCATTCTCGTCCTGCAATTTGCTCCATGTGCCTTTGCCGACAATACCGTCAACAGCAAGTTTATTCTTACGTTGGAAGTCACGTACCATAATGTCTGTCTGCTCGTCAAAGAGTCCCGTCTCATCGACTTTGTACCCCCATTTGTTGAGAAGTTGCTGCAAGAGTACAACATCACTTCCCATTGATCTTAATTTGATAGTTTGCATAATTCTTATTGTTTATGTTCAACATCGTTTAACACACCTCGTTGGTAATTGACAGTGTCATCACCTGTGACAGCTTCATAGAGATTGATCTGCCTGATGTCAGGAACCTTTTTCATCTTTACATCAATGACACCCAGCCACTCCTCACTTGTTGGCTGAAGATGGATAGTCATCTTAAAAGTGTCCAGACTGGAACTTATTGCTGTCCATATTACATCCGTTCCAATATGCTGCTTATATTTTCTCAGTCCTTCAGTCAGATTCAGGAACTGCATTTCAGCGTCTTCCGCATTGTCAACGATCTTGTAACATGTCTTGAGATCATATTGTTCTTTGTCTTTTGTAAATGTCTGGAGTCGGTCCCGTAATCGTTCCGTCTCAACCTGTTCTTTTGGTTGTGACTGTCTGTTTGTCCGTTCTTGGGTAGCGATGAATATTCCTGCTATGGCAAGAAGAAACACCAGTGCGATAATGATGATGATTTTCTTCATAAGTTTGACTCTGTTTTAATAACAGCCTGACAATTATCGGCTGATGATTACTGTTTAGTATTAAGTCCACCACTCGATTGTCCCTTACATACCTCTCCCGCATGGTCAACTGCTGATTTTCGTTAACTTGGACATAATATATCAGACAATCACTGGCCATGTGGTGCGTAATATTATCAGGGCATACGGAAGGCAGTCTGATTAGAAATAGATAGGCATCCGTCATTGACATTACCTCGCCTTTCCATGAGTTTCTGCTACCGTTTTTCCTCAACTTCATCACTTTTCCTTTGGAAAGAGTTTCCAAATGGCTGATGAGCAGTTCGCTATATCCGTCATTCCCTTCAACTTGTACTGTGGCATCTTCTGTTTTACGAAAGAGTCTTTTCAGCCATCGAGTCAGTGAACGCAAACCCCCCATTACAACTATTTGCTAAAGTGACTTGTATTTTCTACCCTTCGCTGCGCTTCGTCCACTTTTGCCAGAATCTTCAGGGCTTTGTCCGACTTTTTCTTGTCAATGAACAGACTCAGTCCACATACAGGACAATGCAAACTCCTGGTAAATAATAGTTGACGAATTGAAACAGGGATTAGTTGACTACAGATTGGGCATTGTATGCCAGGCACACCATGTTGTTGCTGTTGCATTCTTGGTTTAGTTGGAATCATTGCTTTCTTCAGTTATTCAGTTTCTACTTCTTCTTGCTCTTCTGGAGTATCTTTCATGTCTTCAATCTGGAGATTGTTGGTAGTCAGGTTCAGCAAATTCGACAAACCACCAGGCATGTCAGCTTGCTGCATCTTTACTTTTACCTTCATATTAGCGGCAAGTCCCTGTCTGATCTTCTTTTCCATATTGCCCTCAATATTTGATGCGGCCATCGACACTCTCAGTTTGACGCCTTCTGGTATCTGGTCTTCCCCATCATTCTTTCCCTTCAGAGAAAAAGTTGAATGTTTATCGGCACTGACCGCATCGATAATCTGAATATCAAAATCGAAATCTGCTTCCTTCACCTGAAGCAAAGGCAGCGGCACCAATGTCATCAGTGGGATGCTGACGCGCTGTTGTCGTTGTGTTCCGTTATCCTGTACATTGTAGGTGAACTCCAACATCCTCAAGTTCCCAACTTCTCCCGTTTCCGGATTATAGGAATCGAATGCCAGTTCATAGAGATAACTAAGATATCTCCGTGTCGACATACTATCCGCATCTATCGTAGCAACCAGTGGACCGGAAATCAGATCCTTCAGTTCCATAATCTGTTTGCTTACCTTGTTATATTTTGTTTCCATAAGCGAGATATTTTATTCGTCTTTCAAGTATATATTAATGTTGTTAGGTGACACCTTGAAGCGTAAAGTATGGATAGCGTCCTCAGGCAATTTTGCAAGTTCCTCCGATGACACACAGACATCAATCGAAGGCATGAGGCGCTTGCGCTTGACATTCACGTCCTGCAATAAGGCGGAAAGCCCTTGCTCAACAGCAGTTCTCATAGCCGCCTTTACCTTCTCGTCGTACTCACCGTTGACATTCTGATCAAGCATCTCCCGTATATCTCCATGGTTGAGCAAGGAATCCTCTCCAACACTTAGGACAATTCGTGCCAAGGTCTTTTCATTGACAGAGCCGTCATCTTGAATGATGGCAGTGTACTCTTTTTGAATAGCCCTTTGAATCTTACGGCTCAAGAAAGCACTAAAATCACGTTTTGTCTTCTTGTCGTCCTCCAGAGTTTGCAAAGGAGCGGTATCTTCTGTTGCCCTGTCTGGTAAGACTTCATTGAATATGGGGATGGCACTGTCGAGAAGCAATCTGGCGCAAGACTTGGAGATACCCTTTTCAATATCGCGCAAGGCAGGGAAATTGATTTCGTACTGCTCTACTTCGGCTAAAGAGTCTGTGATACCATACTGGATGCAAAGATCCATCTCGCCTAAAGCCACAGCAGGCAGGGCAAAGCTGTCAAGTCGTCCATATTTGCTATAGATGTCTTTCAGTGCTATTGCATACATGTTTGCCTGATGTTGGGCAAAGACCATATCCCGAAGGATAGAACTGATAATAGTGCTTAACTGAGCCATAAGTTTCAATTACTTTAGATGATACTTGTTACTAAGCATTACCTTTTTCCTTCTGGGCTGATGCCACTTTTACGCTCAGCGTTCTGCTGCCTGCAGTGACGGTGTAAGAGCCCTCCTTAGTCAGATCGAATACCATATTGTCTCCATCCTGCACACCGGCAACATCACCATCACCAGACTTCGCCTTGATGGCTTTTGGCTCAAAGAGACCCTTCGGACTCTTATAGGTAGCAATGAGCTTCACGGACTTGCCGTCTGCAGGCAAGACAATGTTGGTTTCACTGACTTCAAGCGTACCTTCAGGATCGCTCACATCAAGAGAACTGCCAAGTAGTTCGAGCACCTTGGCGAGACCTGCTGGCATACTATCCTGTCCGGCCTTCACAGCCACGTCCATGGTGTACTCCACACTGTACTGTGAACTCTGGGTGGCCTTAGAGTCCTTCTTCGACGAATAGTTTGCCTTCATGTTTGCCTGGACGCTGAACGGCCCCCAGCCGACCTTGGCGGAGATGTCCGCTCCTGCTTCGAGGGATGATGAAGAACTGGTTTCGGAAACAGAGGATGACGAAGCGGAGATATTGGCCTTGAAGTTGATGTCGATATCATGAATGGCGATATACGGGATAGGCACTATCGTCAGCAGAGGAACATTCAACTGCGCCATGCGACCATTCTGCAGAAACTCGAAGGTCACATTCACTGCTTCTTTCTTTCCAGTCTCAGGGTCTGTGTTCAGACCGACTTCCTGAATGAACTGCCATGATGTCTGCGCAGCCATAGCCTGCGCTTCAATACAAGCTTTCAAAGGTGCTCCGATAATGGAGCCAAACGGTATCGCTTGCAACGCACTGGTTGCCACTTGCGATGGAGTTGAATCAATTGGCATAATTTTCTTTTTTTAAATGTAAATAATGTTGTTAATGCTGAGCCGGACTTCAGTTTTGCTGGCAAAGTTAGACTTATTTGACGAACTGTCAATTACGTGTCCAACGTTAATCATTATCATCCACCGTATCTTTGTTTTCTCTTTTCTACAACTCTTTTTCTTGATCCAATAAGAATAAAACTTTTCCTTATAGTCTCTTGATAATCCCTGCCAATAGTAATATCCCTATCATCTATCATGCGCACAAAATTACCAATATACCTGGATACGTGTTCCAGATTGATGATATAGGAACGTTGAATACGAATGAACAAATCTGGAGAAAAATACTCTTGCACCTCACACATGGGTACGGAAACGGTGATTTTGCTTTTGTCGACAAGATGAATAACACAATAGTTCCTTGAAGCTTCCAGATAAATCACATCATGTATGGATACCCTACGATATCCAAAATTATCCATAACAAATACATGTACATTATTCTGTACCATTTCATTTTTTACGTTTTGCTTAATTTTCATACTCTTTAAAAAATAGTAACTATTATGCATGGCAAAAGTACTTATTTTAAAAATACTACCCAGTATTCATCCAACAACATACATAATTATCCACCGTATTTTTTTCAAATTTGTCCGTTTTAGCAGTTGTTTTGCCTCTGAGTGGATGAATCTGTAGAGTAGTGGATTTGTCTTTGCAATGCTATGTATTTTTGTATTTTTGCCCCAAAACATATCGAAAAATATGTTATTCCTGAGGATTTTATCATAATTAACATACTGTGCGTTATTATTAATAATTAAATTTTGTATCTTTGCAAATGAAAACAGATGATTATAGAATAGAGACTACCCACTTCGACGAAATGAAATACAAGAGTTGGGGCTTTCGGCAAGTTAACCAGAGACCTTTTATAGTATTCTCTGAAACATTATTTGACGGTATCTTGTAATGAAGAAAATAGGCAATGAACAATTTCTTAAGTAAAATGAAACTTTTTTGTTTGTTCCACATCTTATTACGAATAAAATATGTACCTTTGCAGCGGTGTTTTGCAAAAGGCACTAAATATATTGCTCAATTTCTCCGACGAACTGCGACCTCGAACGAGATTAACGAGCAAACCTACATACATGGAGTATGCGCTTTAGGCGCAGACTCTTCCATAGTATGTAGAGGCTGTCGCAGGCCTGTCGGAGAATATGGACGGGGCCTGCGCTTTCTTTATGCCTTTGAGTTAGTGCTCTCCCCACAGAGTTTGGATGAGAGAATTAACAATAAATACAAAAAACAATAAAGATTTAACCATTATGAGAAAACAGATTTATTCTCTGCTGCTCTCGGTATTGCTCAGCATATCTTTGGGCATGAAGGCGACCATCGTTGATGATCCTGGTGTTTTTAACTTTTCTCCATTTTACGATCCGTCATCAGGTGTCATTGGTTTAGCACTTACGTTTTTCCCTTCAGAAGAGGGAGACACGGTTTATATTCCTGATTATATCTATGAGAATAATCAGTACAAGTATGTAGTTTGCATCAACACTGGCGCATTTTACGACTGCCATGCCAAATACATCCGTCTGCCAAACCATCTGAGATTTATTCAGGATTATGCTTTCCACTATTGTTGGTTCCTGACTACATTGGAGTTTACAAACGATATTAGTGAAATAGACTTCGGGGAAATCGACGATATTGTTGGTGGCTGTAACTATGTGGACGAAATCATAGTGCCGCTTGAATACTTAAGTAATTATATAGAAGACCCGGAAGATAGGTTTTTCCCTTTTTATTTGTATGAACAGTTGAAAGGAAAAAGAGTCCTCTCGCAATATAACAAAATGATGTGGTCTGATTACAAATTTAAAGTAGGTGGTAACGTTAATGCTTTTTATTTCACAGGGATAAATGGAAATTATGCAACTACAAATAATGTAAATGTTGTTCCCGCTAATACGGCTATTGGTATAAAAGGTAGCAATGGAGATGTCGTTTATGCAATAGCGACAACGGACAATGCCGATAATGTAACTGTGTATAACAATATTCATAATGTAAATAGTACTACATGCGTTACTAACTCATCAGGAAATTATTATCACTATTTTAATGGTGAGGACGGATTTCCTATAATCCTCTCTACCATATGTTTTGAACCATATTCTGCTTACATAAAAAACTCATCCTCTGATGAAATTATTATACCAAATTAAATTATTAACAATGAAAAAGATATTCAACCTCATCCTCACCCTCGCCCTCTGGCTCGTGGCGGCGCAAGGGGCGTGGGCCGTGAAGGTAACGAAGACCGAGACGTTCTATTTGGACGGCGGCTACTCGGGCAAGACGCAGTTGCAAGACAACTGGACGCTGCTCAACGAAAACGGTTTGACGCTCTATTATTCAAATACGAATCAGAGCGACTATATTTCTCAATCCGATTCCTATCAAAAGACCAGATTCCTAGGAAATATTGACAAGAATGGCGCAGAACTGATCTTCGACAACCTTGAGGGTACCGTGACAAAGGTGGAACTATATAATTTTCTGTTCTATGCAGAGGGCATACAGATGTATGTAGGCAAAAACAAAAACAATAACGCCACGCTTATGCACCTGCACGGGAACAATAGCGACTACGACTACCCGTCGGACAACAACCAGACCTATAACAACAAGACGGCCACCTTCGAGAGCAACGGTCTGTATGTATCGTCGAGCAGCAAATTGAAAATCATGTTCTCTGGCAGTGCCGTAACCGGCAATCTCGAATTCAAAGGCACCATCACTGTGACCTACGAAGCCGATGTTCCCGCCGACCCTCAACACACATTTACGTTTAATGCCAGTGGCAACACGTTGACCGCTACGTGCAACAACAACGGCGCAGGACATGAGTGCACACTCACCAACCGGCAGGCTACGCTGACACTCACCGCCGACGATGTCCCCTACACAGGTTCGTACCATAACGCTTCGTATAATCTCGGAGAATTCATGACTACGACGGGACTATCCGTCACCAGCGGCGGCATCAAATACGTGAATAAAGTTACTGGCGTGGAGCGCAATACGGGACCTTACGAAATAGGTTCCTACACTGCCCGCGTCACCGTTACCATTAGCAACACGGACTACACGCTGACCAAGGATTTCAACATCTTGGCTGGATACAAAGTCAACAATATCTACCCGCAGTTCAGTGTTAGCAAGACCTCGGCTTTGGAGGGCGAAGCGATTACCATCACCTATACGCAGCAGATGGATGAGAGCCTCGACGAGTTGACCCTGACGGGCGCGACATTGGGCAACAATATTGCCTACACGCAAAGCAGCAACACCTACACGTTCACGATGCCTGCCGAGGACGTGACCATCAACGCCACGATTACCTACCCGCTGAATGAAAACAACATCACGCAGAGCGGCGACATCTACACCATCAAGAACGCCGAAGGCTGGAACTACTTCTGCCGACGCATGGAGGTGGATGGCGTGTTGAATGGCTTCAGCGGCAAGACCGTAGAACTTGCCGCCAACATCAGCGTGACGACGATGGCAGGCACCGTGCATCCGTTCAAGGGAATCTTCGACGGCAAGGGCAAGACGCTGACGTTCAACCGCATTGCCGATGCAATATACACCGCCCCCTTCCAAAACACCGACGGCGCCACCATCTGCAACCTCCACGTTGAGGGCACCATCACGGGCGGCAACAATTCCTACTTAGGCGGACTGGTGGGCAGTGCCGAGGGCAACCTCACCATCCGCGACTGCCACGTGAGCACCCAAATCAGCACCACCTTCGACAGCAATACCCTCAGCGCGAACGTTGGAATCGGCGGATTCGTGGGCCTCCTGAGTTCGCAATACAACCAATGCCACATCACGGGCTGTGTGTTCGACGGACTCATCTACAACCCCAACTATTCTGGCACGACTTACGGCTGCGGCGGTTTCGTCGGCTGCTTTTCGGAGTACGGATATGCCATACTGGAAGACTGCCTCTTCATCGAAGGCCAGTACGACAACAACGGCGGCAAGCACGAACTGCTGTGGGGAAATGACAACAAAAAGAACAGCACCTTCTTCCACCGCACCAACAACCAAGGCGCGGGCACGCTGACCAACTGCTTCTTCGTCGCCACGCACTTCCTGAAGCAAGGCTCGCCCGCCGTGGAATCGGCTACCGCCCCCACTAACTTCGCCCACTTTGGCACCCCGACCGACCACTGCTTCATGAAGACCTACGGGCGCCTCATGCTCTTCAACGAAAAGTACTACACGCCGCCATACGGCGACCTGGTGGAGACGTACGACTACAGCGGGGTGAAGAGTTACAACATTGAGTACGACGACAAGCCCCTCGGCATCCCCGACATCACGACGCAACTGTGGGTGCCCTTACTGCGCTACAAACGCACGTTCACCAATGGAAAGCCCGTGACGGTGATGCTGCCGTTCAACTTCACGAAGAGCGCCTTCAAGAAGGGTGGCTCCAGCGACGGTCTGACTGGTCATTTCTATGAGTTCAAGGGCATCCGTCTGGATGTGAATGTGTCGAACAAATGGGTGGCCGTGATGGGAGAGCCTGACAATCCCGAAACGACCACGATGAAGGCCAACACGCCGTACCTCTACGTACCTGACGAGGAACCGCAGTATTGGTACATCGATAATGGCGGCGACGGCGTCACCATCTTCACCGAGGGCTACGACGGCGGCAATAAGGTGACCCCGTATGACGGCAGCAACGAGTCATATTCCTGGAACAAATGGAACTTCAAAGGCACCTACCAGCCGCGCTACTGGAGCGACAGCGAGAACCCTGAGGAAATCGGAAAGGTGTATGGCTTCGCAGGGAATACCAAGGTGGTGGACGAACAAAATGTCGTGGCCGGCGACTTCGTGAGGGCGAAGAGCGGCGCGAAGATTCGCCCCACGTCGTGCTACCTGATGTGGGCTGGCAGCGAGCCCAGCAATGCCCGTGCCCTGACCCGTAGCGCAGCGGCTACGGAGGAACTGCCACAAAGCATCACCGTCAAACTCATTTCGGCAAGCGGCGAGACTACCGCCATCGGCACGCTCGACACCAAGACGGGCGAAATGACCTTCGACAGCGAAGCATGGTACACCCTCGATGGCATCCGCCTGAGCGGCAAGCCCAGCACCAAGGGCATCTATATCAATAATGGTAAAAAGGTTGTAATCAAATAACGAATGGAGGACACAGCAATGAAAAAGAGAGCATACGAGAAACCTTCAATGAGAGTAGTCGAACTGCAACATAGGACATGCCTGCTTCAGGCAAGTGGCACGCCTCCCGAAGAAATCCCCGACTATGACGGCTGGTTTGCTTGATTAAATGCTAACATGATGAAATGACAACTATGCCCAAAGGCATCAATTGGAATGAACAATCTAAAGACTCCTGCGCCTATCATTAAGACTGGCGCAGGAGTTTATTCATATACAGATGTTACCGATTGAAGCCTATAATCGGGTCAATTAAAGCCTCCATTTGATAAGGATATAGTTTATCCCTTGTTCCGATATCTGTTATGGGGGTACTCCGATATCTCCTGAGGGTCACGCAAGGCATCCTTTA
>Ga0310691_10005560_pt1 | contig 13723 bp, 12 predicted proteins | sample 176DNAGHGlowgp2_FD_203887 | JGI IMG/M metagenome (GOLD analysis project Ga0310691, IMG submission 203887) | Sheep rumen microbial communities from Palmerston North, Manawatu-Wanganui, New Zealand - 1766 DNA GHGlow gp2 (v2) (version 2) | ecosystem: Host-associated > Mammals > Digestive system >... | reverse complement strand
AGGTTGAAAAGAATTTCAGTTTGTAAATAGACTTTCTGATTCAGATATAGAAAATATAATAAAAGATTGGATTAAGTAAAAAGTATGGGATACACCCCCATACTTATTAATTTTTTTTGAGATACCCTTTCTTCTCGAGGAATTCACTGACAAGTTTCGCAGTATAAATTCCCAGGAAATGAGTCCCAGCGATGATGACTACGGAAATCCATCCATGCTTAGCTATCAGTACAACGACTGTAGCATAAAATACTGAAGTTATCATTCCAATCAAAGCAGCTTTTAATCTGGTGGACTTGATTAGGAAAATATACTTCAAATTTTGCAAGAATACATTTGTGAAACTAATCAAAAAGAAAAGTAGATACTCGAGCCAAATTGGTCCGAACGAAATTGAATCTAATGCACCATGCATAATCAAATTTTTTTATTTTTTTTCAGCGAATCTTAGGCTTTGCTGATTTGCCCTTTTGTTTATATACTCATTATATTGATTCAACTACACAAAAACAAGATTTTTTTATTTGAAATTTTTTTACTAAATCCTAAAATCAACTTATTATTACGAAATTTTATCCTATAAATAAGTATCACATGTCATCAAAAGTTTATTTCACCAAGGAAATTACACCAGAATCTTTAATCAGAATTTATGAAAAATTATGAGTTGAATTGAAATGAAAAGTTTGAGTGAAAGTATCTACATGAGAAAGAGGTTCAAAATGATATTTGAAAGCCGATTTAATCGCTCCTTTAGTAAAGAAATTAAACTGAACGATAATCGAATGTAATACAGCTTATCCATGATCAAGAACTGAAGCCAAAAAGCACCTCAAAACTGCGGAAGAACATTGATTCACTTCATTCGCAGAAGTGGATATTATGGATGCAGATTGAGAATTTAAAATTCCAGTAAAGAATTGAAAACATTTGAAATACGATATCGTTTGAGAAAATTTTAAAAACTATGATTCTATTCTAAATCTTGCTCACTGAAAAGGTCACGCTATGTGAGGATTCGGAGCAAATCTAAAAAATCAATCAATCTGAATTGCTTCACGTAACGGGAAAGCTTATATTCATTCTTGCGGTCAAACTGAAGATCCAGACGAATGCTGGACAGTTAAATACGAACAGTCAGATTTTATTGAATCAATGGCTGAAGCTGCGACTGCAGTTGCAGATTATCTGAAAGAAAATAATAAGCCAATCCTTTATATCACGGTAGCAAATGCAATTAGTTTGGACTGTGACTGTGATGCTCATCAATGAGATCCAGTTATCGCTGATATCGGAATTTTTGGAAGTTTAGATCCAGTGGCAAATGATCAGGCTTTTATTGATGCTATTTGGGCTACTCATGAAGAATGAACTAAAGATATTCAGGAGAGGATAGATACTAGAAAATGAAGACATATTACTGAATATGCAGCAGAGCTTTGACTTGGAAGTACGGATTATGAATTAGAAGAAATTGATTAGTAAAACCTCACCCTGTCCCTCTCCTATTAGGAGAGGGTATTTTTATATTATTCAGATTCCTTCCATCTTTTCAGAGTAGGAAAAAGATTAGTGCAATATTCTCTCATCTCTTCATTGGTCATTCAGGCTTGAGCTCAATACTGACTACACATATCAATATATTCTTCCATGCTTACATCATCAATAAATTTTCCATCTTTGTAGCAGTAAATGCAGTAATCATGATTTATACTTTCATCGGCATTCGTACCAAATTGTTCAGGTTTTTCAATAGGCATTCCGCAACTTTGACAAATAGTCTTTTCCATAATAGCAAAAATTAAAGAATAAAATAAATCAGATTTTTTATTTAATTATCCTAATAATTTTTGGATTTCTTCTTCCATATCTCATGGGACATAAGTAGGACTATATCTATTTACTACATTTCAATCTTTATCCACCAAAAATTTAGTGAAATTCCAGATTATGTCTCATTTATTTTTACAAGTTGAACTCATTTGTTTTACTCACATCATGATAGTTTTATTTTTCAATCCTTTAATTTCATCATCAGATTTTTGTTGTTTTAGATAAGTGAATAGGGGACTTTCATTTTCTCAGTTAACTTCAATTTTAGAAAACTGATCAAAAGTCGTGTTGTACTTCATTGTACAGAATTGATGGATTTCATCATCATTTCCTGGAGCTTGATGCCCAAATTGGTCGCAAGGAAAATCTAAAATTTCCAATCATTTTTCGTGATATTTTTTGTAAAGATTTTCCAATCATTCATACTGTGGAGTAAATCCGCATCATGTAGCAGTATTCACAATGATTAGAACTTTTCATTTAAATTCTTCCATTTTGATAGAGCTTCCATCTCTTTTGGTAATTTCGTAATCGTAAATAGTCATTTTTGTGATAATTAAAGAATAAAATTATTTTAACAATTTCTCTAAAGCATTTGCATTTAATATCGTATTTGAAATGAATTCTCATTTGTAGAAATTTGCCCAATTATTGAAAATGCACGGAGCATTTTTAGCTTTTTCTAAACTATCAATTTTGATAAAATTCAGATTTATTTTCTTTTCCTTTGCATAATCAGATAATTCTTGGACTTCATATTCTACATAAGGACATTCATTAGTATAGTAGATAGTGAAATCCTGACTATCTATCTTCATTTCCCTGGCACTATCATTAAATTTTGGAGCTTCAGATTTATCAAACTCCAATGCTAACAATTCGTAATCAGCTATACTATCCACCACTTTAAATCCGAAATGTTCAAAAAATTTCTTTTCACCAAGGAAAGGTTTTTTCTTTTTGGAAACTAAAGTACAGACTCCACTCATTTTCTTCTCTTTCGCATCATTTATTGTATATTCCAATAATTCTTTTCAAATTCATTTTCCTTTAAAACTTCAGGCAACCCATAGACAATAAATATATTCATAATTTTTACCAATAATTGGAACTCGTGCAGTTTCAATAGGTTCATATTCAATAAACATTTTCCCTCTATCATTTAGCTTTCTGAAAACATGTCAGTCTTTTAACTTACTTTTAATTCGCTCTTTCTTTTTATCTACTCAACATTGATGCTTTGGGTCTCCGATGGCACAGCAAATATGTTCATTATCAATATTTTCTGCGGTTAGGTTAATATATTCGTGCATAGTTTTGTTAAGAATTTAAAAGTTTTTTAATCTCATTTTTTACACTTTCTAAATCGCTTGAAGTCAGAATAGGGATTAAGCTGTTGATTTCTTGAATTGATTTATCTCGCCGTTTTAATTTTTCAAGCATTTCAATCAATTCATCATCAAATCTTTTTCTGATAATTTTGATAGGATTTCATGCTACAATCGTATATGGTTCTATATCTTTTGAAACGACACTATTTGCTCAAATTATTGCTCAATCTCAAATATGAACTCAAGGGAGAATTGTTACATTTTGACCAATCCAAACATCATTTCAAATTACTGTATCTCATTTCAATGGTAAATCTTCTGCTTTTGGTGGAGTTTGTTCCCATCATTCTAAAGTATAGAATGGAAATGTAGAAATAGCATTCATTTGGTGGTTTGCTCAATTCATTATAAATTCAACTCATGCTCAGATTTGGCAGAATTTCCCAATAATTAGTTTATCATTATTCCGTTCATAAAAATGTGTAACATGACTTTCAAATTCTGAATCAGAGATATAAGTAAAATCTCCAACAATAATATTTTTGTTCGTTATTGTTGGTTTTACATATATTTCTTTATCATATCATTCAATTGGGTGGATTGTGTTTGAATTCGGATTTTTTCAGTCTTTCATAATTATATTTTTTTAGTTAAATAATCCTTAATACAAATTACATTAAAAAAATCTGATTAAATCACAATATAAAATTAAAAAAAAGGAGAAAGCTGAATTTCTCCTTTCGTTGTTTCCAAATTTTTACTTAGAAATTAACAATTGAACCATCCTCTAATACACATCCACCATCAACCCAATTTCATCACATATTAGAGCAAGCTTCCTCTACCATTGCTTGAGTTTCTTCCTCAGTTTGTCATTCCAAAACTCTCATTTTTGCCACAGGCATATCTGAATTTGTTTCTTCTGATACTTCTTCTGCAGCTACATCTTGTAATTCTCCATTGAATTTATGATTTGAGAATTCTACATTTACACTTTTATCCACCATATCAATTACACATTCTACATCATCTTCGGCTACATCTCAATTTTCCTCACGAGTTACATGTCAATTCAAAACGAATGATGCTCAAGCCTCCTCTTCCACATCCCATTCAGCATTGAATGTTTCAGTATTTAGATAGAAACCAACTCTATCATTACAAGCCAAAAGGCGACCGGCATCATTATTTAAGTTGTATGTAGTAGTTTCGTTGCTCTCATCAGTAGAACTAGTATCGTTAATATTCACATGGAAACTACATCCACTAAGTAGTAATCATCCCATTAAAAGGGTAGTCAAAAGTCAGAATTTTTTCATTGAAAATTTAAATCTTAGATATGTAAAAAGTTAATTCTATCTAATAAAGCTTCAGGTCAACAATAATCATAAGGATGACACAATCCACATTGATAATCATCATGAGTATTGCAAAATACTTCACAATCTGGCTCAACATGATTACATGGTTTGTTTGTCATCTTACTAGTATAGAAAGCTAAAAATAATCATAAAATCAATACTCAGATTGTTGTTCATAGAATAATTAAGATTTTTTTCATTTGATAAATAATAGATTGTAAAATATAAGATTAGTGTAAGAAATTTATACTTAATCACAATATGAAATCTGTTTATGATTCTCTATATCTTTTATTATTCATTCTAAATCTTGAATAACTCAGTCAAGATTATGATAAATTTGTTCGTTGGTGTACCTGATTACTTTAATTCATAAGTTATTCAAATAATTAGTCCTTTCTTCGTCTTCTTCTCATTTTCGGTCATGGCTTTGATCATCAACTTCTATGCATAGTTTGAGTTTTGCACAATAGAAATCAAGAATATAGTTTCATATTAATTTTTGCCTCAAAAATCTATATCATGTTTTATTTCATTTTAAGGCTAAATTCCACAAAAGTCATTCTGCTTTCGTCATTGTTTCTTGATTCCTCATAACTTTTCAGAATTCTTTATTTTTGGAATTATACAAGAAATGCATCTTGTTTATTTAATGTAAATGGGGTGTCCTCCTTTTTGAAAGGAGGTGGCTCGTAGAGCCGGAGGATTTTTACGCATCTTATACTTAAAAATCCCCAGTCACTCCGTGACAGCCCCTTTCGTAAAGGGGCACAATAATTTTCTATTCCACAATTTTCAAACCTTTACTTAAATTCTTACTCAAAGTAGATAAAGCAGATTTTAATACATCTCAAGTCAATCCATCATAAGCAGCTTGCCACTGAATGTCGTTTAATCTACTTCAACTAGCATCTACTACTTCATCAGAATCATAGAATTCATAATGAGTGAATATTGGACCTCGCGCGATTCTCTTTCCGTTCGCATCATCTATCATTACAAGCATTAATGCAGGGCGACCAACTGCTTCGTAAAGTGGATTTCATCCTTCAGAAGTGAAGATATCAGCAATCAAAGCTGCTCTCATTTCTTTCTGAGTTACTCAATCAGCTAATGGGAATGTGATTTGAGATAATTTATCATAAGCCGTTCTCATCCATTCAAAATCTTCGTCACTGATTACTTCATTATTCATTTGCTGAACGAGGATAGATTTAATATGAGTCAAGAATTTATCAAATTCTACGAAATTATTTAGAATATAATCATCAAGTTCAGAGAAATCAGATTTTGTTTCATTATTTAATTCTATCAATTTATTTACTACATCAATATCTGCTTCAATATATCATTTTGGAACTGGTAATAAAGGAGGATCTACTTCTATATTACAGTCTCCACCACCACCTCATCACATTTCAGCATAAGCCTGTTTTACATAAAGTAATGTATCATGTTTCAATTCAGTATAAGAACCCATATAAGTAACGAGATTCTTTAATCTATAAACTGGGTCAAGTTTGAAATATGGAGCATTTTCTTCAGCTTTATTGATTAGATATCCAATCATATCAATCCATTTGTGATATACTGTATTCATGATTCATGGATTAGTCACTTCTTCTTTTAGTTTTTCAATAGCTGCTTGTTTAACTTCGTTATAACTTGAATATTGAGTAAACTCTGAGTCCTCCAAAATATCTTCTTTTACAATTCTGACATTCATCCAAAGATCAACCATTTCAGCAGCATCAGAATTATTTTCCAATGCATCAGGCACAATAAGAGCTGTTTGCATATTTGGCATATAGGCATATTCTTTTTCGGCACTACCTGCAGTCATCAAATCAAATAAATAACTATCAAGTGTGAATTTCTCTCCAAAGAATACAAATCCTGCAGTCATATCTTTTGCTTCCTCTGAATCTTTTCCCATTATTGCAGTAGTTCTATAATCAGTAGATTGAATCTTTTGTGGAACGAGGTTGAATAATTCTGACTTTTGTTCTTCTGTTATATTTAGAATAGATTCTGGAGAAGTGAAATTATTTTCTTTCATCCAAGTAGTCAAAGATTCCAAAGTCAAATCGTCATCTCAACCAATCAGCTTTTTAATCTTTGCTGATAATTCTCAAAGTTTAGCAGTATCTTCATCTGAAATATTACTAACCATAACCAAAGCTGCATTAGTTAATTTATCATCTCAGAAATAGAATTTTTCTCTCATAAGCCATTTCATAGCCATGAAATAAGTTTTCAATTCAGCATTGTCAGTATAATGAGAGCGAGGAGCAAACTGTGTGTAATCCTGCATTATTCCATTTATAGCGATAAAGTCAGGACTATAACTCATCATGAATGGGTCAGGAATTATATCTTTGGCAGCGAAAATTTGTTCCAAAATCTTATTCATCAATTCTTGGTCGGCACTATCAAGCTTTGAAATATAGTTTTTATCATTTTCTCTAATCAGATTTCTAAGTTCTTCATCATCTTTTACTGTTCATTCAATCCATTCTCATTTAGCTTCATCAAAATGTGGCTCAATCTCCAGTTTCTCTTTCTCTACCAAAATCGTAGCAGGGATAGACCAATAAGCAGCTAGGAATTCGTAAGTTTCTTTCAAATCTGGGTCAGATTCAGATTTTGCTAAATTAGAAAATTTATCAAATAAATTCTGACTTAATTCTTTTACTGTATCTCTGGAAATAGTTTGTTCATAGAATTTCAAAGTATTATCAAATAGTTTATGATAAGAGTGCAAAAGCAAATCATTCGTAATAAGAATTGTACTTGCTGGATTTCTTTCAAATTCAGAATTTTCTCAAGCTATCTTATTATAAATATATGTCCATTCTTCTGGACTTCAATATGGACTATTTACAATATTTTCTGAACTTTCTTCATTATAAGAAAGGAACATATTTTTACCCATCATTTCACTTAAACCTTCAATTCTATTAGAAGGAACTATAGTCCAACCTTTTTCAGCTAAAACAGCCTTATCTTCATCATTCAAAGCTAATTTACTATCGTTAAATTTATAAGTTCATGTAAGAGTAAGAATATTTCATTCCTTAATCTCATCTTTGGAGAAGTTGTTACTATAATATGAATGTCCTCAGTATCATCAATTTACAGTAAATTCCTTAAAATTACTTGCCAATTCTTGTCAGAGACAACGATTTAAGCTCGTTACATCTCCACTCGTGAGAGTGTATTCCTTTGTCCAATCTTTTGTGTAACCATTCAAAATTGCATCATAGTTTTCCATTTCATCAATTGATGGTTTTTGCATAGCTACAGCCCATTTTGCTGAATTTTCTCTGTTTCCAAAGAATGGAGTTTCAGCGACTACCTCCTCTACTGGAGTTTCGTTGTCCAAAGTGCAGACATCTCATGTACAAGCTTCTTCATCGTTTGCACATCATGATAGGATTATTGCGATTCATGCAACAATCAAAAGTCAGAATTTTTTCATGAGTATAAATATGATTAGAAATAAAAAGTCTGATAAATTTTTTATCTTTTTTCTCCCCTTTGTAAAGGGGAAACGGCGAAGCCGAGGGGATTTTTTGTTATTTATTTTTTTCTAATTCTAGTTTCCTTTGTCTTAGTTTATCTTCTAGGTCCAACATAACACCTTCTAAACGATAATTTATATCATCATTAGAATATCTAATAATCTCAATTCATAAAGTTTTCAAATATTTTGTTCTATCTTCATCATCTTCTCATTTTCGGTCATGACTTTTATCGTCAATTTCTATTCATAATTTTAATTTATCACAATAAAAATCTAAAATATAATCTCCAATCGGTTTTTGTCTTAAGAATCTATATCATGTTTTATCTTGTTTTAATACTAAATGCCAAAATTTTCATTCTGATTCAGTTTGATTATTTCTATTTTCTCTTCAAAATGTTTTAAGATATGGATTATATTGAATTATCATAAATACTAGATGTTTAATAAAATCCCCAGTCACTCCGTGACAGCCCCTTTACAAAGGGGCAAAGTAATTAAGTATAATAATATAATTGTAATTACGATTTTCAATAAAAAAATGGAGCGATAATGCTCCATTTTTATGCTATTTAATTTATAACTAGTTATTACATTTTCAGAATGTAAAACTATAAATTCATGGATTCATACATGCACAATCACTATTAACATATTCTTTTCAATCATCAGCACAGACAACTGATTTAATATTTTCATCACAACTTTCTCGTTCTATATCTTTTGTATCATAAATTCATCTACATAAATGAATATCTCATTCATTATTATCCTCTAACTTATAAATAGTTTCAGCTTCATAGTAGTGACTTCATGCAGCTCAATCTATTGATTTTACTTTTCATTGAAAATTTACTTTCTCTCATGGATAAACAGAATTTTTATATAAGTAATTTTGCCAATTTCATGAAGCAAAGAAAATATAATCTGTATGGTCTTCAAAGCTTCATCTTAATACTAATTCTCATTGTTTAATTCTGTCATCAAATCAATTATTTGGTCAGATTATCGTTAATTCTCATTTATAATTATTTTCACTTCTCATAAGCATTAGCATTACAAATCATCTTAATTCTTTTAAATCTGAATTATCATTAGTTATAATTCATTCTGATTTTAACTTTGCTAAATGAGTTGAATAATATTTATCTTTTCAATCTTCTGTATTAAATAACATTCTGGAAAGAACTGTTCAAAATTCAGCTCTTGTAACTGAATCATTTGGTCTAAAATCAGTTATTCATTGTCACATTAATCATAATTGACAAGCATTTGTTATTCATTCTTTCAGTGAATAATCTACATTTTCAATGTCTGAAAAATTACAAGCTTTATTCTTCTTTTCTGTATTATTCAATATATTCTGTGAATAATTTGCTACCATCTTTGATAATTCTGCTCTAGTGATTTCTTTATCAGTATTTGCTTGTTTTATTGTTTGCATGGTTGTTATTCACTTTGAATAACTCCAATTATATGCAGCTATCATTTCTTGGTTAAAATCTTTGTTCTCAACTTTTTTGCAGTTTCAATTAAAATAATCTCATATTTTACAAAATCTATTTCATTTATTACCAATAAGCTCTTCCTGTGAATAACATTCTTGGTTATCAGGATTTACAGTTAGTCAATCCAATATACACCTTTCAGCCAATACATTATTACTGGTTGTTTCTATCATTTCTGATGGTCTTTCAAATGAAATAGTGTGATTATCCATTGTAGTAAGTGTGAAACTATCTTTGTGTCAGTTTCACTGAGAGGAAGTATATTTGTATATTGCTCATGAAAGATTGAGTATTTTATCCTCAATTTCTTTACTAACTCATGTACATAAATTGTTTGTTTTTAATTTTACATTTCATGCATCAATTTTATATGTTCATGGATATATTGCATATTCCATAGTAAAGTCATTACATAAATGTGCTTCTATTCAATCCCAAGTAAAAGATAAACTGTTTTCATTTGAATGAAGTGGTTCGTTGTTATATGCTTTAATTTCTCGCTTTCACATAAGTTCAGGAGCTTTTTCATAACATCTTTCTCAATCAAGACATGCAAAAGAAAAACAAGGAATAAGTGTTAATCATAAAACTAAAACTCATAAATTTTTCATGATAATATCTTAAAAAACTAAAAAGACGGCTAATCCCGCTAGTCGCCAAACTATTACATCCTATCACCAAAAAGAGGTTCAAGAATTCGGAATTAACCGTCTTCTTTCTCTCCTTGGTAATAAAAATTACCGATGTAATAATTTGGCTCTTTCCTTATATTAAAAAATTCACCTTTTACAAGGTGAAAATTTTATTTACATATTACCTACATTCACATTAATCTCTGGAAATATTCTTCCTTGCTCATTCACTGGACATTCAAAGTCACTTTTTTACCTAATTCTTTCTCCAATAAAGTTTCAATTTCTTTATGCTCTTTTTCAAGCATAGTCTTTGCTATCATATTATTATCATGTATCAAAGAAACTTCATTATCACTTACTTTATCAATAGTCATATGGTCCTTGAAAATTTGTCTCGTAGTTGATGATTGAATTTGACTAATTACTCTTTCCCACAAATCTCAATCTGATTTCTTTTCAGCTGTTTCTTCAATCTTCTTTTCTTGATTTTTTAGAATTTCTCATCATGTTTGTCATTCTGAGGCCTTAGCCGAAGAATCTTTGGTGTTTCACTTAAGATCCTTCACTTTCGTTCAGGATGACATTAATTCATCTCCATTCAAGAATTTATTGAAAGCTATCTTGTAAAGCACTGCTGGATATGGATAAAATCTTACCTGTCTCATAATTTCAGAAAAAGTTTCAGAAACTTTGAGATAAAAATCTACATCATCCATTATATGAGCATCGATATATCCAATACATTGTTTAGCGAATTGCTGTAAATCAGTTCATTGAGCCAATTTATCAATCTGCTCAAAAATCTGATTTCTATCATTTGTTTTAACCACTTCAAAGAATGATTTAATCGTAGCATCAGTAGAAATTCATAAGAATTGACTTACATTTTCAGTAGAAATCTTTCCTAAAACACTTACTTGATCCAAATATTTGATTGCATCACGAACACATCACTCCGATATCGTAGCAATTAATTCCAAAGCTTCATTCTCAAATTCAAATCATTCAGTTTTACAAATTTCTCATAAATGAGCAACCATTTCATCTTGTGGGATTTTCTTGAAATTGAAGACCTGCACACGAGAAACTATTGTTTGAGGTACTTTTTGTAATTCAGTAGTTGCTAAGATGAAACATACATTTCCACTTGGTTCCTCAATCGTTTTGAGCAATGCATTGAAAGCTGCAGTAGAAAGCATATGAACTTCATCTATCACATATATTTTCTTTTTCAATGAAATAGGCTGATAACCAGCTTGGTCAATTATTACTTCACGAACATTATCTACTCATGTATTTGAAGCGGCATCTATTTCCACATAATCTGTAGTTTTTCAGCTATTTATCAATTCACAGTTTGCACATTTGTTGCATGGATTTCCATCGTGTGGGTCTAAACAGTTTATCGCTTTTGCTAAGATTCTTGCAGAAGTAGTTTTTCAAGTTCAGCGAGGTCCACATAGTAAGTAATTTTGCAATGAAGAAGAATCTGACTGCATTTTAGCTTTCAGAATTCAAATTATGTGTTGCTGTCCTATCATTTCATCAAATGTTTGAGGACGATATCTATTCGCTAAAGATTGAGATTTAGTTACATCTGCCATTTTTTAGTTTGTAACATAATATAAATGTTCATTACATTTCAATCTATCTATTCAGACTTTTTTTTCAAATATAAATCTATATAAAAATTCTGTGTATTAGTTTGTCATTCTGAGCATAGCGAAGAATCCAGAAAAACATGATGTAAATGGATTCTTCGGTCGCTTTGCTCCCTCTGAATGACACAACGGCCGTGAACTTGTTTAATTTATTCCAACCATCATGAAAAGTATTTCATATTTAGATATGGTAAAAGAGATTTTGAATGAGTCAGAATTTTTTGAGTTTGAAAAATGCTATAATAATCCAGTTAAAAAAAGTATAAAAATACTAAACCATCGTGGATATAAAAATAATAAATCTGATTTACATAATATTATATATTCTACATTTTCAAATGAGCGAGATTTATCTGAGCCTGATTTTTCTTATAACTGAAATAAATATAACGATGTTTTATTCGCTACTAGAAAAGAAAATCTAAAATCTGCGAGTTTATGAAGTCATTTTTTGCATCAAGCATGATTAGTCTATGTGCAGGAAATGGCTGCAAGTTTAAGTGTTCAAATGCTTTGAGTTCAGCCATGAGATTTTGTTTTTGATATGTGTGCTGCTCCATGATGAAAATCAATTCAAATCGCTGACTCTTTACAACCTCACCCTACCCCTCTCCTAATAGGAGAGGGAAAGCTCGAAATGCTGGGAGAGGTTAACACACAAGATTCTTCGTCGCAAGCTCCTCAGAATGACAATAATATGTGATTTCTTATCTCCAACGAAATAGATCAGTGAAGAAAAAAAGCCTTGGAATCAAATTTGCATCGCTGTGGAATATTTAATGTCTGAGTAGTCAATCAAGATTGATGTGTTATTTGAGATAAATTTCCAGAAACTTTTGATAAAGTTCTCGTAGATGCTCCATGTTCATGAGAATGAATGCAATATAAATCTGATAAAAAAATCCGACAACGAGACGAGAAAAAATCAAAAAAGCTTTCAGATTTGCAGATTCAGTTGCTTATTTCGTGATTAAAAGCTTTGAAAGTCTGATGAGAACTAGTTTATTCTACTTGTACAACTAATGTATTAGAGAATGAATATGTAGTTTCAGAAGTATTGAAAAAATATTGAGATAAAATTGAATTATTGCCAGTTCCATTAGATGAGAAATCTGACTGAATTTGTAGTTGGAGAGGAAATGAAATTTTATCACCTGAAAATGCTAAAAAAGTTGCTAGACTATGGCCTCATGTCCATTGAACTGGTGGATTTTTCATTGCAAAGTTTAGGAAAATTCAGTTATTCTGAAATAAACCTCACCCTAACCCTCTCCTAATAGGAGAGGGAAAGCACGAAGTGCTAGGAGAGGTTAAAATCTGGGAAAAACTTTCCTCTTGGTGAATTTCTCCAGTTTCAGATTTAGATTTTTTCATCTCAAAATATACCGTAAACATCGCTCCAAAATCACTAATTCAATCTCATTTTGAAAATAAAATCTCAAATATAGAAATCTGACTTCCGATATTCAAAATCCTTGAAGATAAAAAGAATAATTCTCAAAAACTAGTTCCTCTCGTGTGAATTGCTCAGATTTTTGGACATTTAGCTACTCAAAATGTACTTGGAATAAACGACGAACAGCTGAAATTATTAATGGAAAAAAGAGACTTGAATGATGAAAGATTAAAAGATTATGAATGAAATTTTGTAATTTTGAGATGGAATTGAGTGGGAGTTTGACTTGTTTCAGTTCAGAAATGAATATGAAAAAATAAGTGTTTCTAACTAACCTCACCCTATCCCTCTCCTAATAGGAGAGGGGGACCGCTTGCGGTGGAGAGGTTTAGATACAAAATTCTTCGCTAATGCTCAGAATGACAAAAATATAAAATTGTCAAAAATAATTTTGATAAAACTCTTGCAATCA
>Ga0310691_10005555_pt1 | contig 13736 bp, 9 predicted proteins | sample 176DNAGHGlowgp2_FD_203887 | JGI IMG/M metagenome (GOLD analysis project Ga0310691, IMG submission 203887) | Sheep rumen microbial communities from Palmerston North, Manawatu-Wanganui, New Zealand - 1766 DNA GHGlow gp2 (v2) (version 2) | ecosystem: Host-associated > Mammals > Digestive system >... | reverse complement strand
CGTTCGCCCCATAGCCGCAGGTGGCCGCGTGCGCCCCATAGCCGCAGGTGGCCGCGTGCGCCCAATAGCCGGAGGTGGCCGCGTTCGCCCTATCGCCGGAGGTGGCCGCGTGCGCCCCATCGCCGGAGGTGGCCGCGTGCGCCCCATAGCCGCAGGTGGCCGCGTGCGCCCCATAGCCGGAGGTGGCCGCGTTCGCCCTATCGCCGGAGGTGGCCGCGTGCGCCCCATCGCCGGAGGTGGCCGCGTTCGCCCAATCGCCGGAGGTGGCCGCGTTCGCCCTATCGCCGGAGGTGGCCTTGACCTTGCTCGTAACAAAGTCTATCGCGCCTTTTACAATGCCGGCGATGTTGAGCTTCGCGCCGATCTTGATCTTCGTCGCGGCAACCTTCGAGTCGCCGTTGCTGCAGCGGTCGATCTCGCCGCCGAGCTCCACCTCGTGGTACACCGACTTGCCCGGCTCATAGTATCCGAGGCAGTCGAGCGGGTTCTCGCAAGCGTGGAAGCCCGCCTCGCAAATCTCGGCCTTGTTGGTTTCGTATTCGCCGCCTTCCTCGTACTGGAAGCCGCGGCAGGTCATGTCTCGGTTGAAGCCCTTGTAGGCTTTGATCGTAGTGTCGTTGTCCATGTCAGTCTCCTCCTAGTCCTTGGGCATGCGGCGGGCGGTGACGACAACCATGTGGCGCCCTTCCCTGTCGATGGAAACGTCGCCAAGTTTTTCAAGGCGGCACAGCGAACTCTCGGCGTTCAACTTTCCGTGAATGTTGTTTGAGAACAAGTCGCGGACAATGTACTCGAATCTCGTCGAGCCGTCGCGTTCCCAGAGGTATGAGAGGATGTCCTCGCCGTTGACCCTGCTTGCACGAGCCCGCTTCGCATTGGCCAAAGTAACATGTGCCGTCGCATCGGCAGGTCCAGGAGGAGTGGAATCGCGCTCCTCTCTTTTTGCGGCGCATTCATCCGCAGCAGCGAGAAGGTATTTGATGCATTCATCCTGCACGATGCACTTCGCCTGAAGCAGGGCGTATGTCAGGCTCTCGTCCTTGTCGATCAGGCTGTCGAGCCTGCTGATGATGCCTGCGAAAAAGTTGGTTGATGTGTGTTTCATGTGTCTTTCCTGCGTCATCGTTCACTCTCGCTCGAAGGACTCTTCTCCGTTACGCCTGCCGCGTCCGTTGGATGCGTACACCGCGCATTCGTCGCGGATCGTCCTGACGAATGCGCGGATGCCGTTGCGCTCGATGCGCGCGGCTTCAAGCATGCACCACTGCGCATAGGTGATGCGCGTTCCAAGGGGCGCGAAGCCGCTGTCGGCGACGCCCATTTCGGACGGGTGCCATTGTGTGACTCGTACGTACATCGAAGTCCTCCATGGTGTTTATTTGACGATGGTGGAGACGTGCTCGACGATCTGCGCACCGGGAACGTCCTCGCCGCTGTCGATGGCCTTCTTCACAAGCGTCTTGCTAACCGTCCATTTGGCCGTGCAATAGCGCTCGTCCTTCTCGGCCTCCATGCGCGCGGCCACGTCGGAATCGACCTCGACCGCTGATGAACGTCGGAAGCTGATGGCGACTCTTGACGCGTTGAACTTCACGCCGTGCAAGGCAGTAGCGAGATACCCCTTCAACGACTCCGCGCGGCGCTCTGCTGTGCGCCTGCGCTTCGCCAGCGCCGCCTCCTCCGCCTTGATGGCGGCCGCTTCGGCAACGAGGTTCTTGATCCAGAGGCCGATGTTCTCGACCTTTCTGTCGAAGTCCAGCGCCAGCCGGTCCAGCGCCTCTGCGAGGGTAAGCGTCTCGCCGGTCTCGGCGTCCTCGACCTCTTCCTGCGGGTCCACACGGCCCGCTTCGATGTCGTCCATGAGCGCGAAGAACGCGCTGTCCAAATCGTAAAGGTTCATAACAATTTCTCCTTGTTCATCTGAAAGAAGCACCCTGTGCGGACGTTCGGGCGCCGTTTTGCGGTGAGAAACCCGTGAGTCTGCGGGGGTCCGCGCCGCGTGAAATCTCCTTTAGAACGGCACGTTCTCGTCGTTGGCGGGGAACACGACCTCCGGCGCTCCGTGGACGGGAGGGGGCGGGGGCATGATGGTACCGGCGGCGGGGACACCAGCCGTGCCGACGCCGCGCTTTACCTTCGTCCACGCGGGCGCCGAGTCGCGATAGCGGTTTTTGGCCTTGAAGCCGTCACGCTCCGGGTCGATGCCGACCTTGAGGTCGATGTCGCGTCCCTTGAGGGCGCCGATCTCCATGCAGAGTTGCTCGTCGGTTCCGTCGAACGCGAGGCCGCAGTCGTCAACGATGTTGTGGACATCTTTCATGGCGCGCTCGCGGGCTGCGTCCGTGAGGTAGAAGTTCTCGAAGACGAGCCTGTTGCGGAAGTCGCCGTCGGTGATGACGAACACGAAGGCGAGCATCCGCTTCCCGTTGTGTACGCGGACGAGCGCATTGTCGATGCGCGCCGCGTACCAGCCGGCGGGGATGGGTTCGAAGTCGTTGTCTCCGCGCTCCTCGCGCGGGGCGGTTGTGGTGGTTTTGGGTATGAATGGCATGGTGTTTACTCCTTGTCTGGTGAAGACTGTGAATGTGCGGCATTGTGGGCGGCGATGGCCTCTTCCAGAGCGCGCTTGCGCTCCGCGTCCGCCTTCTCCGCCGCGGCGTAGGCCGCGCGGAACGCCGGGAAGGACAGTTCGATGCGCTCGGGCAGATGACCGTACGCGCCGCGGCCGCCGCAGGGGTGCGTGGCGCTCCGCTGCGTGAAGAGCCAGCGTCCGAGGTCAGTCGCGGAGTCCTTGCGGTCGCCGTGGGTGACGCTCACGACGCGGCCGGCGAAGCCGATGAAGTCCGCCCAGCGGTAGAACAGCGACGCCGCCTTGTCGTGGATGTCCCACACCCACGAATCATAGGGCTCCGTGTCGGGCGTCATGACGGTCTTGCTCCGCGCATGCCCGATTATGATGCTCGTCATGCCGCGGGCGCGGAGGACATCAAGCCTCTCCATGACCTTCCGCCACTCGTCGAGGGCGAAGATGTAGCCCTTCGCGAAACCGAAGTCCTCGACGTTCTTCTGGCCTTTGTCGGCGTGAGCCGCGACGGTGGATTTCCAGACAAGCGGCTCCAGCGCCGAGGCGGAGTCGATGACGATGGTCTTGTACTGGTGCTGCTCTGACGCGAGCATGTCGAGGTCGGCAAGCACCTCCTCGAACGTGCAGGCGACGGGGAACTTGTCCACGTCGAGGGCGTCGATGCCCTCCTCGCCCTTCACGGGAATGAATATGGGCGCGGCGGACTGCGACGCCCATGTTGACTTGCCGAGCTTGGGCTCGCCAAGGATGATGATGCGCGGCGGACGCCTCTGTGGTCCGTGCGTGATGTTTGGCAGACTCATGGTTTCTCCTTCTGTGTCTGTGGGTTGGTGTTGGTTGGGAAGCGCTACCGGCAAAGCGCCGCCGCGACGATTGCGGCGAACGCTGCGAGAAGCGCGAGGTTGAATCGGATCGTGGCCTTGCGGTCGGCTTCGAGAAGCGAGCCTGCGTCTATGTGGCGCGACTCCTCGAAGAGGATGCTGTCGGCCTTGCGGTCGGCGCGGCGAAGGCGGGAGTTGCGCCGGACATCGGCGCTGGATGGGGCGGGGTTGAGTACCATGCTAGTCCTCTTCCACGGATTCCGCGTCGCCGTACAGCGCGGCGTCCCTGTTCAGGAACACGCCGCAGAAGAAGTTGCGCATTGGCACGACGGGGACGCTGTATCCCGTGCCATCGCGGCTTGGAAGCGGCGCCAGGCGGCGGCACTCCCCGTTGATTTCGTCGCCCTTCACGGGTACGCAGTATGCGCAATCGGCGCACGGGCGGATTCGGCCCGCCTCGAACTGGCGAACCCTGTTCGGCAGAAGCAGCTTCGGCCGCTTCGGCTCTTTTGTCTTGGTGGTGTTGCTCTTCATCGTTTTCTCCTTTGATTGTGAGCAGGTTGGTGGGAAAAATTTGCGCGGCGTCTCACCGCGCTGGGCACTCTCTGCTGTCACCGCTGGTGGAGTTTTCGTCCTGTCGGTCGGGGACGGGCTGTGCTACTGCGAGCCCCAGTGTGGGCATGGATTGGGAAGAGGTTTCCCCCGCCGGCAGTCCTACGCGGGCGCTTTCGGGAGCCCTGCGAGCGGGGGAAGTCGAAGTCTTTGAAGAGCTGCGCACCTTCACGGGTACGCCGCGCGCGGCCAGCTCTCCTGCGAGCCGTTCGCCCGCAAAGCGGTGGCCATTGAGAACGCGCGAAAGATGGAATCGCGAAACGCCAAGCTCCGCCGCAAGCGCGCTCACGCCCCGGTAGGCTGTCTTGACTTGGAAGGTGGTGTTTGTTGTCTCGTTCATTGTGGTTCTTCAATCTGTGTCAGTGATACATAACATATATTATGCGACTAACCTAACAAGATAGGTTGCTCGCATACGTGGTTTTCCTGCGCAGAATTTCGGCTTTTGCACGGCGGCGGCACTCTTCGCGCGCCGCTTCGCGCTGTTCCTTCGGGAACTTCCGGAGATCTCCGTAGAGCTCCTTAACCAAATCGCGGTAAATCTGTCTGGCGTCGCCGATGCCAAGGGCAGGGCGCCCGCCAAGCTTACCGTTCTCGCGGGATGACGCGGCCTTGCGTTCGGAGCAGACACGGCCAGCCGCAGAGCGGGTCACCCTCACGGCTTTCTCAACTGTCTTTGCACTCACTTTTCGCATGGCCTTTTCTCTCGGTCGGCGCAATCGTAGCACGGTGTGCCGTGATAAGTCAATGGGTTTTTTGCATGAATCGCATTTTGTTTGCAAACAATTGCAAACTAACACAATTCAATTTACTCGCCAGCGGCCTTTTCGCGTTCCTTGCGAATTGCGCGCCGCCGCGCCGCGCGCTCCTTCGCACGATCCGCGCCGCCGTAGTTGTAGGCTAAGTCAGTGCCGTACTTCACGGGTCGCGCGGATCGCGCGAGCATGCGCACGGAGTCGTCGCGAAGGCTCTCCCAGTCCGTGTAGGCGATGTCGGAGCCAAGCCGCCCCATGTCTGAGACGAGCTGCTCGACGAGCTGGATTCCGGCGGGAGAGCCGCCGCTGGACATGTAGGCTATCGGCTTGTAGTTGTAGAGGCCCGTCGCCTTGCCTGCGCCGACGCTCGCGCCAGTTGTCACCTTGTCCAGAATCACGCCGAGGATGAACACCTTGCCCCACGACCCGAGGAGCATCTGCGCTACGATGCGCCCCATCACCTCGTCCTTGTCCGGCGGCTCGTTGCCGAGCGCGGCCTTCACAAGCAGCTCAGCCGCGTACATGGCGGCGGGCATGATGATGTGATTGCAGACGATCTGGTTCACAAACCGGGCGCGCCACTTGTCCGCAGTCTCATGCGCGCCGGCCTCGCCAGCCTTCGCGCGCCGCGCCGCGTCGGCCCACATCCTTGCGGACTGGACCTCGTGGGCGACCTGCATAAGCGGGGAGTTGCAGAACTTCATAACCTGCTTGGCCACGACGCCCTGCCGCCGGAGAATGTCGGGAAGATTCTCCTGCAAGTCCGACTGCTGGCACTGCTCGACGAGACTCCATGCATCCGTCAGCGCCTGGTTCTTCGCGGACTCCTCCGTCATTCCGGGGTTCTGCCGCATGAGCGCGGCCTTGCGCGCCTTGTAGACTCCGGGTCCGATGAGGAAGGACGGCACGAAGTCGCCGAACTGCACAAGCGTCATGCCTGCATCGTAGAAGCGCTGGATGTAGCTGCGCGACGGGTCGCGGAAGGCATCCCCGATTATCTTGGCGAACGTTCCCCAGCCACCCTTCTCCACGCCGTAGCGCGAGCGGAATCCGGGGGCGTCCATGAACTCACGGATGGACTCTCCGTCCAGGCTCGACATGGCGCGGAACAGCTCGCCGTATCCGCCGTCCAGAACCGCCGTCCATGCCGGGATCGAGGTCATCTGCTTGAGCATCGTGACGACGTTCCATGAGAGCGACGCATAGGTGCATGCCGTGCCAAGCGGGCGAAGCACGTTGATGAGATCGTTCGACGGGGTGGTATAGCCGCTGTTGAGCGCATCCGTCACCTGCTCGATGAGGCGCGTGTTGAAGAACGCGCCGCGCGCCCGGATGAACGCAGTCTGCGTCTCCTTCCGGCCAAGGATGGAGCGGAGGTCAAGACCTGTCTCCGCGAACGCCACGCTCTTCGCGGTCTCGCGGCTGCGCTCGTCGAACACGCCCATGATGTCCGCGGAGGTGTCGAAGTCCAGGTTGTTCTTCACGCGCGGCGAGAAGATGGCGTTCCACGGCGTCCATGACTTCACCTTCATGTCCAGCCCCTCGCGGGGCGCGGACTTCATGCGCACCGGCATGAAAAGCGGGTCGGGCGAGAGGACGGGAAGCCCCGTCACGCGCTCCATCACCTCGGAGATCATGCCGCGGCGGTCGCGGTAGGTCTCGCGGAGCTTGCTGATAAGAGCCTGGAACTGCGGGCGGTCGGACATGGCCGCGCGGATGAGGTCGGCATGGCCTTCGCGGTGATGCAGGACGATGTTGTTGCCGTAGCTCGCCGTCTGTTCAAGCGACACGAGAAGCTGGAGCGCCTGCCCCCACTTCAGCCGGCGGTTCTGCTCCGGCGTCGCAAGGGCGCGGGAGAGGTCGTCCGGCACGTTCTCGTCGAGCTGGCGGAGAAGCGTCCGCTGGTCGATGCCGCCTGCCGCAGCCGCGAATTGCAGGATGGCGTCGTGCTCGCGCTTGAAGCGCTGCTCCAGGAGCCTGTGCTGCGTCTCGCCCTCGAACACCATGCGGACGATCTCGTCCACGGCACGCCGCGCCGCAGGGTCGTCACCCGTGAGGTGTTGCAGCCGCTGACGCAGGGAGCCGCCGGCGAGGGAGTCCAGAAGTCTCCGGCCACGCGCCGACATCCCCTTGCCGTCCTCGGCGTCAAATCCTCCAAGCGCCTCGCGGGTCGCGTCTGCGGCGGCTATGAGCGCGTCGGCCACGGCGCCTGTCCGCGCCTTGCGCTCCTCCACCCGGCGGGCGAGGTCCATGCACTCGGCGTTGAAGCGGTCCTCGATGTAGTGCTGGGCAACCTTGATTTCCGCGGGCATCATGTAGCGGAGTCCGCCGAATTGCTCCAAGAGGCGCATGCGCCGCATGGCGCGGTCAATCTGCACGTCCGTCTCGTCGCCGCCGTCGGCCTGCCGCTCCTCGATGAGCGCGTTCAGCTTCTCCTGCTCCTTCAGCACCGCGCCGTTGGAGAGCTTGAGAACGCGGCGGAGCCACCGGGCGTCCTGCACGGCGCGCGCCGTCATGCGGCGGGAGAGGTCCGGCGCCAGCGGGTCGAGCTTGCGACCGCTCCCCGCCAGCCGCTTGAGATACTTGTCGATGTCCCGCATGATGCGCCGGCGGCTCTGCTGGATTCCACGGCGCTGGATCACACCGAGAATGCCCGCCGCCCCGCGCCAGAGCTGCGCCACGGACGCATCGTCCTTGATGTCACCGATGCGCCGCTCGACGAGCTTCGCGGCCGCGTCGTCCGTAGGGTCGAGAAGTGCGTCGGACGTTGCGCGCAGGAAGTCGATGAGCGTCTTGCGGAACTTCACCTTCACGATGGGGTCGGTGTTGCGGAACACGGCGTCGAAATCCATGTTCAGCGACTGTTGCACAGAGTCCATCACGAAGGCGAGAACGTATGTCGCGAAGTCCTTGGAGGTGTTTAGGTCAAGGCTCTCCGTCTTGAGCGCGTTCAGCATCGCCCGCACCATCTCCGGGTCGGCGGCCGCGTCCACGGTCTCGATGACTTCCGGCTCTGAATCCTCATTGGCCTCGCCGCCGGAGTCCTCTTCGCCCTCTTCGTCCTCGTCGGCCTCGGCATCCATCTCGTCGTTGCCGATGGGTTTCGCCTCGGCCTCTTCGCGCTCCTCGCGCTCGGCGCGCTTGCGGGCCTGCTCCTCGGCCTTCGCCTTCTGCTTCTCGCGGATGTCCCGCATGATGGCCATGACGCGGACGAGCTTGTCGTGAAGCTCCTCGGCCTCGGCTTGCGAAGCCTCCTCGACGGTGCCGACGACGCGGACTTCTGGCCCGGTCGCCGTGGTCTCCGCGCCCCTCTCGGTCGCCTCGCCGCCCTTGCCGGATTCCCCGGTCGCCGCATCGGCATCCGCGCTTCCGCGCACCTGCCCCGGAGCCTTAGCGCCGGAGAACTGCGTTTCGCAAATCTGAACCAACAGCTCAACGGCGGGGACGCCGAGAACGCGGTCCAGGTCCTGCACGTTCTCCGCGTTGGAATGTAGCCGCATCCGCGTCGCAAGCATCTGGCGCATGGCTTTCTCGCCAGCCGCCTTCGCGGCGACCTTCTCGCGGTAGGCGCGGAGCTTTTCTTGGTAGTCGGCACGAAGGTCGACAAGCTTCTCGCGGTGCTTCTCGTTGATGTCCGCGATGATCTGGCGGAGCTTGGCCTCCTCCTCATGGCGGATTTGCTCTTCCTTGGCCTCGACGGCGGCGCGTCCAGCCTCGGCAATGCGGCGGTTTTCGGAGCGAAGGTCGTCAACCTCCTCCTTGCGGCGGTTCTCGGAGCGCTCCACCGCCTCAATGCGCTCAAACTCGGCGTCAATCTCGGCATCTAGCTTTTCCGTCTCTGCCTTTATCTCGTCCGCGACGCGCTTCTCCTCGGCCTTGACGGCCTCCTCCGCGCGGCGCATCTCTTCCTCCGCTTTTTGTGCCTCGGTGCCGATTTTCACTCCTGCGTTTTCCGCGAACTTGTAGGCTTGGTTGATCGCCTCGCGGACGTGACGCCCGGTCTCCGCGAACTTCGCCAGAGTGCGAAGGGTGGGGGAGGTCTTGGCCGCGAAGCGCACGGCATCCTTGTCGAAGTCCGTTTCGCCGGAAGCCTCCGCCGCATTCCTGGCCAACTCAGAAGCGACCCGGTTTACGTCGGCGTTTCCCGTTGTCCGCGCCTCGCCGCCCTTCGTGTGACCTTCGCGCTTGCGGTAGACAGCTTCCTTGACCTTGCCGGACTCCGCAAGCCACGCCTCGCGCGCCGTGTCGCGGCCAAGCTGCTTGAGAGTCCCGACATCCATCTTGGACTCAAGGCCAAGCCCCTTGAGAAGCCGCTTGTAGTCCTCGTCGCTCCGCTCGCGTCCGGTCATTGCGTCGCGGGCGGCGAACGCAACGGCGGCGTCCATCTTCGACATCGACGGGCCGCGAATGCTGTAGCGTATGTCCTCCTTCGCCGTGTTGAACCTCTGCGAGAGCGGGATGACGTTCCCCGCGTCGTCGTAGGTCACGGGGTCGGCGGACTTGATCTGTGCGCTGTCGCGTACTATGTAGCTGTCGCCGCGATAAACCGACTCCCCGTTCACAAGGTCGCCGCCCTCGTCGAGCACGACCATATCGTAAGGCAGATTGTTCTCCTCAATGTAGTCGGCGATGTCGTAGCCGTCCGTCCAGTCCGGCAGACCGCGGACTCCGATCGGGCTCATGCCGTATTCATCCCGCGCGGCCTCGAAGTCCTCTCTGGCCTGCTTGTCCGTGCGCGTGTCCATGACGTGATCTGCTTTCACGAATACGCCGTACATATTCTCCGGATTGCCGCCGGTGTACCGCTCGGCGTAGGCTTTGTTCTCGGTAAAGTAGCTCCAGCCCTTGAATACCGTGAAGCCCTTGCCCTTCTTCGCGCCGTGCCACATGCGCCGGGAGTATCCCGCTCTATTCGCCGCCTCGTCCACCATCCTCTGCGCTGTCTCCATGTCGCCGCGATTCACGGCGTCCATGTAGGCGGCGTCCTCATCGGGCGTCACGCGGGAGCCGGCGCGGATGCTCGCCCGCGCGTCGGCACCGCGCGCCCAGTCGAGGTCGATGTGCGACTCGTCCTTGCGGTCCCACCACTCATCTGGAATGTTTTGCAGATTTTCATATTCCGCTTCGTCTGCGTCATCGCGAAGCTTGAGTATCGCCGCATCCAACGCTTCATCAAACAACTCGCGATCTTCCTCTGTGACAATCGGGTTCTTCGCATCGCCGACATACCAGGCGGAAATGCGGTCGCGAAGCTCGGCGGCATCGTCTGAAAGAACGCCCGCTACGTCCGTTGTCTCAAGGAACACATCAAGCTCGTCCAATATTTCATCGCGCTCCGGCAGGGGTTCGCCAGACCGAATGCGGTTACCAAGTTTTTCGAGCTTGTCGGCGTTGTCTCGGCCTTCTTGGATGGCTTTGCGCCAGGACTGGACGGCGTAATCTCCCTCCGTCGCCATGAACGCGAGGAGCTTGCCGTCCTTGAACGCCACGCGCTTCGGGAGGGCGGAGTAGTGCTGCCAGTAGTACCAGGCGTCATATTCACCGTTCGACCCGTCGGAGAGGTTGCCGCGTCCGTCTCCATGCAGCAGGCACCACGGGTTCGCGTCCTCGCCCCAGTGCGTGTTGATGATGCGGCGCATGGCCGCCTGCCCCTGCCGGTCGTCCTGCACGAGGTAGCTTACGATGCCGTCGCCCTCGTCGCGCGGGTCGGACAGCTCCGGCACCGCCGCGGGGTCAATCGGCCTCGCCGTCGGCCTGAATTCCTTGTGCGCCAGCATCAGCTCGTCCGGCGACTTGTACTGGAACGGATCGACCTTCGCCTTCTCCGACACCGAGAGCGCGTCCGCCACCTTGTATGAGTCCTCCGGGAGGAGCAGCCCGCCACGCACAACCCAGTGCAGGGCGATCTTCTGCTCTTTCGGCGTGTCGAACTTCTCCAGCTCGGCAACGATTTTCCCGGCATCGAGGTCCGGCCTGTTTTTCGCGAGAACGCGCATGAACTCATTGAGCCGCTTGGCTGTGATGGACGCCCTTTCATCTATGCCGCGAATCTCCGCAGAGGCATCGGGGTACGCCGTTCCGGCTTGCTTCTGGATGCCGGACGGCTCGGCGCCCGTTCCGGGGACGTTTTCCGGCGTGGAACGCGGATTTTCCGAAGTTTCGCGTTCGCCCGCAGCCGCCTCGTCAGCCGCCACCGCGCCCTCCAAGTCGCCATTCACGGCCTGCTCGAAGAACTCGTCGTACCGCGTCCGCGTCCGCACCGCCTCGTCCGCCCGCGAGAACAACGAGCGCACCCAGTCCACGAACTGCCCGAAGAGGGTTTCGTCCTCCGCTGCAACGTCGAGGGCGCCAGCCTTCCGCACAAGTCGCCCGTCCTGCACGTCGAATCGCCCGACGAGGTAGTAGCGGAACCTGTCGCCAAACACCTCCTCGTCGAACGCCTCGGAGTCCAGCTTCGCCGTGCCGAACTTCTCGGCCAGCTTCCCGACAAGGTCCTTCGCCTTCTCGTCGCCGTTCCGCGCCGCAAGCGCGAGCATCCTTCCGGCAACATGCCCCTGCTCATGGAAGGCCGCGACGCCCAGAACATCGCCGGACTCCGCGTTGTCGGCAATCTTCATATTGCCTTCAAGCGCCGCGAGAAAGCGATTGTCCACCGTCTCGCCCGTGGCGAGCTTGAAGGTCGTGAGTCCGGGGTTGCGGAACTCGGAGAGAATCGACTGCTTGTCCGTTTCCGGCAGGGCGCGCCAGTTTTCATCCGTCCATACGCCGCCGTCGGGTGCCTTCCTCCGGCTGTCGTTCAGCGCGTTGACGATGGATCTCACGCCCTCGTCCGTCTTCGCGTACTCCGCGTCGATGCCGCTTGCCGCGTTCAGCTCGACCGAGAACGTCCCCGTGCCAAACACATCCTTGAAGGTGAGCGTCCGTGCCCCGGTCGCCTCGTCCACGGTCTCGACCATGCCGCCAGCCTGACGGATTTCGGAGCGGGTGAGCGCATTCTGCGTCCCGTAGAACGCCTGAACCGCCGCCTTGTCCTCCCCGATGTTGCGCTCTATCTCCGTGAGCATAGCGTCCCATTGGAGCGCCTGTCCCTCGTCGAGCCCGTACTTCATCAGCGCCGCCTTGCGAAGCTCCGCCGCGCCAGCCCCGGCCTCGGCAGCGGCTGCCGCCGCGCGCCGCCAGTCGCGGGAGACGAAGCCAAGAGCCCTGCCGATCTCGGCAAGCCCCTCGTTGCCCTTCGGGCTCCCCTCCGTTGAACGAGCCGCCGCCTCAAGCTCCGCCGTCCATGAGACGGCCTCCTCCGCAGTGAACGGGCGGTTGCGGTACTGCTGCGTGTGCTTCGCGCCGCCGACGAGAGCCGTGACGAACATCGTGCCAAGTGTGCCAACGGCATCCTCGACGAACCCGCGCGTGAACGCACGCGCCATGTCTCCATCAACGGAGAGCGCAACGAACGCCTCTTGGATTCCGTTCTGCAAACCCTCCTCGAAGGATTCGTGAAGCGTGTCCACGGCGATGCCGCCAGCCAGCTTCGCGGCGATGTTGCGGTTGATGTGGTGGAAGAAGTCGGCGTAGAGCTTGCGGCGCTCAAAATCGGACACCTCCCCGAACATGTTGTGCGCCTGGAGCCGTTCGACGAGCGCGTAGGCCACGGACATTCCGGCCTTTGCGACCTGCATGTCCCAGCCAGACACGTCGCCGCCGGAAAGCGCGGCCTCGCGCTCGAACTGCTCGCCAGCGGATAGAATCATCGTCGCCGTTCCCGCGTATGGGATGGACGCAATCGCCATGTAGGGGATTGTCGAGAACGCGCCGACAACTGCCTCGCCGGAGAGCCCCCACTCCTTCATGCGCCCCTCCTCGGCCATGCGCAGAAGAGCGCTGCGCTCTGCGTTCTCCTGGTACTCCGCGCCGTTGACGCACAGTCTCTCGATGTAGTGGGAAGCGCCGGAAGCGGCGTCCTGCACGGTCTCGCCAAGGACGCGGGCGAAGCCACGCACGGCGTCGCCGACGAGAGTCGTGTCCCTGCGCCATGCGTTCATCTTCAGCAGCGGGGCGACCTTGCGCTGGCTGTCCGTGGAGAGAGCCATGAACGCCTCGCGCGCCGGGTTCGCAAGCCCGTCCTTCCCCCCTGCCGCCAGAGCGAGGTCGATGCACCTCGCCTCCTCCGGCGTGAACCCGTCCTTGAGGCGCATGTAGGTGGCCCACTGGTTCTCGTCCGCAAGCTTCTTCTCGTACTTCTCGCGGATGCCGATGTCGCGGAGAGTACCTTCATACTTCTGGCCGATGTCAACAGCCTTGCGGCGCAATTCCCCCATTTCCGCATAATTGCGGTCCCAGTTTCTGACGGCTTCACGAATGCCGCTGTCAAGAGTGTCGCGTTGTCCATTCCAGCCATCAGGCGCGGAGGCTTCCTCCGTGGGGCGCTTCGTCACATCGTCCCACGACGGTTGCAAATCGCTTCGGTTCCACCATTCATCAAGAACAACCCTGTCTTCATCTGACAGGAACTCGCCAAGGCGTTCCATGTTCTCGCGTGATAGAGGCTCGCCGCCGGTAATGTCGGGGAGGGCGTCATATACGTCGTCGCCGTAGTCGCGCCACTTCTTGTCCCAGTGCTTCTTGGCGTACTCGGTGCGCTCCGCGTCCGTCTTGAGCGCGCGGTACTCCCGCGCCTCGTCCGTCCACAGCGTGTCGGGGTCCATCGTCTGCACGAACCCGATCATCTTGTCGTAGTACTCGCGGGCGCCAAGCCCCTCCTGCCTGTTGCCGGAGAAGACGCGGCCAAACGGATCGACGCGGCCGGTGAGGTGGCGGCCGATGACGGTAGCCCTAGCGCGGTACTCGTCGTCGCTCGCCGTGAGACTCGGCTGCGACACAGCCCAGCGCAGGACCTCGTTCCCGTCCATGTCCGTGGAGGGGGCGCCAACGCCGAGCGCGTCCAGCGCCGCGCCCGCATCGCCGTTG
>Ga0310691_10005554_pt1 | contig 13739 bp, 16 predicted proteins | sample 176DNAGHGlowgp2_FD_203887 | JGI IMG/M metagenome (GOLD analysis project Ga0310691, IMG submission 203887) | Sheep rumen microbial communities from Palmerston North, Manawatu-Wanganui, New Zealand - 1766 DNA GHGlow gp2 (v2) (version 2) | ecosystem: Host-associated > Mammals > Digestive system >... | reverse complement strand
GATGCTGTTATGCTCGGCATAGCCGGCATAGATGGCCGAACCGTCACACGTATCAACAATATTATCTGCACAAAGGTTGTCAGATCCCTGTAGAGTGATGCCGTGCGAGAGCATCCCGGAAACGGAATTGCCGATGCATTGCGTTTTGCTGGCCGGATAGAAAACTGCTATGCCTCTGCTCTGAAAAGCCAGGGACGGTGCTGTTTTGTTGCCGGTGATCCTGTTATTTGCAATGATCACATTATTTGTGGCATTGGTGAACCAAAATCCACTGATCATGTCGGATCCGGTGTTGTTGGCAAAAATGGAGTCTTCGCATCCAACAAATTTGGCAATGGCTCCCAGGTTGCGGACAGCATTGTTGACAAAGATCAGTCTGCTGCAGATCGGCATGCTGCTGTTGGGAGAGTGATTGCCAATGGCCGCAGAGAATGTGCCACCGTCTAAAGTGGGTGCTGCATTTGCAAAGTGGCAATTTGCGACAATGATATCTTTGCATCCCAGCAGATCATAAGGACCGAACCAGGGGAAATATCCAGACTGCTGCATGCTGTCGATCTGGATCATCTCACTGTTGCCGGAGTAGCCGAAGAAGGTGCAGTTGACGATCTTGCAGTTGGACACTGCATTGATCTCGATCATGTGCCAGGTGCTGCAGTATTTGAATCTGCAGTTTTGGACAGTGATATTGTTGGCATGCCCGAAGGCCAGACCGGTGCAGACGGTGTTTTGCATGTCAAAGATCAGGCCATCAATGATGATGTTACTGTTTTGCTCATAGCCGGTTGTGATGCCGTCACCATCATTGATCAGGATGTTGTCAGCTCCGGCCGGTATGAGAGTGGCCCCGACACCGAACAGCCGTCTGTTAGAGGGGATTTTTGCCGATTTACAGACATATGTGCCGGCCGGGAAATAGACGGCATTATTTCCGTTGATAGCTGCCTGGATGGCTGCCGTGTCATCGGTAACACCGTCACCGACAGCACCAAACTCCGTGACGGAAACATAGTTATGCCCCGGCACCCAGCTCTCGGAAAACTGCACGTTGCCGGATCCATCGGGCCCTTTGCCCAAGACGGAAGAAACACCAGCCACACCGGGGAGATTAACATTGCCGTATGCGTCAGGCTCGGTGTCGTTGACGCTCGTGACGGCCTTGCTGATCCTCTCCAGGATCCAGTCCAGATTGAGCTGATGTGCATCGGTAAAAGGAAAAGTCGGGAACATGTGTGTGATCCTCCTTATCTGTTTGTCATCCAGGTGACATTGAAATAATAATCAGTCCCGGTTTCCGGGATCACTCCCACCGTGCGCAGCTTGTCACCCAGAATATACATCGGTATTGTTTGACCACCGGATTTGTATGCCAGGATGATCATGCCGGCCGGGAAATAACAGTCATTGGGTATTGTCGCATACTGTGTATATCCGGGCGGTGCGGAGGCAAAACGCAGATATCCAGACATGCAGATCATTTTGCCCTGTCTGTAAAGGGTCACATAGTTGTATGCACTATCGACATACTCCGTCAAAGTCAACTGATAGCTTGTCATGGTATCTGCTACTGCACCAACATCCGCAGCCGCCAACACAACAGCACCGGTCTTGCCGTTGACACTGTCAACAGGTGCCGCATAGCTGGCCGGCTTGGCACCTACATCCGCAGCCGCCAGCACCACAGCCCCGGTCTTTCCGTTAACACTGTCCACCGGTGCCACATAGCTATCCGGCTTGGCACCTACATCCGCAGCCGCCAGCACCACAGCCCCGGTCTTGCCGTTAACACTGTCAACAGGTGCCGCATAGCTGTCCGGCTTTGCGCCAACGTCCGCAGCCGTCAAAACCACGTTGCCGATCTTACCATTGACACTATCAACAGCACCGGTGCCAGACACGATCACATCGCCAGTCTGGCCGTTGACACTCTGCACAGGGGCCTGCTGCCGGGTGATAAATCCAACATCGTTGGCCAGCTCGGACAGTTTTGTGGGGATCGTCTGGATCTTTTTAATGATCCAGTCTAAATTAAGTTGGTGCGCATCGGTATAGGGGAATTTCAGAAACATGTTTTGCCCCTCCTTAATACAGCGGTATGCAAATGCGCTTGATAATATCCCGGATAATGTAGGCATACACATCCAGCTTTGCGGCAACAGCTATCTCCTGCTCAAGCATCTGCTGGGAAGTTGTCACACCGATATTACCGTGCACACGGCCCTCATGCCGGCTGTTTCCGCTTGTGCTGGCCGTCTGGCCGGTGCTGCCGCTGTCCTTGGTCTGATCCACCAGATCCGGGGCAGTGCCAACATTATTGGCATTATATCCTGCCTCTTTGTGGGTCATATCGCTTGTGCCGTTCTGCTGGCTGCTCCCCTGCCCCACATCCGTCCACTCTTCCCGGCGGTCATAGTTTTCGATTGGGTCATATTCCAAGGCCGCTGCGGCTGCTATGCGTTCCCACACTTTGACCCGGTGTCCGGAGTAGGAACGCAATACCGCTTTGAGTGTATCCGGCTCGGGGTAAAGCAGCTCAAAGGCTGCGGCCTCGGCCAGCAGATCCGGCAGCAGGGTGGCACGATTGACGGAAGCAGGCAGAATCAGATTGCTGCTGTCAAGGATCGAGGGATCCCAGTTATACAGCCCCAGCAGACTGAGTGTTGCGCCCAGGCTCATTTTTGTACCTCCAATCCACAGACAGCACAGGCAGATCAAACATTTTCCGGGCGGTCTCGCACCCGTCCTGCAGAGATTCCAGCCAGCTGTCTGCAAGTGTTTTAGTTTCTTCGTTGTTGGCATTGACCTCGTCGGTGATCATGCGCTCTTTCTTGTCGGTGTTGGTGTTGTTGATGCCGATTCGGGTGCAGAACTCGTTTTCCAGCCTGCGCATGGATTCCAGGATATCGGGGGCGATAAAGTTCTGTCGCAGATCCTGACTGAAGGAATCAAACAGAGTTTTGCTCTCGTCCTCAGTGTCTTTGGCATAGACAGCAACACCCTCGCCGGCCATGATCAGATCATAGGCTTTTTTGATGGCTTCAGCCATGCCTTTGGACCTGGCCCCGACAAAATAGCCCAGCTTGCTGTTCTGGATATTCATCTGGGCCGCCTCGGCACAGAGGGCCAGCTGATCCCCGTAATAGGTGATCAGATCCATAATGCCGCAGTAATCCGGCTGCAGCTTGATCAGGGTGCACTGCTCACCAATTAGCGGCTGTGTGATGCCCTGCAGCTTGGGATTGGCAATGATCGCCGTGGTAGGTGCGTAAAACACATTATAGCCGGACAGGGTGCACATCTGTGGGATTACACCATATTCTTTGGTGTTGATGATGGCAATGTAGCCCCAGCAATACAGCACATATTTAAAATACGCAGGATCCCAGCCGGGCGGCAGATCCCATTTGAAAACGCTGATAGCACGCTGCAGCAGATACCGACGCCACATCCACGCCGCAGCCGTGTTACGGCATTGGATAGTGGACGGCGACACCTGGCTGTTTGCGGCATTGATGTAATTGTAATAGATCGGAAGATCCAATTAAAATCCCCTCCCTCGGAATTTAAATAATAGCCATGGGGGAATAAGCAAAGAAAACGGAGTAAAAATCGTTGACCAATACTCTGCCTGATCGCCCCTGATCGGCTGATTGGGATTTGTTGGGTGCTCATAAAACCAGCACCAGTAATCGGCAAGCGTCCTGATCGGTAAGTCACTGCGCAAAAACTCGGCAAACGTGATTGGGGGATCCATGCCAAGCTCGCCATTGCGGAACCACTGCAGGCCGTTGGCGGCCTCATAACTGATCCGCTGCAGTTCCTTAACTCCGTTGTCCTCCCAGCCGGCACCGGCCCAGTCGGAATATTTTGTGTATGGTGTCCACTGCACAAGACCATAACCACCGGCATAGGGTGTCAGGTTTTCCCAGATCCCCGGGTTTATCGTGCTCTCGCTTTGCATGTTACCCAGGATTGCGCAAAATGCGTTATAGCTCCAACCATTTGCTCGGGCATAGCCGTAGATCTCATATCCGTTATTACTCATCTCTGACAGGGACAAATAGCGGTTTCCGCTGATCCATGCCATGTAATCACCTACTCATAGAAAAATCCGGATTTGAGAAATTGATTGATCATGCTGCGCTCTGCATCCATACATGTGATGGAGATATCCGCATCACCCAGCTGGATGTAGCCGGGTATCGTGGAGATTTGCCGCATGGAGTACAGCGGCCGGCCGAACATAGCATTGTCCTCGTCTGTCAGCAGCATATAATCCTGGATTAGGTAAGCCTCCTCCAGGATCTGTGCACGGCTGCCGTTGCTGCCCATGCTTGCCAGACGTTTAAGACCGGTGCTGGCTGCGCTGGCAATGTTGCCGACAGTCTCACCGATAGACGGAAGGCCCATGCCGCTTGTAAGTCCCCGGGCAACATGCTGCAGATCACCCAGCAGACCAGGGGCCTGCTGCGTCTGCATGGAGCTTGCCACGGCAGATACGCCGCCTGCAATCATGCTGGCGATATTGGGCTGCCGGCCGGTGATCTGGATCGGGACACCAACCTGGGTGGCTGCGCTGTAGATCACGGACAGGCCGTTGCTGACGGTGATATGCAGACAGGCGGTACCGCTGATATAGTCCACATATACATTAAGCGTGATCGGCTGGCCGTTGATCAGTGAGGAATCCAGGGGAATATAGCCAAACGGTTGAAAGTCCAGTGTCAGTGTCGTGTAGGGTGCTGTATTGAGATATGCGCCCCGGGTGGTCGCCTGGGGATGCTGATCCGGTGTTACAGTGTAATCAAAAAATGTGATCGCCTCGGCATAAAGCAGCTTGCCGCTGGCCGGCACTTGCCACCAGCCCAGGGGAATGCTTGTTAGCTGGGCACCAATAGACGGCACCACAAAGGGGAACCACATCACTGATACAACATATTCCATCGGATTGAACAGAACTTTGAGCAGCTCGGTGGAGATATCCGGGATATTAATACTGTCCATCCAGTCTTGATCATTGTTGTAGATGGCATTACAAAATGTATTAAACTCCGCAGCCGTCATAACATAGTAGTTAACGCTGCCGGTGGTGGAGTTGCCGCCAGACACGATGCCCACCACATAGCGGCCGTCAGAGAGCTGGTCAGCCCACTGCAGATTGATGATCTTGACGGATTGTGTCAAGTTGGTTTTGCAGGGGTAAAAGGTATCTTTGATGTTTCCGTCCCAGGCTGCGGAAGATCGCAGCACATAGCCGGTCTGCGCTCCGATATGCGTCTTATAGGTTGCGAGCACATCTACAGTCAGATCTGCCCACCACAGGCCCTTGTCATATCGCCAGCCCCGAACAAAGTAATACCGCTCCCACTCGGGGATCTGGGCATAGGTGTAGCCGATCGGGCTTTTAAAATTGGTGTGCAATTTGATAGTGGGATTGAGAAGTCCGGAGCCGTCCACTATGTCACACTGGTATGTCCCCAGGGGAGAGGTGGCCGGCCTTGCGGTGCTGTTTGCTCTCTTTTCAAAGCCCCAGAAATTAACTGTCTGCATGGGTGTCCTCCTTATTAAAATAGGGCCGGGCCTGTGGCCCGGCCCCGGCCCGATGGCCTCAGGTGGCACTGTCCAGGAGCAGGACAATTCCCTTCTCGGTAAAATCGTTGAGGTACCGGTGGGACGCATGCAGCCAGTAGTTGGAGTATGCGCCCTTTCCGTTGATCGGTGTCATGATGTTACGCTCGTTGACCTGCTGATCCATGATAGCATCCTGATCAAACAGCACACCCAGCACATTAGCCATTGTCTGGGCACTGCCGGCCGTCACGCTGCCGTCAGCGGCCAAATAGCTGGGGCTAACACGGATCTCATCAGGAGCCTGCGCAGCCTGCCAGAAGTTGACAGCCTCAAAATCACCGATCCGGGCCAGCTTATCGTTGTAGGTGGTGGACAGCACCTCGGTGATCATGCTGTTCATGTCGCCGGCCAACAGATACAGTTTCTGCAGGGCCTTGGGAGTGTGCTGGTTAATCGCCTTGCCGGTGACATTGACCTGGTACAGCTGTGTGTACTCGGTCATCATGTCGGAGAGGGTCATGAGATAGCCGGCCAGCCAGCGGCAGAACTCCGGCCAGTTGGCGGGATTTCTGACAGTGGTAGTGGTCAGGCTTGCGCCGTGGGCGGCGTTGTACGCATCTACCAGGTGCACAACATGAGTGCCACCGATAGCGTTTTTGCCTGCAATAAAGTTGCACAGGGCCGCTCGGCCCATCGTCTCCCGGGCATGGGCCATGCGGTTGCTCATGTTGGTCATGATCATGCTGGTAAACCGCATCAGCTCGTCAGGATCGCGGAACGCAACATCCAGCTGATCGGCAAAGATGGTCACATGATCCTGATAGGGATTCTGGCCGTAAAAATTGAGCTGCAGGATCTCGGGCTTTTTGATACTCCACTGATCCTGGGAATCTCTGTCAGCCAGGAAAGCACCGGCATCAGTCCACCAGCGGCCGTCTTTCTCAAACTCGGCATCAGCGATTTTGAGCTTGCGCTGGTGATTGCCCCACCGGGCATTGTCGGCCAGCAGGCCCCGGAACTTTTCAGAGTAGGGCCGAATGGAAAAGATGGTGCGGCTCATGATCTGGCTGATCGCCTGCAGCAGGGGGTCATAGCCAGCAGACAGGGCCGTGGTGCCTACAGATACAAAGTCCTGCAGGTTGGTGGGAGTGATCACGGTTTTGCCGGTGGCCTGGCTGACGATGCTTGTCAGCAGGGCCGCAGCATCGTTAAAACCGTAGGAAGGGGCAGCAAGGGAATTAGGCATTGTTATTGTCCTCCTTAATTAATGTTTGGGCTGATAGGTGGGTGGGTTGATAATTTCGCCCAGGATATCATCAACCGTTCTGTCGGGCTGGGGAGCCGGGAAACCGGTGCCCCGGATATTGCCCAGCTGCACAGCCTGTGTCAGCTGCTGGACAGCTGCAAGCAGGGCTGCGCTTGTCGGATCTGCGGCCGGTGCCGGCTTGGAATCTTCGGCCGGTGCAGGCTTGGGATCTTCGGCAGGTGCAGGCTTGGGATCTTCGGCCGGTGCAGGCTGCATCTGCATGATCTCGTCAAGGCTGTAGCCGGTCGAGAGCAGGAAATTGATTTGCTCCTTGGTCATGTGCTCTTACCTCCAATATAATAATGATCGCCATGTTTGCGGCCCGATGATACCGTCCACAGTCAGCTTGTGGACTTTTTGAAAATCCCGGACAGAGAGCTGCACGGCATTATCAAAAGAGCCGTTGACGGTCAAAGGGCCAAAGCCGTGATAATTAAGCGCAGCTTGGGCAGCTGCCACGGCCGGGCCGTAACTGCCCTTGTCCAGCTCCGGTGCATATACCTGGCAAGCATTGCCAGTGCTGTAACTGCAACAGTCATTTGCTGCGCTTGCGGCAGCCGGTGCCCGGATCACATGCTGCCACGGATAGTCATAAAAATCTCTGACGTGGAGCTCATGGCCGGTCTGATCTCCGGTCTGATCGCCTCTGACCCCTCCGGCCTCGTCTATGGCCGCCTCCACGATTTTTCCGGACCCCAGGTATATTGCTGTGTGGTGCTGCACGTTGAGCAGGATATCACCACGCTGCAGATCAAGGCCGCTGCTGTATGTAAGCACCGTAAAGCCGCACAGCAGAAAAGCAGGGATCATGTTGTCGGTTCTGCTGGCCCCGGCAGATTTTACCGGCCAGCCGGCTTTGTCAAAGGCGGTGATCACCAGGCTGCTGCAATCGTAATCAGGCCCCCAGCGGTTGATCTGACTATATCCGTGGGCCGGATCGTTGGCAATGCCTACTGCCCAGCTGACAGCAGATTCTAAGTCACTCATGACGCAGGATTTCCTCGATCTTGATCAGCACCTGGGTGTTGTTGTTCAGGGCCTGCGTCATCTGGGCCATTTCCTGCTTGTGGTCTTCTCTTTCCTTATTCCAAAACCAAAACATCGCAATAACGCAGGCAATGGGGAACCCCAATGTGCCGATCAGCTGCTGAATAATTTCCACGGACATATGATCACCACCTTATTAATAATTGTGATAATGGGAAGTAATTGAACATAATGCCCCGACCAAGAGCATGCACGGCCTTCCGGGCCTGGTCTTGTGCTGTCCGATTACTTCCCGATATCATATTATAACTAAATGTATAGACTTGTCAAGAAGGTTTTAGCCTCAAAGGATTCATAAAAAATTTTATGACTTAGAATCCGACTGTAACAGCTGGGATTATCCCGGGCAAATTTACGCAGATCAATGTCAGTGTTTTCATAGATCCGCTTGGGGGATCCGCTGCAATGAGCCGATATATACCAGTGCTTATCTTTCCGGTAAATGTAATACGGCCCCAGCTGGGCCAACAGTTTCCAACCGGTCAGCGGCAAAGATCTTACATCAGACATGTCATCATACGCAAATGCATTGGACAGGCTCATTTTTGCAAACTGTGTGCCGGCTGTCAAACGATAGATCTGTGTATCACCTTTTGCGGCAGATATGGGGCTGTCCATCAACAAAAACACACCTATGCCGGATTGATGATTAATATACTCTTGCTGGCCTTTTTTGGTCATCCGATCGACCACTTTAACCAGATCCAAGGCTGCCAGGATCGGACTGTCTAACCGGTTGGCATTGGACAGCAGCACGGCCTGCAAAGGCGGCCGGCCCTGTAGCTCACGGTTTCGGTTAACTGTTTCATAGACATTTAAAAATGCGTCACCTTCACCCTTAATCGGCCGCTCATGTTTTTCCGGGATAAACTCGTCATAGATCAGGAGATCCACCCGGGATGCGTCAAAACCCCGCAAGTTGGAAAAGGTGGATAGTGCTGCCGTAAATCCCAGCAGCCGGGGATCCTCGTCACCCAAATAGATACCGCTGTTGTATTTGCTGATCGGCTTTGTCGTGCAGCGCAGGCCCCGATGCACAGCAACTGGATTAATCGGGCTAAACTCCGGTTTGTTGATCAGATCGGTCTGGCCCTGCGTCCTGCGCATGAATATAATGCTCCGGTCGTGCTCGATGCACCAGTCCAGCATACCAAAGGTTTTGCCGGTTCCCCGGCCACCGATAATGATCGTCACCGGCAGCCGGTACGACAGGACATAATCGCAGTTAATATAGCCGCTTGGCAGATATAGATTACTCATTTTGTCGCTCCTTATATATGGGAAGATCCCCGGCCCCAGATTGGGGCAGGGGATCCCCTGCGGTGTGAATCATATGGGAATGGGAGAAGTGGAAGAAGGCTTACAGAATGTCATCCAGACTGTGATCCTCATAGGGGCCGCCGGGCAGCCAGCTGGACACCCAGAGGGTGTAGCTCTGGCCCTGCTCCGTGGTGATCTCACCGGTTTCGGGATCCGTCACCTGCCGGTCAAATTTCCGGGTGGCAAGGTTGGCTTTGGTCTTGTCTACCAGGATGTTCATGGGGCACTGCTCAGGCTTGGGCATGCTGCCGGCCTCGTCCCGGAATTTGACGGTGCACACCAGATCGGTGCCGTCCTTGCGTTTGAGGGTGGAAAGGAAACTGTAAAACGGCTTTCCCTCCCGGGTCATTCTCTTCTTTGCAAAAATCGTGATTTCCATTGTGTTGCTCCTTTACACAAATTTTATTTGGCCTGCGGCCATATTCACATAATACAGTTAACCGGGCAGATTGTCAAGATATTCATGCATTTTATATTCACGGTACAGCTGCCGCATCAGCTCAGATCTGTGCAACAGCATCTTATATTCATCTGTCAGGCCCAGTGTATACTCACTTGGCCGGATCACCACATTGTCCGTGATCAGCAGATCATGACCGTCAATGTGGATAACTCTGTGGACATTGTCATTATATATGCTCTCTGTGCCGCCAGCGTCTCGGAATACCATGCCAGGCTTAAATGCTTCCAGGCCGCCAGCAGCGGCCAGCTCGGGGCCGCCTTTGGTCTTGTTTACTCCAGCACAGGTGACATGACAGCAGCCGTCTTGATCATAAGCATATTTCTTGGCACCGAGGGTCACAAACCGATCATAATCCTGCTCCTGCTCATATACACCCATGTAATGCCGGCAGCCTTTGCTGTCATCTGCAAAAGCACCGTTGCTGACGCTTCGTGCCCGGATCCTGGTGTTGTACTCTGTCATATCCAGATCGCCCAGATACTTAACACTGTCTGTGTCCGTATAGACAAAATTGTCCCCGGCCAGATCGATCATTTCCTGCAGCTCTCTCCGGGCATGAGCTGTCACCCAGACACCCCACTGATAGACCAAAAATGATCTACGGTTGTACTTGGCAAGCTGCTCTTCCGGGGATTTGCTGTCATCCGGCACAAAGTCAGCAGATCCTGCAGGCGGCTTGATCAGCTCCGGGTGCCGGTCAAAGTAAGCAGACACCCGATCCCACTGAGCATATATAATATCTTCTTTCACCGGATTTTGAGCCGTCATACCGTACAGGGCATTGATCTTGTTTTTGATCTTGTCATAATAGATCTTCTGTGCCTCGTCTCCCTTCATGGCAGTTTTCTTTTTGTAATACTCGCAGATCAGTTGCCGAAATTCATCAGGCAGATAACCATATCGGGCAAACCAGGTATCAATCACCTGGGCATCCTCCCAGGCATACTGTGCTTTGATTATCCGGTAATCAATATCCGTGATCGTTGTTTCCAGATAATCGGCTGACAGGATTCGGCCGTTGTCATATACCCCATTGATAATATGCCGGCACTTGTCTTTGCTCAAATAGGGGCATCCAGTCCAGGGATCATGTAACTGCACCATCCTGGCCGACATGCGCAGCAGGCCGGCACGGTGATGGACATTAATATTTATCTCCCATCGGTCAAGACTGCACCAGCCCCAGTGCTGGAATTCTGTCACAGGGTATTCACAGTTTACCAACACATCCGGATAGCTGCTGGATCGGTCAACACTATGGACATGCTGCAGGATCTTCCTGGCATAAAAACGGTTGGCATGAGTATTTCCGCCCCGGAACGCCTCACGCAAGGCCAGATATAGATCCCAATTCGGCAGCTGCGGCTGCAGCCACGACCGGAAGGCCGGCTTGCTGCGCATGGCCGCTTTTGCGTCTCTGCGGACATAGCCGGTGCTGGTCATGGGGATGTTAGTTAGATCGTCACCGTCTGCGGCCATTTCTCTTGTGATCGCCTCCACTAAGCACTGCACATCATGCACACAGTATGCAAGCTCGTCCGGGCTTAATTTTGTCCAGGGATAGCGGATCACATCATAATCAAATGTCCCGGTCAACTTGCGGATCTGGCAGCCCATCTTCTTTGCAAACTGGTCAAGACTCATATTGCTGTGGATGTAGCTGCACCGGAATTCAAAAGTGTTGTACATGGTGCATTTCGCTATCTTCCTCCGCTCCATGGCAAAGACCTCAGCCGGCTGAAATTTGTAAATGCCCTTCAAAAAGCTGAATTCGTACGACAGGTTGTGCACCCATACCACCAGCCGGGCACGATCACCAAAGGCCACTCTGATAAACTGCTGCAGCTGATCGCATGCCTGCAAAAAATCGTCCCATGTACGGCCCATCAGCAGACAATCGGGGCCGATCTGCCATTGCCAAACATACATAAAAGCCTGCTCTATATCCGACAGCCGGGTCGATTCAATGTCAAAGGCCGTGACAAGATTAATGTAGCGTGGCCGATTACGCATGCCCGGGTTGCCGGGCCGGTTAGCAAGCAGATCCGCATTTAAGACCGTCTGAATTGCCTCACCACGCAAATAAGTCCACCCCATCGTCAACATCAGCTCCTAAATCTTCAAGGATCCCCAACAGCTCTGTTTCATCCATCTGCCCACCTTCACCGGCCGCCGTGTCAAACAATTCTGCCACTTCATCAGAAGGAAAAAACTTACTACCAAACATGCCACGCATTTTCTCCATGAAATTGCCAAACTGCTTGATGTTCTTACGATTGATATTTTTGAATCCGGCTTTGTGCAGGCTGTCAATCGTGCGCTTTTCTATTTCCTTCCATCCGGCCAAACTGGCCCTGGGGGACTGCTCCAGGATCTGCAGCTCTTTTACACGCATTTCCATTTCCCTGCGCAGCTGCTCCTGTGTCCAGCCCTGCCGGGGCAGCTCTTTCAGCTGCCCCAGGGTTTTCAGCTCTTTAGATCCACCGGGCAAATAGGGCCGAGCATATGCGCTTTGCGCTTCGGTGCCCTCAGCCAGACGGCTGACACGCTTCTGCATGACATCACGCAAAGCGGTGTATGCAGATCGAAGATCCTGCATGGATGCACCGGCAGTGTCAAGAGACCGGGCACCTTTCAACGTCATTCTTGCCATGATTTACACCTCCCTAATCAGATACTGCCGTACCAGATAGCGAGTTGAAGCAAGGCTGGGGATCTCAACATACATCTGACCACTTCTCACACCGCCTGCTGTCTTTACAGGCTGATCCAGCACATTGACCTTCCGGGACACATAGCCCCTGGCCCATTTTGCATCACCAAGCGAATAACCACTAACCAAAGCATCACGTAATGTCATCATTTTCAAAACCTCCCAAGTTTTTTGTTGATCTCATAATAGCATTTCCGGGGCAGGGATCGCCACCCCTTTGCACATTTCTCATACATGCCAAACGCACAAGGGCCGTGCTGCCGGAAACGATCTATAACCATGCTTTCCAACTCATTAATGGTGCCAGCCATCTGCACCTCCCGAATCCCTATATCATAGGGATTCGGGAAAAATACCACCTGGTAATTCATAATTAATCACAATCCACAAGAGCAACATACATGCCCTCATGGGTATCCGGGTGCATAATATACACAACAGATCGCCAGTTGTTGTCATCACCGGTGCAGCCATCCAAACGATCCATAATAGCATACTCATCAGGCCCCACCAGACCAATCCTGCCTTCAGACCGTAACCTGGCCAGCATCTTTTCTTTCCTAAATACTCTCTGCATTTTGAGCACCTCTTTGTTTTTTGATGATTAAAATATAGCACAGATCAAAAAATAATTGTGAACATAGTGTTAACAATTTATGAATTTTTATCCCCATTGTTCAGCCATAGCCTTTGCTATACCGGGGAATGTTTTGCTTCTGGACTTTGCACTACCGCCTCGCCGAGAAGCTCCTTTGTATTTGGGATCGTGCCCCCTGCTATAACTGCCACTCGAACAGTAAGGTTTATACTCGTCTACGATATCGGTCGGTTGCAACGGGGGAAGACCTTTTAACCACAGGCATGTTTTCTTGCTCCACGGTTCCCCGTATTCGTATGGCTGTATTATTTGTGTACACGGAGGCATCTCATAAACCCTTGACGGGATCGGATTTTCTACGGCGATCCTTGGACAATCCGCTTGTAAGCACTTCATAAAAAAAGCCTTGCCATTTAGGCCCTTCTCGTACCGCTCTTCGTTAAGTTTCCCACCGGCATATAGCCATCTTGCCCCTGCGTTTGATAGATAAGTGCAGGGAGGATGAGCAATAATTAGATCCCACCCGCCTCTGAATAAGTGCTTTTCTCCGTCCATAGTAAAGAACCAGATTCCAGTGAGCTTTCCGGGTATGGAAATAATGTGCGGATTAAGAATCGAAAGAACATCGCGCTTAATATGCCACTCTGGATGGCCTCCAGAACAATCTTGCAAATCACATGAATATGCCTCATGGCCCAACGCACGAAACGCTTTACAGACT
>Ga0310691_10005553_pt1 | contig 13741 bp, 11 predicted proteins | sample 176DNAGHGlowgp2_FD_203887 | JGI IMG/M metagenome (GOLD analysis project Ga0310691, IMG submission 203887) | Sheep rumen microbial communities from Palmerston North, Manawatu-Wanganui, New Zealand - 1766 DNA GHGlow gp2 (v2) (version 2) | ecosystem: Host-associated > Mammals > Digestive system >... | reverse complement strand
ACTCATAAGCCTTAAATTTTTTCTTCGAGTGCCGGTGATACCAGGCAACCCTCTATGTAATCAATCTTTTTTACCGGACCGGCAGCGGGAGCCACTATAACCTTGTGTCCCTCCGTGCTGATACGGCCCTCTGAGAACCACTGCAGTGCCTGCGGGAAAATACGGTGCTCCATGCGGTGAATCTGCGCCTCAAGTTCATCGACGGTACCGTTTACCGGCACACCTGCCTGAATGATAACAGGACCCGCATCAAGTTCCGGAGTTACCAGATGGACCGAGCAACCGGTTATCCTCACTCCATGCTCATACGCATCAACAATGGCCGTAGCGCCCTTAAAACTGGGCAGCAGCGCCGGATGCAGATTAAGGATACGGCCTTCATAAGCATTCACGAATACCTCACTCAGAATCCTCATCCAACCCGCCAGAGCAATGGTGTCAACATCATATTTCTTAAGGGCATCAACCACAAGAGCATCATACTCCGCACGGTTCCTGTGTCCCTTGGATGGTATTATCTCTACAGGAACTCCCAACTTATGAGCACGCTCAATCACGCCCGCATCCTCCTTATTGGTAAGCACCACCTTTACATCGGCATCCAACCTACCCGCACGCACAGCCTCAATGATAGCCTGCGCGTTTGTACCATTGGCCGATGCCAGTATCGCTAATCGTATCATAGTCACAAAGGTACACAAAAAAGGCGCGCGAATAATCATCGCGCGCCTTTTTTCAATTATCTGATAGGATTACATCATGCCGTCCATGCCGCCCATTCCGGGATTCATGGCAGGCATAGGTTTATCTTCCTTCTTCTCTACGATTACGCACTCGGTTGTCAGGAACATACCTGCAATAGAGGCGGCGTTCTCAAGAGCCACACGTGTAACCTTGGCGGGATCAACCACACCGGCCTTTACCAGATCCTCATAGCGGTCATAGCGGGCGTTGTAACCAAAGTCACCCTTGCCCTCCAGAACCTTCTGAACTACTACAGAGCCCTCCTTTCCTGCGTTGAACACAATCTGACGCAGAGGCTCCTCGATGGCGCGACGGATAATCTGGATACCGGTCTGCTCATCGGCATTGTCACCCTTAAGCTTGTCAAGAGCGCTGATGGCACGGATGTAAGCTACACCGCCACCTGCTACGATACCCTCCTCGATTGCGGCACGGGTAGCGCACAGAGCATCGTCAACGCGGTCCTTCTTCTCCTTCATCTCAGTCTCACTGGGAGCACCTACCTTGATTACTGCAACACCGCCTGACAGTTTGGCAAGACGCTCCTGGAGTTTCTCCTTGTCATAGTCACTTGTGGTGGTCTTGATCTGAGCCTTGATCTGAGCTACGCGGTCGGCAATCTTGGCCTTCTCACCCTTACCGTTTACGATAGTGGTGTTGTCCTTGGTGATGGTAATCTTCTCGGCTGTGCCAAGCATATCCATTGTAGCCTGCTCCAGCTTTACGCCACGCTCCTCGCTGATTACGAATCCGCCTGTCAGGACTGCGATATCCTCAAGCATCTCCTTACGACGGTCACCGAATCCCGGTGCCTTGACGGCGCAGATCTTAAGACCTGAACGCAGACGGTTTACAACCAGTGTGGTCAGGGCCTCTGAGTCAACATCCTCGGCAATAATCAGCAGAGGACGGCCGCTCTGTACTGCGGGCTCCAGGATAGGAAGCAAGTCCTTGAGGTTGGATATCTTCTTGTCATGGATAAGAATCAGAGGATTCTCCATAACGCAGTTCATCTTCTCGGTATCGGTTACAAAGTATGATGACAGGTAACCGCGGTCAAACTGCATACCCTCTACAACATCGATGTATGTGTCACGACCCTTGGCCTCCTCGATGGTGATTACACCGTCCTTTGAAACCTTCTGCATAGCCTCGGCAATGTGCTTACCGATCTCGGCATCGTTGTTGGCAGAGATTGTGGCAACCTGCTCAATCTTGTCAAAGTTGTCACCAACAGCCTTTGACTGCTTCTTGATGTTCTCAACAACAGCTGCAACGGCCTTGTCAATACCGCGCTTAAGGTCCATAGGATTGGCACCGGCGGTAACATTCTTAAGACCTACATTTACGATGCTCTGAGCCAGAACTGTAGCGGTTGTTGTACCGTCACCTGCATCCTCACCGGTCTTGGAGGCAACGCTCTTGACAAGCTGAGCGCCTGTGTTCTTGAATGAATCGGCCAGCTCAATCTCCTTGGCTACGGTAACGCCGTCCTTGGTGATCTGGGGAGCACCGAACTTCTTCTCTATGATAACGTTGCGGCCCTTAGGTCCAAGTGTAACCTTGACTGCATTTGCCAACTCGTCAACACCCTGACGCATAAGGTCACGGGCATCCATATTGAAAAGTATCTCTTTTGCTGCCATAATTGTATCTCCTTATTATTTTTCAACCACTGCCAGAACGTCGCTCTGACGCATAATCAAGTATTTCTCACCCTCAACTTCAAGCTCGGTGCCTGAATATTTGCCATACAGTACCTGGTCACCCTTCTTGAGAACCATTGCATCATCCTTGGTGCCGTTTCCTACTGCTATAACCTCACCCTTAAGGGGTTTCTCCTTGGCTGTATCGGGGATAATGATTCCGCCGATGGTCTTCTCCTCGGCTGCTGCCGGAAGAATCAGAACTCTGTCTGCTAACGGTTTAATGTTCATAATCTTATGTTTTAAGTTATTTGTCTTTCTGTCTAAAAGCCCCTCATCGGGCACATGGTATAGAGCCAAAAATGTGCCAAACCGCAACCGGGGCCGATTATGTCACCCCGGCTGACAGTTTGACACATAAGACAATACTCTATCTGACATTCTCCACCAGGAACTGTGTCAGTTGCTCCGCAGTCAAGTTCCTCTGGAAAGAACCCTTATAGAAAACCGTTATCTGTCCTGTCTCCTCCGATACCACCACCGCTACAGCATTGGTCTTCTCGGCAATACCCATTGCCGAGCGGTGACGTAGTCCGAAGGCCTTGGGCAGCTCTTCTGACTGCGACAGAGGCAATATGCATGCTGCCGACTCTATTCTGTCGCTCACAATGATCATGGCTCCGTCATGGAGAGGGCTGTTCTTGAAGAAAATGTTCTCAATGAGCAGTTGGTTGACATTGGCGTTGACAGTCTCACCGGTGGCTATCACATCGTGCAGTTCATCATTCTGCCCAATCACTATCAATGCGCCCTCCTTATGGTGGCTCATGCTGTCGCAGGCCTTGACCACGGGCTCCCATTTAGCGGCATCGTTATTGGCACTGCGCCTTCTGACCAGCCAATGGAACAGCTTGCGGGTACGGGTTGATGTGCCGATGTCCCTGAAGAAATGGCGGATATCATCGGCAAAAAGCACAATCAGCGCTATCACGCCCACATCGACCAACTTGTCCAGTATGGCACCCAACAACTGCATCTTAAGGACCTGGGATACTATCATCCACACAAATATGAACACCAGTATGCCGATGAACATATTGAGTGAACCTGTCCTTTTCATCAGTCTGTAGAGATAGAACAGTAGCAGCGATACGCACAATACGTCTATTATGTCTTTTATACCGAATGATACAAAATAGTCTACCATATTTTTTAACTTTGGCGTTGGCTTTGGCTTTGGCTTTGGCTTTGGCCTTGGCTATTTATTTTCTTTTAGTGCCTGCACTATCCTGACGGTCTGGACTGCTTCGCGGACATCGTGCACGCGTATCCAGTCGGCACCGTTCAGAAGAGCTATCGTATTCATTGAAACCGTAGCGGGAAGAGCCTCTTCAGGGGTTATCTCCAGCAGTTTCCAGGCCATAGACTTGCGTGAAAGTGCCGATAATGCCGGAAGCCCCAGCTTACGCAGCTCAGCCTGATGAGCCAGTATGGTATAGTTCTGCTCAAGAGTCTTTCCGAACCCGTATCCGGGGTCAAGAATCACCTGACGGTTTACATCCACGCCGGCCTTCTCTATAATCTGCAGCCTCTCCTTAAAGAATGACATCATCTCACTTACGGGATCCTCTTTGATGGTTTCCGACCACATGAGCACATACTGCACTCCTGTATCTGCCACCACCTTATACATATCGTCGTTGCCACCGTAAACATCATTTATGATATTCACGTTCCAATCTCTGATACAGCGCTCAGCTATACCCGGTCGGTAGGTGTCAACCGACAACAGTATATCCGGAAACTCCGTCCTTATAGCATTAAGCCCCCACTCCAGGCGCTCCATCTCCTCATCGGCCGATGCCTGCACGGCACCGGGACGTGTGGAGCAGCCACCCACGTCAATGGCATCGGCCCCCTGGGAAATCATCTGCCGGACACGCTCCGTAAGGGTTGCCTTGTCCTGCACACGTGACCCGCTCCAGAATGAGTCAGGAGTCACGTTTATGATTCCCATGATTCTGGCCATATCACTTCTTCTCAGCGTCCAGGAAAGCCTGCACCTGCTCGGCAATCTTGGTCATGCCGGCGGCGGTGGGATGGTTCATGCGCTTCTCAATGCCGTCCACAGCAATTACAGGCACACCGTAGTGCTTGCATATCTCCCTCATTGACTCACCCAGATTCTCACTCATTCCGTCATTCAGGAGTGAGTATATCTTCATCTTGGGATAGAGTTTCTTAAGGTTGTCAAGCAGATACGCAAATGCCGGACGGTAGAAATAGAGGTCCTCCTTGGTCCAGCCGGAGTACTTGTAGTCACCAAAAGGCTCGTGTGTCCAGTCATCATTGGTTCCGCCGAATATGAACAGGATATCGGGAGCGCCGATGCAGTTCAGGCGGGTCACGAATGCGCGGTCAGAGTAATCGTCATGATTATAACCGCGGCAGCAAACCGTACTGCCTGACCATGAGTCATTCTTTTCAAGCACCCATCCGTTCTTCTCGATTACCTGAGCCCACCACTGCTGGCTCTGCTCTGTAACACCGCAGAACTGGTTGGGATAGAATGTGTCATAATACCGGGGCATGGAACCCGTGAATGTAGAGTAAGAGTCACCCATAACGGAGACTTTCAACTGTGCGGACATAACACCGCACAACATAACACATGCAAAAAGAACTGCCAGTTTCTTCATAATTATAAATTGATTATTGTTTTGGTTAATCCTATACTGTTGGAGCCCTTTATCAGGATAGTCTTTCCTACCACGGGCTCTTTACCCAGCGCCACGTTTACAGCCTCCACATCCGGGAATAGTCTGAATCCAGCCCCCTGGGCGGCTTTCCCGAACTCACTGCCCACAAGCCAAACCTGAGTGAATCCCTTGCGCTTGAGCATATCCACGATGTTGGTATGCTCGGCCTGCGACACATCGCCCAGTTCACGCATATCACCCAGAATCAGCATCTTGTCCGGTGCCTGGATCATGCTGAAATTATCAATTGCTGCGGCCATGCTGGTGGGATTGGCGTTATATGCATCCACTACCAGATGATTGCGCCCTGTCTCAGTAAGCTGTGAGCGGTTGTTCTGAGGCTTGTATCCGGCAACGGCGGCCGATGCATCAGCCTCGGAAACCCCGAAATGCAGACCTACGGTTATTGCGGCCAGTGCATTGTCAACATTATAAGCCCCTATCAGGTTGGTCTGGACCGTATGCCACTGCCCGTTGCCTCTGCGCCAGCGGAACTTTACAAACGGGTTACACTCCAGCACTTCGCCCTCAACCAGCAGTCCGTCCTGCCCGGGTTTGCCGTACTCAATCATTGGCAGCCCCTGGCACATCTGCTGCAGGTGCTCATTGTCACGGTTTACGAAAGCCGTCCCTTTATGCTCACGCAGCCAGTCATAGAGTTCACCCTTGGTACGCTTTACGCCCTCAAATGACCCGAATCCCAGCAGATGGGCCTTACCCACATTGGTAATCAGTCCGTAGTCAGGCTGGCTGACCTCTACAAGTTCCCTTATATCACCGGGATGGCTTGCCCCCATCTCCACAATGGCATACTGATGCTCCGGCTTAAGTCCCAGGACCGTAAGCGGAACGCCTATTGAGTTATTAAGATTACCTTGAGTACAGAGCACATTGTAAGTTGTGCCCATCACGGCATTGGTAAGTTCCTTGGTGGTGGTCTTACCGTTGGTTCCGGTAATGCCAATAACAGGCGTCCCTAACCGGCGCCTATGAAAAGCGGCTACCTGTTGCAGGGTTAACAGCACATTATCCACCAGTATCATACGCCCATCGGCCGCATCATAAAGGCCGGCATTATCCATAACGGCATACGGACAGCCCTGCTCCAACGCTCCGCGCACAAACTCATTGCCGTCAAAACGCTCACCCTTAAGAGCAAAGAACATCAGTCCCGGCCCGCACTTGCGGCTGTCGGTAGTAACTCCGGCGCACTCACTTAACCTGCTGTAAATCTCCTCAATTGTCATATTACCGCAAAAATAGTAAAAAAGTAAGTTCCTGTGCCGCTTACGGTTATTAAGATGCCACCCGCTCCTGCCATTTGTCCCGATTTTGTCCCAAGCTCCACCGTCATTGTATGACATATTTCACCTACTTTTGTGACAAAATTAACTGCTTGGCTTATGAGAAGATTGGTTCTTTTTATTGTATGTGCGGCACTGTTTTCAGAAGGTAGGATAATGGCCGATAATGAATCGCTTATGCGTTTTGCCGGAAACATCCACCAATTCAATGAGCTGTTTCCTCAGGAGAAGGTATATCTTCAGTTTGACAACACATCCTATTATCAGGGTGATGACATCTGGTTTAAGGCTTTCGTGGTCAAATCATCAAACCTGGGCAGGTCCGAGTCCGGTGTGCTGTATGTGGATCTGCTATCCCCAAGCGGTGTGCTGCTACAGCAGCAGAAACTTAAGATAGTAGCCGGACAGGCAGACGGCCGCATACAGCTTGTAGACTATGCTACAGGGCAGGCGCGCCAACTGCGAGGCTTACGTCCGTATCCCAGTGGTTATTATGAGGTCAGGGCATACACGCAGTACATGCTGAATTTTGAACCGGACATTTTATTCTCACGTGTGCTGCCGGTGTATCAGACTCCGGATCAGGAGGGCGATTTCAGCAATCCCACCATAGTATCGGACCCGGACAGATATGGGCAGGAGCGCCCCGACATGGAGAAACTGCGTGATGTGAATGTTACATTCTACCCTGAAGGCGGCAATCTTGTAAGCGGATTGCCTAGCCGGGTTGCATTCAAGGCCGTTGACGGCAATGGAGCCGGATTGCAGGGCAAGCTTTCAATAGTGACTGATGACGGCCAGAAGATAGTAGCCGAAAGCGGTCATGAAGGAATGGGGTCATTTGATATAATACCAGGCAGGAGACGTACAGATGCTACGTTTGAGTTTAACGGCAGGAAATACTCCTCAGCACTGCCATTGGCCAAGGGTAGCGGTTATGTAATGAAGGCCGATATGGATGACCGCAAAAACAATCTTACGCTTGATATAAACCGTTCTCAGTCAAGGAGGGAGCAGACAATAGGAGTCACCGTTACCTGCAGGGGTGAGTTGGTGGCGTTCAATGAGCTGAATATGGACGGTAATGAGTACAGGCTATCAATTGACACCAAAGAATGGCCGGCTGGTGTATGCCGTATCGTACTGTTTACTGACAGGGGCGAGGTACTTTCGGCACGTAGTGTATATAACGGCAACCTTAAGTATGTACCGCCCACAATTGATGTCAAGACCGATAAGCGTCATTATGATTCATTCGGGAAGATGCGTCTTACTTTCCAACTGAAGGACAAGAACGGAAAACCGCTGCATGACCGTTTCTGCGTTTCAGTGCGCGATGCATCTGATTATGGTACACAGTACGCAGACAACCTGCTTACTGATTTCCTGCTCACATCAGACCTGAAGGGATTCATACATAATCCTTCATACTATTTTGAGTCTGCCGACAAACAGCATCTCAAGGATCTGGACCTGCTCTGTATGGTACAAGGTTGGGAACGCTATGACTGGGAGTACATGACAGATAACAAGGTGTTCACAGAGAAGCGCAGGATGGAGACCAGTCTGAGTCTTAACGGAATGATAATGACCAACCGCATTACAAGGGACCGCGCCATGGATGATGTCAAGGTGTATGTTGCAATATCACCCCGTGATGGTGAGACTGTTGAATACGGACAGTTTGTAACTGACAAGAACGGTTACTTTGGGTTTGACATGAATGATTTCTACGGCAAGGCAGACCTGACCATGCGCCTTACCAAGGCCAGGAACCGGAATGAGCCTGAAGCCAAGATACGTCTGGACAGAGCTATGCTGCCGGAGGCAAGGGCATTCAGCAGGCAGGAGCTTCAGCCGGGTTGGTCAGTCAAAAGCCCCATAGCAGACGCCCAGGATAAAGCCCAAGGTGGCACGCTTAAGGATTATCCCGCAATCATTAATGAGTCCGAGGGGCTTGTACTGCCCACGATACGCATTGACGGAAACCGCAAGTATGTGGACTATTTCACATTCAAGTCTTTTGATGTTGAAAAGGATGTTGATAAGGAGCTTGATCTGGGTAACCATTCGACAGATCTGTCCGGTTATCTGATTGATAAGGGTTATTCAGTACAAACACCTATTGATTTGAGCGCTGCATTGGATTATTTATACAGTGATGAACACCTTTTCAATTACACCAACTATCTGGATTACAGATATGACTATGAGCACTATAGCCACAAAGATGAAAATTTAACATACATGAGTACTTATTACTTCAACAAGATTATGAGTGAATCCATTCTTAATTATGATCCCAATAAGAACTATATCTATGTGGAAGACAATAATTTCAGGATCAACGGTAACCTAGTGCTCTGTTACGTGCATGATGACAGAGGATTCTATACAAGCGGTAAATATTCCAAACCGTGGAAAATAGATACTCAGGATATTGAGAGCATATTGGTGTTTGATGACCTTAAGAACAAATCTGAAATAGGAGATTATGCACCAGACTACCTGAATTATCTGAACCAGTACAGCGCCGTACAGAACGTTTTTACCAGCAGGACAGGTAACTTTGGAGACAGGATGGTACTGATGGATATCAAACTCAAGGCCGTTCACCGTATGACCGACAATCCGGACAGATTCAATCTGGGCAGACGTGTAACAACGATGCAGGGGTTCAGCAACAGCCATGAGTTCTACTCACCTGAATATCCCAACGGTGCCGTGACAGGTGATGTGGATTACCGGCGCACACTATACTGGAACCCCAATGTCATAGCCGATGAAAACGGCAAGGCCGAGATAGAATTCTACAACAACTCCTACAGCAGGAAATTTAACGTCAGCGGAGCTGGCATCACCGCATCAGGCATGCCATACATCCTGGATAAAGAGTTTTGATGAAGAGCCGTTACCCAAACCCATACAAACAGAAAAGGCGGCTATACGGCCACCTTTTCTGTTTGTACGGGCGATAGGACTCGAACCTACACATCTAAGATACTAGATCCTAAGTCTAGCGCGTCTACCAATTCCGCCACGCCCGCCTGGCAAAACGCGTCCCCTTTAGGAACGCGCTGCAAAAGTAATTCTTTTTTTCCGAAACCAACCAAGCCCTACTTGATTTCCATCATGCTCTCCATACGGAGCATCATGGAAGGAGCGCTGAGCTCACGCATACGGGCAATAGCAGGGAACAGGTCTATGAGCGAAGGCTGAGACTCCACGCTGGTGGTAAGTGTCTCTTCCGGGTCATCGGATGCACCGCCCGAGAGCATCTGCAGGAGCGATACATCCTTGGCAACAGGATATATGCTCAGGCGATAATCCTCCTTGCTGAGACCAACTTTCTGAGCTGCATAATCAATTGCATCCTGAATTCCGCCCTGCTTGTCAACCAGACCTATGCGAATGGCATCGGAACCGGACCATATACGGCCCTGGCCAATGGCGTCGACACTGTCCTTGGACATTCCGCGGCCGTTGGATACCAGGCTGGTAAAGTCATCGTATATCTTCTCTATCTGACGCTGGACATATTTTACCTCCTGGTCATTGAGCTTACGCATGCCGCTCATCATATCACTGTGCGATGTGGTACCTACGGTCTCTATGTTGACCTTGAGATTCTTGCGGATGGCATTGCCTACGCTGGGAATAAGTCCGAACACGCCAATTGAACCTGTCAGGGTGTTGTAATCAGAGAATATGTAGTCTGACTCGGCCGATATCCAGTAACCGCCCGATGCGGCATAGTCACCAAAGCTGACAATGACCGGTTTCTCGGCACGCAGCAACTGCAGTTCATGCCTGATAGCCTCGGCAGCCTGAGCGCTTCCTCCTGGTGAGTTTACGCGGAACACCACAGCCTTGACTTTCTTGTCCTCACGCACCTTGCGCAGGGTGTTGGCCATCTTGGAGCCTACGATATCGGCATCCGATCCTTCAATTACAATCTCGCCGTCTGCATAGACTACTGCAATCTTGTTCTTGCGGCTGCCTTTCTTGAGCTTGGAGGCATACTTGTTTATCTTGACAAAGCTTACCTCCGATATCTTGTTTACTCCGTTCTGCTCACAGAGATACTTGTCAACCTCATCCTTGTACCATGTCTCGTCAACCAGCCCCTTGTCCTTGTAATCGGTGGCATTAATCATGTCCAGATTCTCAACCCACTGGTTGAACTGCTCCGGGGTGCATCCGCGGGATGCTGCAATCTGTGTTGATATGGTGTTCCAGATTGAACCGACAAGGGCCTCATTCTGCAGGCGGTTCTCGGGGCTGGCCTCACTGCGTGTATACATCTCTCCGGCAGCCTTGTACTTGCCGTGACGGATAAGCTGGACATCAACACCCAGGGCATCCAGAACATCCTTGAGGAAAATCATCTGGGTACCAACGCCGGTAATCATACTCTCGGCTGCCGGGTCCAGGATGACCTTGTCGGCCACCGATGCCAGATAATAGGAGCCGTTGCTGAAATTCTCACAGTATGCCACGATAGGCTTGCCTGCCTTACGGAAACGCTCCAGGGCGGCACGCAACTCCTCCAGCTGGGCTGTTCCGCATGAGACGTTTTCTGGCGTCATATAGATCATGCCTATGTTCTTGTCCTGAGCGGCAGCATCGATAGCGTTTATGTAACTGAGCAGCGTTACGGAGCCGGGGGTTCCGTTCACGATAGACATAAGGTCCAGGGATGACCCGCCGGCCTTACGCTCGGCGATGGGGTTCTTGAAATCAATCTTAAGCACTTTAGCCTTACCGGCAAAAGCCATCATCGGCATAACCGCCATGACGGCAATAAGAAACAAACGTGTTCTTTTCATATTATTAAGGATTTACCAATTTGTCATTTATAAACTTGCGGGCACGCTCAATATAGGTGTCTTTCCCGGCCTTGATATCATCATCGTCCATATCAAGACGTATATCGGGCGCTACCCCGAACTCCACATCATTCATATCAGCATCAAAGGATGGAGCCGAAGAGAATCTGACCACCCATCCGTTGGGCAGCTCGGATGACATGGGCATACCGCCACCGCCTCCTGTCGTATCACCCATCAGAGTCACGTTTTCCAGAGCCTTCATAGTAAATGCGAAATCATTGGCACTGCTGAAACAGCCGCGGTTGGTCAGAAGCACAACCGGTTTGATCCATCTCATATCCTCTTTGGCAGGAGTCAGAATATTGGTGTACAATTTGGAGAAATCATTGTGCCCCGGTCCGGTCTTGTAACATGAATAGCTGACCGGAAGACTCTTCTCCGTAAAATGGGAAGCCAGGAACTCGGCAGCTCTAAGGTCACCGCCTCCGTTGTCCCTGATATCTATAATCAGGCCATTACACAACAACATATTGCCAAACATCACATTAATACGGTTACTTGAGATAATACTGCCGAAACTCTCCACCACAAGATAACCTATATTGTCATCCAGAATACGATAAAAGTATCCGTCACCGGCTATCACATAGTCCTTACCCAGATATTTTTCCCTAAGGTCTGCCGAATAGTTTGATGGATAATCCGTCTTCCAGCTCCAGTTGCGGCCGTAGTCATACGGGCTTGTCAGGTTTACATGACCGTCCCTGAGTTCGCCAATCATACTGCAAAGCACCTCGAACAGGGATTTGCTTGACATCTCATTCGAAATACTAGCCGCATATCTCTCCTGGACCTCATCCCAATCCACTCCCAACTGCTCTTTCTTTAAATCAAAGAAACAGTAGCGCTCATCCATTATAGTCCAGAGCGACAGGAAATTGCCAGCCGGAGTATTGGAGAACTCCATATCTTCTCTCTCAGTTTTCTGAGAACAAGCAACCATCAGCAATATCAGTACTACCGACGCTGTCAGCCTGATGTAAATCTCCCTTTTCATTGATTCCACTCCTTGTTTTGGAACCTTAGGGCACAACCTATTGTAATCATGCCGTTGAAAATATTGCGGCTATGACCACCCAGCCGGTTTCCGATATAATCAAATGAGTAACCTACCCTGAACCTGGTGCCTCGGCACGGAAGCACAAATGCAACCTGCTGCAGAAACGCCGGATTGTTGAAGGGCGTTATAAAGTGCAGAGCCTTGCCGTAATCTCCGTACTTGTACATGTACCAATAAGGCTGGTCATAATCGGGAGCAAAGCCCAATCCGGCAAGCGGGGCATAAAACGTAGCCTGCATTGCCATATCATATCTGAGCAGGCTGAAACGGAGCGAATAATCCACCGAAAGGCCACCAGCCAGATAGCCCGCACCATTGACAGGATTGTTAGAGTTCTGCCTGTTGTAAAGTACATTGGCCTTAAACATTGCCGAAGGTCCTATCAGCAGGTCTTGCCTGTTGTTCCTTATTGCCGGCCACAGGAATGCCAGATAGTCAGATATACCAGCCTCCAGAGTACTGCCTCCGTCCAGACGGTTGGTCATGGGACTGAAAAAAACAGATGAAAACGAACGGCCGTAACTGAAAAGCCTGTCAGGCCTGTAACCGGTCCAGCTGTCACCTTCAAGACCTATAGCCCATCCGTCATAACGTGAAGCCGACAGATAGGTGTCACGGGCAAAGGCATTGCCTGCTGCAACGGATATCACCCTGACAGTCTCATTGTGCTCCGGCAAATACCAGACTCCGCTTTGTGCCAAAGCCGAAACCGGCAGCAGCATCAGCAGCAATGCGGCAGACAATCCCGACAGTTCATCAGAACAGCGAGAGCTGACCATCGTCAGAATTTTCTGGATTATCTTCATTGTGAGCCGATTCTTCGGTTTGGTTATCATCTGGCAAATCAGTCTCAGGGAGAGGTTCAGGAACACGCAATGGTTCCAGTTCCGACACCGATGCCACATTGAACGTTGTGACTCTGCGGCCACGGGCTTTGACGCCTTTCACTCCCACGAATTGTTCAGCATCTATCTCCATAGCGTCACGGAAACTGTCAGCACCTCCCATGGTAACCAAAAGACGTGGATAGGCGGTATCTGTTAACAGGACCAGCCTGCTTTCTTTCTCATCGCCCAGGATATTTATGCGTTTGGCCGACGGATCCAGATTGAATCTCTTAAGATACAGGTATTTCTTCTGGGAGGCATCAAACAGTACTGCTGTCCAAACCTTACCCTGGTCATATTTCTCTATACGCAGCAATCCGGCGTCAAAATGACAGTTGGCATCGGGGGCTGTAGTATAATACTCTCCGTCCGCATTTACCACCAGCAGAAGGTCATCGCTGTCAAACTCACCCAGATACTCGCCGTGTCCGTCAAAATCCAGACGCAGG
>Ga0310691_10005552_pt1 | contig 13752 bp, 25 predicted proteins | sample 176DNAGHGlowgp2_FD_203887 | JGI IMG/M metagenome (GOLD analysis project Ga0310691, IMG submission 203887) | Sheep rumen microbial communities from Palmerston North, Manawatu-Wanganui, New Zealand - 1766 DNA GHGlow gp2 (v2) (version 2) | ecosystem: Host-associated > Mammals > Digestive system >... | reverse complement strand
CATGGATCTCCGGTAGAAAGCTCGTTGCCTCCCGTTCATCCATCACGCCACCGCAGTTATCGCAGATGTACATTTTCATGTTGCTACACGTTCCATTTCTTTGCCAGTTCCCTGTGAGCCTGGGCGATCTCGGCAGTGGAGAGATGCTGTTCCCAGATCTTTCGGAAAAGCTCATCCTTCTCCTTCTCATAATTTTTGAGACGCGCTTCATAGCTCATGTTGCGGATTGCCCGCTCTTTGATTTTGATCATGACTCTTCGCCTCCGTCATCATCGTCCATCTCATCGAACCGGATTGCTCCGCTCTTCATAACGTGGATTCTGCCGACCTTCCCGTCCAGTTCTTTGACGGCATCATAATCAATCTCGAAGCTGTCAGCTTCCTGATCGTCATCCTTGTGCCCGAAAATCAGGGAAAGGGCAATTACAATCACAACGCCAACGACAATCGTCATCAGAACACCAAACCAGAACGGATTAACATACATCGTCAGAATCCTCCAGTTCCTTAAATGCTGAGAAATGAACTACCTTGCTCTGCTTGGTCTCAGTCTTTGCAGACGTAAGCGTGATCCGCACCCTCTTCTTCACGCCATCGTGTGTGCCAGTCGGGTTTATCTCCATTACGCAGTCCTTCAGCTGCATCTCTGACGGGCACAGGACATCCACGCCACAGGCTTTGATAGAACCCGGCACGGGCTTAAACTTGAACCGGCCAAGAACATATGCGATGTTCGTATTGTCCGGGAAGTCCCAGTTGACGGTTCTCTGCCCGTCCTTGATGATCACGTTGATAATCTCCATTAGCTATATCACCTTTCCTTTCGTTTTATATACTTAGAACTGAGAATCAGATCCTTTACCGCGGTATCTTTTTCGCGTTCTTTCCTGAGTCCTTCCTTTATAGAGTCAACTCGTTCTTTCCACACAGCACGTTTCTGGCAATCTGCGTGGCATCCAGGATGCCGTACCGGCTTTTCACATCCTCTGCATGGATTTCCGTCATAAATCCCCAACTTTGACAACGCCTCCGGCTTTTAGTCTTCGTTCACTTTGTCCCACATATTCTGCTGTTGGAATTCAGTCACGTACAATACCATGATGACTGACACATCAAACATCCCAACAAGTTGCCCGTCTATGTCATATGCATATACATACGTATCGTCCTTCTCCAGATGATCGATGACGATGTTCACGTACTTTTCTAGCCCGTTGAGATACACAATCAGTCGCTTCGTTTTTCAATCACTTCCTTTAACTTATAGTTGCACTTACAGGATTTTCGTGGTATACTTAAATCCCTTTTCAAAGGAAACCGCTGTTCTGATGCTTCGGCTGACGAATGGCGGTTTTCTTATTCGTCTTCTGGGAAATGAAGTTTAGTTACCGCTATTGCAAACTCTTCGATTTCGCTTGCCCAGATCGCCGTACCTGGCCCGTTGCACCGCTCCCAGCAGAGCGGGAAACCGCCGATGCCGTCAAACAGAGATCCGAGTGTCGCCGGTCTCTCATACTGGGCGCTGATCCGGCGCAAAAGCCAAAACCAGAACGGGAGCGCTATGCTGTTGCCGAGTGCTTTATATCGCGGGCTGTCAGCGGCCTTGTGCTTCTTGCCATTTCTGTCTTCCCAGTCGCCTATATCCGTCCAGCCATCGGGATAGCCTTGCAAGCGTTCACATTCAAGCGGTGTCAGACGCCGCACCGTGCCGTTATACATCTCTTCGTCAAACGCGCACACTGCAAAACCGTCTTGCGTGTTGCCAGGTCCTTTATACGCGCTCGCTACCAGAGTAGGTGTGACCTCTCCGCAAATGCAGAGTGCCGTGTAATCTGTCACCCGGTTTTGATGATCGCCCGTGAGCGTTGGAGCTATATCGCCGTTACCGTTGCCTCGTGCATCGTAAACGTGCATCTCTTTTTCAGCATTAAGTGTTGGGGCTTGCTCCGGTTGATATCCAATGTTCCCGGCTTTTGCTCCCATTGAGCCATCAAATCCCGCGCAACAGACGATGCTTGGGCCACGGTCTATGCAATGGCTGCCATCCATCCGTGCCGTTAGTGCGCGCGCTATTGTCGGATAAACGACAGCGATGCCGCCTTGGTTACAGGCCGGATTCCCGCCGTTTAGATCAAGCGTCCGCGCCGTGTCCGCTTCGTATATCCCGGCGCGCGGGTTCGAGCTTAACATTCCGGCGCTGTTATACCCTCCAATTCCGTAAACTCTGACGCCTGTCTTCTCAAGGCCGCTTCCAGCGCTTCCGGCAGTTGCTTTCCCCTGCGTTTTGCCCTGTTCAGGATTCCCTGACAAGCCTTTGCGCTCAAAGAGTACTTCGGGAGCGGACAGTCCTCCAAAATCTGCGACAAGCGCGATTCGTTTTCTTCTCTGGGGGACTCCCCAAAACTGAGCATCGTGTACTCGCCAAGCAATGCTCCATTCTCCCAATGCGGAGTAGAGACATCCTGATTTTGTCCACCCCCTCTGCACAGCTGTACGCAGATCGGGGACTTCTGGCTCGATGATTTTGACGATCTCTTCTAGGACTGTTTTGAAGTCTTCTCCACCGTTGGAACTGAAAGCTCCGGGGACATTCTCCCAAACCATGTATCTTGGGCGAACAAGGAAGCCTGTTCTCCCGTTCTCAGTTCGGTCACGTTCTCTCATCTCCTTTACTATCCGAATCTGTTCCATAAAAAGCCCGGAACGTTCTCCGTCCAAGCCAGCCCGTTTTCCCGCAACGCTAAGATCCTGGCAGGGACTTCCGCCTGTGATCACATCGACAATTGGCAATGTCCATCCAGACAGTTTCGTTATATCTCCGTAATGTTTCATCCTGTTTCCACCATTAAATTCCTGTTAGGTCTTCGACAGTCTGCTTAACCTTTATCCCAAGCACCCGGCAGACTCCGTTCCGCACATCCTTCGGCCAGTCATCAGGCGGGAACTGCGACCAGTACCGCATCATGCCTCCGCTGATTCCAAGCTCTCTGCCGATATCCGACCAGCTCAGCTTCATGCTGTGTTTCCGGTCGAGGATACATGCCCGGACAGGGTCGATGGGAGGGTATAATGGTTTGATTTGCTTTGCCATCATGTAATACCAACAATGTGGTAACGTCCGTATCCGCTTGTCCGACCGGAGCCAATACCAATGGAGAACCCGGCATAGTTAATGATCGTTGCGATCTCGTTGATGCTATACACATTCTCGGTGTACTTAATCGGAATATCTGCGCTCCATCCAGTGAAGTGATTAAGCTGAACAGTGATCGGCGCACCACGTTTTGGGCTCATGAGACGTTCGTCAAGTCTCCACTCGGTGAACTTCACAGGAATCAGGCCACCTTCGGACACGATGTTTACAGCGGAATCAAACTTGGTGCTATACTTGTCCACTTCCTGACGGACGACAGCCTGTCCCCAACTCTTCTTAAGCCCAAACGATGTAATGCACGGAGCGTTGTTTGCCGGGTTGAGCATTTCATAGAGAAGATCTTCGGTACACTCTGCGTTGGTGTCCTCAACCGGAATACCATTTTTCCAGTGAATGGAAGTGATGATATTCTCCCACTTGTTCTTGTGCTGTGCTTCCCAGAGAGATGCGGCTTTGCGATCATCAGCAACAAGCTGGCGAGTATTTGACGCATTCATCTTGTTCAGCACAAGATCTCCGTCACCCTCGATATGGATAATCGCATACTTGAAGTTCATCTCTTTAATGACAACTTCTTCTGTTTTCTTTTCTACTTTTGGCATGTTTTGTTACCTCCTAAATTGATTTGTTTTTTTGAGAGCTTTGGCATGTAAGCTCTGAGAAGAACTCATCTGAGTTAAGTTGTGTTGTCCTATAATGATGTGTCGTGCGCTGTATTGCGTTAACCTTAAATGATAAGTTCTTCTCACGGCTTGCAGACCGTGTGTCTTGATTTGTAATAATGTTTTCTAAGATGATTTATTAAGCCCTAATCAGTTCTAAAATTTACTCTTGGCTTCACAGCCCTGCGAAAAGCTGAACAATGTGTTGAAATGTAATGAAATAACTTGTTCTGTTTTGAAGTTAAATGTCCTATTTTAGATTGTTGTGTTAAGCTCTTCGCAGAGTTGTGAAACTCTGTTTTTTCTTGTTTTCTCTTGTATTATGATGACCAATTCGTTCCTGTTTTGCGGAATCGAGATTCGCATAGTGCTTCGCAAAAAGTTCATCCATCGCAGCTTGTGTTCTTCTGTGGTATCATGTCGTTTATTAAAATAAGGTATTTTGTCGTGTACATTCCTTTGGTAAACAAAATTGCCATATCTTGAACTGACTTCAAGGGATGAACCCTTTGTGAAGCACTGTGTTGAAAATTGAATTATTGTGTTCTGTGATTAAATATAATTTTCTGACATTTTCTGACGTTTCCTGATCATGTCTTGTTATGAGCGAAAATGAAAGCTTCTCCTCATTTGTCCTGTCTTATTTTGCTATGTGCTGTTTAGTGGGAATCAGTTCTGTCGTTAATAATTCGGTCGTAAAGTTTATTCTGCTAATATTTTTTTCTTTTGAGAAACAAGCTCTCATTCCCGCCCATAACGAGCGGTTTTTATGGTATTAACGCTAAGATTTCATCAAGCTCAGAGAGTACCGCATATTTAACTTTGAACATATGAAGTTCGGCCATTGCCCTCTGCAACAATTTTTGGTATTCATCATCAACCTTGAACACACGTTCCGGGATCTTGTAACCGCCGTTATCTGTCTTGTTGAAGATCCTCACCGGAAGAGGTTCATCGCCATCATCCGTTTGCTCTCGCTTGAAAATGAGGTCGCTCGTGAGTTTCACTGCTTGATGCAGCCTCCACTTTTCTGCGGCTTTTGTGTCGTTCCACTCAAAGCATTTGTGAATCTCAAGACTTTTGTCTTTAGCCAAATTCACAATATCTTGCGGTTTCGCCTCAGTTACTTCATCGCAGATCGTTCTAAGCTCTTCATAAACCTTCTGCGGATCGGCTTTCTGTAATCCTGGTACACGCCACGTTGCAATTATATTTTCTGCCATATACACCTTGCTTTCTTTCAGTGCCCGTGATACAATTCAAGCACTACCTTATCACTTCGTTTTACCACTTCCCGAACCATCTCTTTCGGGAGGCGGTTTTTACTGCTCTGCTACCATCTCTCGCAAAGCTTCCATAACCATGCTCTCCGCATTTTTCGGACGGCGTTTGCAGTTCAGTACGGATGACAGATATTTAGGATTCCAGTCAAGCTTCTGTGCCAACGCAATTGCAGAGATGTCATGCACGTGCATAATCGCCGCTGCATCGCCTGTCCACTTATCTTTCACAAATTCACCCCCTTCGTTTTGTACAATAGTTACAAAATGTTTCTTTTATGTTGACTTTAGTAAGCTTTTATAGTATATTTGATTTGCTGAATCAATATCTTAATAAGCTTACTTAAATCAGCTATGACTGCATTATAAAATCACCTTGGTTATTTGTCAAGCGAAAAAAGCTGATTTAGGTTAGCTTTGTTGACTTGCACAAAAAGCGGAGGTGATTTTTGTGTTTTATGACAAGTTTGCAAAATTGTGTGAGATAAAAGGTGTTTCTCCAACAAAAGCAGTTGAAGAAATGGGGCTTGCCAGAACAATTGCAACGAAGTGGAAGAATACCGGTGCAGTCCCCCGTGGAAAGACGATCAAAATTATTGCGGCTTACTTTGGAGTGTCTGAGAGCTATCTATTGCAAGATGAAGAAAGTTATACAGATCTTGAAAAAGAGCAAGTTCTTGCAGAACTGCAAGTAATGAGAGAAGACCCAGACTTCCGTAATCTAATGTATGCCTACAAAAAAATGACTCCTGAGAAAGTCAGAATTATGAAATCATTTATGAAATCACTTGCGGAGGATGACGATAACAATGCCGATTGAGGATGCTGACTATTTTGTGAAGGTAATTCCGTTCCCAATTCCGGTTCCAGCTTTTCTTCATCTTAATTCAGACGATACTTATGTGATATTTTTGAATGCAAACATGGATTATGACCATTGGCTCGATGGTTGGGAACATGAAATGATGCACATTGTACGTGACGATCTGTACGGCGACAAAGACATACTCGATATAGAAAAACAACTTTTATAAGGAGGCATTATCATGAAACGCGGAATGCTCGAATCTCTTTTCCTGTTCACATCGCCCAGGCTCTTGCTACTCATCGTAATCATTCTGCTTGTTGTCCTGATCATTGTTAATGTTAAAAAGAAGAAATGAGGATTCCAAAAGTCGAACAGCTTCCATCCGGCAACTGGTTCTGCCGTCTGCGAATAAACGGGGTTTCCATCCCGATTACGGCACCGACCAGGTACGAGTGCGAACTGCTTGCCACGAACAAAAAGTCAGAACTTCTGGCCGGGAAAACGCACGTGCAGAGGATTCCCAAAGAAACCACCTTGCAAGAGGCGATGGATAAGTACATTGCCAAGCACAGGAATACCCTGTCTCCAGCGACAGTCAGACAGTACATGAGCTACGCAAGGAGCCGATTCCCGAATTACCGTTGTCAAAAGCTGTCGAAAATCAGATGGCAACAGATGATTGATGAAGAGTTGGAAACCGCTTCCCCGAAAACCGTGAAGAACGCATGGTCGCTTGTCTCCTCTTCGTTGGAACTGGTCGGCTTTTCAAAGCCAAAAGTCACCCTTGCGCAAGTCCCTGTTCCCGACCTTAACTACCTCCAACCAGAAGAGATTAAGCGATTCTGCGCTGACGTGAGTGGGAGGTCGTATGAGATCCCGGCTCTCCTTGCGCTTAACGGGTTGCGGGTGTCTGAGCTTCGTGGGCTGACGTGGGATAACGTGGATATACCGAACAAGACCATGTTTGTTCACGGGGCACGTGTCCGTGGGCCGGACGGAGAGGTTGACAAGGCCACGAACAAGAACGCCACTTCATCCCGGTATGTGCCGATCCTCATTCCACAACTTGTGAAAGCTCTGAACTCCGTTTCCAATAAGACTGGGAAGGTTGCCGTCATCGGGTCAAACACCCTGCTCGATGACGTTAAACGATCGTGCAAAAGAGCCGAAGTAACCATATGCACAGTCCACGATCTCAGGAGGAGCTTCGCAAGCCTGTGCTTCTACCTTCAAATTCCTTCCAAGCAGATACAGGAATGGGGTGGATGGAAAAACGATATTGTACTGAACAAGATTTACATCAAACTGTCCACAGCATCCAGAACGGAATCGAAAGACAAGTTCACTCAGTTCTTTGCATCGGAAAATAAAAAAAGCGTGGAAGGCCAGAAGCCCGCCACGCATTCATAAGATTATTCCATTGGCATTTTTTCATTGGCATTTTGAATTTTGCAAACGTCAATTCCGCTTCACAAATGCAAAATATTGTACAAATTTGTCAACGCCAAATTGTCAGAATTTACTGATAAAAACAAGAAAAGCACCCCTATTTTACTGGGGTGCTTCTCATATGGTGCCGGTGGAGGGATTTGAACTTACAATGGAAGTTTAATTTATATCAGTATTTACTGATACTTTCAAGACTCCATTAGCATTCCGTTGGCAATGCGTTTCATCCCTGTTCCATCTGCTGAATCATACGCTGGATGCTCTGCCTGGTTTGCTCGTCAGGGGCAGTCTGTAACATATCGCGCAGATTCTCGATGTACTCTTCTTTCCCATCCGCACGGGAATACCCGTAACCGCGATAGGAGCCTCTGTAAGAGCTACCCATGCCATCGTCCCGGCTCGTGTAACGTCCCATCCGATCACGGGGAGCATTGCGCCCGCGACCACGTGCATACGAATGTCCATCGCCATAGCTTTCGTCATAGTTTCCGCGATAGGAACGTTCACCATTCTCGTAGGGCATACCGTTCTCGCTGTACTCGGATTCTTCATCCTCATACTGCCAGATACAGTGAGCGTCCTTTACAATGTCCATCAGTTTATACACGGAGTCGATCTCTTCACGAGAACGGAACTTGCCATTCTTGTTGATCGCCTCAAACTCGTTATCGACCAGCTTGAGGATTCCTTCAATGCTATTCATCATGCGTCCTCCTTCCTTCAAGCTACTCTTGTTACGCTGAGGCTTCCATCGATCACATTGATCAGCGGAGTCGGTACAACTGTCGGGTCATCCACAGTGCCGTTGACATATTCAGCGGCAACCGTAAAGCAGCACCCGCGAGGTACATCCACCACAGCGCGGCTGGTTACTGAACCGTACTGGTCAACCGCCGCCGGTGTGAAGATACTGCGGCTTCCGACACGCTCCTCGCCTGACACCGTGATCGCGGTTGCAATCGGGGTCAAAGCACCTTCGGTCGGGATTGCCACGTTGCCTGTAAACTCGACAATGTACCTTGCGAAACAAGCGGAAGGGTTATTCACGATACCGCGCAGAACAAGAATGCCAGATCCGTTCTGATGGAATACATACCCTTTGTTGCATCGAATGGAATCAATCAGCGGAATTGGAGCGTTTAGCGCAACGGTCTCCACCGCATCGCGGGTAAGATATTCTGCCATCGGTATCACCTCTTAGAAGTTGCCGCCGCAACCGCAACCGCAACCGAAGTTTCCGTTGCCGTTAAAGCTTGGATTGCAAGAAAACAGCGGAGTATTTCCGGCTACCGGCTGTGCTGGAATCGGGCAACTGCGAAGCTCATTGACCAAAGCATTGATAGAAGCAGTCTGACCGTCACGGATAGCCGCCGTCTGAGCCGTCTGAGAAGCCGCCAGGTTCGCCATGTTGAGCTGAGTACGGAGCTGATCGTTCTCACGCTTGTAACCATCCAGTTCCAGAGCGCAAAGCTTGTCGAGCACTGTCTGGATGCCCTGAGAAAGAGCTGCACGGTCATTGCAAGCTTCCGTAGCGACCGTGTACTTCAGATCGGCAAGCCCAGTGTTCACACCAGTGAACCCAGCAGTGTTGGCAGTCTGCTCGGCAAAGCTCCGATTCAGAGAAGCCAGTTCGTTTCCATAGAGCTGCTGGGCAATGGCGTTCTGAGCACCGGTGATCGCAGCGGTAGTTCCGGCAAATCCAGAGCACAGGGACTGCTGGACGCCGGAGAATCCGTTCGCCATCGCCATCTGCATGTCACCGCAGCAACCGCAGAGCTGAGTGGCAAGATTGCTCACGCCGTCACGGACAGAAGTCACGCTGTCGTGAAGCTGTGCATCACGGAACCCCTCAGAGACATTGTTGTTGATCCCGTTCTGACCGTTCAGGAGCCACGGGAAGTCATAGCCAAGCTGCATGTTGCCAAAGCCGCCACCGAAGCCGTTACCCCATCCACCGCCAAGGCAGAGCAGAAGCAGAATTACCCACCATCCGTCTCCACCGAAGCCGTTTCCGAAACCGCCGCCATAGCCTCCACCGTACATGGGAGCGACAGGCATTACCATGCTGTTCGTAGATTCGTCCATATTAAATTCCTTTCTCCCCTAACTGTTGGGGGTAGCCCGTATCTTCTCTTTTCGATACGGGGTTTGTATTTGTCAGCCGTTGTCTATGCGCACTTGACAACGGGTAAGACCTTGGTTATCTGCCCATCCTCTGCATCATCTGATATGCAGAATTAATCTGATTCTGAGAAACCTGACCGGTTTTGACCAGGTAGTTCAGAATCTCCTGTGGATCGCTCACGTTCATGTTCTGTGGAAGATTCATTTTCATACGGGCAAGGAACTGAAAAGGATTAGCCTTTAGCTGTCCAAGCATTCCCGTCATCTGATCAGGCATCATCATCTTCAGTTACCTCCACTTTTTTCACAGACTTCTTCCGACCAGCCACGCCGTACAGATCTCCCTTCATCTGTTCCACTTCACCGGCAAGCCCCTTTACCGCGCCGATAATGGTACTCAATTCGTCTTTCGTGGCGTAGTCGGGTAATTTGCCGTTTCCGCTTTCATGCGATTCTTGGGCTGTTTCCGTGCGCTCTACGAGGTCGTAGATAGTAATAGTCGGCTTTCCTGTTGCGTCAGCCTGTTTGAGATAGATTACTTTCCCGCTTTTTTCCCAAAGCGCAACTGCATTGTTGGGAGCAATAGGATACATCTGCGCTTCCTGGGCACCGCTCACCCAGATGATTCCGCTCTGATTAATTACCGGTGAATAGCTCTGCATCGGCTGATTCATCTGTTGCGGATTCTGCATCATCTGCGGTTGCTGTGGCATGACAGGCTGATATCCTTGCGGATAGAAACCATTCATTCCGTATGGGTTCCCATAGCCTTGTCCGTAATAGTTGTATGCCGCCATATCTTATTTTCCTTTCTGTTCTTGTTCGTCCGGTCTGTACCAGAAGTAAATAACAACCTTTTGCGAAGAGTCCCATGAATCGTAGAGCTTTCCGTCTTGAACAGTAGCCACGTGACCATCGCTCTTCACTACAAACGTGCCGTGCGGATGTTCATCGCAGAATTCTTCCAGTTTATAGCAATCAGGGCAAGAATCTGGAACAATTTGCCGCTTGAACCCATTCTGCCGAAGCAAACTGCCCCAGACTTCGTCTGCGCTTATGATGTTCCCCATGAGGAACCCATTGAGCGTGAGCATCACATACGCCCGTTCCCATGACACATCCAGAGCTTTCGATATTGCCCTGACAGCGCAGTCGATGGCACCAGTTCTCACCGGATTCGGCTCGTACATCACCCAAGTCATCAGTCATTCTCCGTGTCTTCTTTTTCGATTGGGAACAAATCATCGTCCATCGTGATAAGAAGAATATCCTCGTTGTCGTACACGTTCACACCTTCTTTCTGTATAAAACAGTAACAAAAAAGCCACTTTCTCGAAAGAAAGTAGCCGTACAATTTTTGAAAAGTCAAAGTACATATTTTGTTGTTATAAAAAGAAAAGCCCCACGGGATATACCGTGAGGCTATCTTCACATATTGGATGCTCTGATCAGGATGGGATCTCCAATATTATAAATAATATCTTTTGCTCTTTGGACAGATATTTTATGGTCTTCTGCAATCTTCTCAAAAGTCTTGCCATAAAACCATTTGTCCCGGAGCATTTCTCTGTGTTCCACAAGCCTGACATACTCATCAATACAGTAATTGATGTTGCTGTTCAGCGTGTCCGGTGGAATGTCGTGTGTCATTTTTTCCTGACCCGAACCCTTCCATCCCCACCACAGTTGGGACATTTCTTGTATCCAGATTTACCGCCCGTCTTGCGGGTTCTCTTCTTGATCGTTACTTTCTGCCGTGCTGCCAATAAAATCACCGCCAAACGCATAATTGTTACTTGCGCCATCAGCAGTCTGTTCGGCTGTAATCACAGTATCTTCAAACTGCGCTTCATACCAAATGAAGCCACCGACACAAGCACAGAGGAGCAAAAACGTAATAAGCCACGCAATAAACCACCGCTTGTTAGAACGCTCCATTCTTGCCATGATGCTCTCATGAACAGTGTAATCTATTGTTTTGGGGGTTTCGTTTTCCATGACGGTTCTCCTTGAAGTTTTCTTTTCCGTCATTGTATCACGCTTTCTCCTTTCAATCAAGCCTGTTTGTACAGGGTCTTGATATCGTTTTTTATCACGGCGATATCGGTCTGCATCCCCCCTATGTCTCTCTGGATTTCCCCCAGCTTTTCTGCATAGGCATTATGCGTTTCCAGTTTACTCTCAATGGATAAAAGTCGGTTTTCCAGGTTCGCTTCTTTTACAGCTTCCTCCGTCTTTCGCTTATTGTTCTGACCGATCAGCGTTATGAGGTTCACTACAATGGACGCAGCCGCACCGATCAGCGCGGCGAGTACAACTTCGCTCATTCTTTGTCCTCCTCGCCCTTGGTGAACTGTTTATAAACCTGATGCGCTCCTGTGGCAGCAAGCCCGGAAACAATGCCGATTGCGATAGCCGTTAGCGGATCTGCGCCTGGGAAATCAGGCATTACAAACATTGCCACAACACCCAGAACACCACCAAAGCCACCTGCAATAACCGGCATCCACTTGTTATCAAGCGGTGTAGCTTTGACCGCTTCAACGATCAAAAACACGATAACGGTAATAACAGGGATTGCCACAATGCCAAGATCAGAAATGTTCATGTTGTTCTCCTTTCAATCAATCGTTAATAGTTTACTCCACGTATCTTTCCCACATATCCCGTCAACGGTAAGCCCGTAGAACTGTTGAGCCTTGTTGACTGCCGCTTGAGTCTTTGCTCCAAAGAATCCATCAGCACTTCCACAAGAAAAATGATGTGCGTTAAGCAATGCTTGAAGCACGACACAATCAGAGCTGTAGGAATTGCTGTAGCGAAGAAGGGATGGTTTCCAAGCGTGGTCTTCCAATTCCACTTTTTGCGGTTTTTCTGCGCTTACAGGCTTATCATCACCTGTAGTTGCAATGGACTGAACTAAACTCCAGTCAGGCCGTCCAAACCCGGCAATATCTGAGCCGATTATCCTGTGCGTAACGGATGATACCTTGTCAGAATAGTTACCCTCAATCGCCACGAAAGAGCCTCCCGAAACCTCGACAACAAGTCCGGTATGATTGATTCCACCCCCGGAATAGTAGAATGCCTGATCTCCAACCTCTGGCGTGGTTACAAAGGCATTATGCGCCCGGAAAAAGCTTGCCGAATTCGCACAAGCGGCAGAACCGCCGTATGTGAGCCGGGAACCGATGTCAAAGCCAAACGTTGTCAGAAAACACCAGTTCACAAACGTACAGCACCAAGGCTGATTTTGTGGTGTCCATCCGTAGAGCTTCGCAATGTTAGGGTCTGCGGCATATTTCGTGTAGTTGTTTCCACCTTCGTGATACCCAAGCTCTCCCCTTGCGGTTGCCACAAGCTTTGCTTTTGCCTGTTCAATGGTCGTGTTTATCACCCCCTGTATCATTCTCCATCTTCTCCCATTCGTCCCAAGCTGGGTCATCATCCGTTGCCGTTGCGATAGCGATACAGGCAACGATCACGCCAAGCAAGATTGCTCCGATTATAAGAGTGATTACGATTTCTTTCATAGCTCCCCCTATCGTGCCAGTCCATTGTAAACCATCAGGACTAAACACAGCGCAAAAAGACAAGCGATTATCTTCATGGTGTCCTCTCTTTCGGAATGCCGGTCAGGATTTGCACCTGACATGGCTTGCATTCCTACAGGCGTCCTCCGACAATAAAGTCCCGACCACCATCAAGCCTTATGATCTAAGCGTCTACCTATTCCGCCACGGCATTCTTTAACTCATCCGGGAAAATGGCACATTTTGTGCCGTTTCTGAAGATGAGTTAATGTTTTTGGCTCCAAAAATTGTAACTCCTGCCTGAAATGTCCCACAATTCCTCACGCAAGCCGTCAGCATACACCATCCGCTCAACGATCTGTATGTACAACCATAGCACTTCTTTTCGGTTGGCATCACTCGCCCTGAGCCTCCTCCACCGTCACAGGCTGAGCTTCGTGGTGGATGAATTCTTTATAGCCATCCACAGCATCAAGCTGCTCATCGGCAATCATGACGTGTGCGGTCAGGACATCGGGAGCGTTCCAGAGCGTCTGGCAAAGTCCGTGATAGGTTACTTTTGCGGCTTCGACAGTGGTAAATCCTTCTGCGTGGATGGAGTAGGTTCCGTTGACAACTTTGATTACTGCGTATTTCATTTGTTAATCCTCCTTAAGCATTGAGTTGATTGAGTGCTTCTGCAAGGGAAAGCTGTGTAGCATTAGTCCCCGGCGTGATGGTTGCTCCTGCGGCAATCTGCGAG
>Ga0310691_10005550_pt1 | contig 13755 bp, 20 predicted proteins | sample 176DNAGHGlowgp2_FD_203887 | JGI IMG/M metagenome (GOLD analysis project Ga0310691, IMG submission 203887) | Sheep rumen microbial communities from Palmerston North, Manawatu-Wanganui, New Zealand - 1766 DNA GHGlow gp2 (v2) (version 2) | ecosystem: Host-associated > Mammals > Digestive system >... | reverse complement strand
TTCAAAAAGACTATGTGGTTTGGGATAAACCCAAACCCTCTTCTGCGCAACAGGAAAAGTTCTGTCAAGAGTTAGCAAACACAGTCGAAATAGAGCCAGATAAAGCCGTTCTGAGCGCTTATAAAGCAGCGTATAGTGTAACTGGTAAGACAGATAAAGTTATGCTGTCAGAAGGCCTTAAAATAGCTTCTACGTTGAAGGATTATATAGACTTCCTGAAATTACATGATGGAAGAATTATGATTAGTACTTGGGATGCTAAAATGCTTGAGAAGATTAAGCAAAACATCCAATCTCATAAACTTGCAGCAAATATTGTATGGCCTCTTGGACATAGACAATATGGTAATTCTGAATATGTTGGAACTACCGATGGGTCTACTGGTCATATGCATTTTCATGAATTTCATATAAACTGGACATATTATGTAAAAATGGCAGCTGGAGTCAAGTGTAAATCATTACTTGACGGTTTGTTTTTAGATTTTACTGAAAAAGAAGCTGTTATCTATGACTTGAAGACTACACAAAAGTTGTGGCACTTTGAGGATAGTATTGACCAGTATGACTATCTTAGACAGCTTTGTTTTTATTATCAAGCTGTCATTTGGTATCTTAAATATGAACTAAAAGAAGACCCTAATAGTTGGAAATTTGAGTTTTATATTATAGGTATCGATACTACAGGTAGTTATGAGATTCGAGTATTTAAGATAGACTTGTTTACGGTACGATCTAGACGAGATACTATCATGAATGCCATGAAAGAAATCATGTGGCATCAGGATACTGGTAAGTGGGATCATAGTAGAAGTTATTATGAAGGTGATGGCTCAGAAACGTTAAACTTATGAGTGTTAAGGAAAAAATACTGATACCATTAATTGATAATTCTATAAAACTAAATGATGTATTATCCGATAATTTTATAGGTGTGTTTACCGAAGATATAAATGCGCCATGTGAAAAATGTGTATATTTAGTATATGTGTATGATATGAACAATTTACATATGTCCATAAATAGTCATTCAGATGTTGTAAGAAATATAGGAGGACAATTATATCATATATTAAAATTCACAATAAATTCCACAGATTTAAGAAATGCGTTGAGTGGTTATTATCAGAATATATCTAACGAGGGTGTTAGTAAAATATACAATTTCTGGAAAGATGAAGATAAGTTTGTAGCGAAATACCCTTTTGCGAAAGTGTTAGTAGCTGAAGCTTATAATCGGACAATTCCTGAAGAAATATATGTTCCATTGTGTAAAAAAGAATCCCGGGGAATTACTGTTCAACGCAGTAATCCTCGGGATTTAATTTTTAAACAAATCTAACATTGTTTCTGATAGAACGTTATTATTTTTTCTTAGTTGAAGAACCTGAATCAGTACCCCAAAGTTGGTCATATACACCGCCTATCGAACTCCACACTAGTGGGTCTTGTTGCAGATACCAGTTAGCTCTAGCTTTTAACGCTGGAGAAGATAAATCTTCATACAAATTTCCAAACGGAGTTATACGCATTAAATTTCTAAAAAGTCTTGTTCTGTGGGCGTATGATCCAGATTTAATTTCTTCAAACGGACTATGTCCACTTAGACCGACCAGATCAGCAAGAGTTGTTACGGAGCGAATAAGATCGTTTAACGGCGAAATAAGAGTTGATATGTTTTTAATTATCTCTAAAAGTCCAGTTGGGTCTAATACTGATAAGAAAGAGTTAACAAGTCTTACTGAGCTTAAATATCCAAAACGATACCACCAGTCTTTATCATCAGCACCTTTAGCTAACGCTTTAAACAATACGCTTATTCCCACCAATGTAACTATTGTAAGAATTTCTAAAAGTGCTTTTTTGGCAGCATAATTATACAACTCTTTAGTTTCTTCGGTAACTTCTCGCGATTCTAATTTATTCTTCAAAAGTGGTAGTTTTGGTGCAATCATTTTAAACCATCCAATTAGTCCTTGGTGTAGTTCAATATTTATATTGCCTGCGTCTATATCGACGTAGCCATCAATCATATCGTCTTCTTTATGTATTTTGCCAGATTCGTCTTTCCATCTTTTTTGTAAATCGTGAGTTCTATTCCATTGTCTTGATATAACTGTAAACATATAACTACGTAACGCTCCGAGAGGTTTTAATAAAACCTGAAGTCCGTATCCAGGGTTGTCATCAGTTGGCGTTACACCTAAGGCCTCAGATAAACGTTGATAACATTTTCCAGTGACTCTGTCTGTGATACGTTTGGTAACATATTGCCCGTATTCTTCATTTAGCCGAAGTTCCCCATCTTCGAAAGTATATGCGTCATCCAATGTAATACCACTCTGATTATACCTATTTAATGCTAAATTTTTAGCATCTTTATAAGATATATTAAATCCGCTTTTTTGATAAGCTACAATCAGCGTACGTTTAGTATAAAATCCGCTTTTTATATAAGAATCACCTTCTATAAATCGAACATGAGACATAGCCATCATTAACTGAAAGCTGCTGTTTGTATAATCACCAATTGTAAAGCCAAACATTCCGTCTAAGTTTTCATTCAGTATACGCAAAATTCTTTTTCTTTCGGTACCACGATAAGATTCTTTTATTCTCTTAGATATACCAAACTCCTACATTTCCGCTATGAGTTTATTTTTAACTCTATAGTCTTCGATTTGTAGAATATTTGATTTTGCATACTTACGAATTTTGTTCATAGCATACCAATAATCTCGCATAGTATAATCTTTGCCAAGAGACGCTTCTATAAGACCGCGAATTGCAGATTCCCAAAAACCAACATGCATTGATGTTAAGTTCCAGCCAAGCATTAATATTCTACCAAAGTGCTAAAAATGTCTCATGAACTTAACGAGCATCTGTTCTTTTTTAGAGAACTGTACGGTTTTATCTCCGAGTTTTGTAGTATTTCCGTACAGCTGGTCATCCATCATGTTATTTAGCTGCTTTATAGTGTTTTTGGTAGAAAATTGATCGTTGGCTTTGGCTATTCCAGGATTTTCTCTCTTAGACAGCTCATATTTTATAAGTTCTAATTCCGAAGAAAGTTGGGATTTTACTATAAAATTATTAGCCATTTCTGTGTAAGCTATGATAGAACCGATAACGTCACTTGTTATTTTGTCTGGGTCATCCATTGTCTAAAATCTAACAGGAACGCTATTGATTCTGGTACCATCCTATCTAGTACGCACATCTGCATCTTGATAGTTTATATCATCATTATCCCTATCGTTTAATTTCCATTCGTTCTCCCAGTTGTATCTCAAAGCATCGCCCAACTCTTTTAAACTAGAAGATCTTCTTAGTATCGTAAGCCTTCTTGCCGTAATCTGGGGTAGTTTATAATTGTCGGCGTTTATATTTGGCAATTTAGAATTGTTTTTACGCATTAGTTCAACTAAAGCGTTATATAATTCTAAAATAGCATCATTACTCTATATTATATTCCATTGTTTGGAATTATTATATTTATCATGCTTAGGCTGTACAAATATGTTACTCTATCTATCGTAATTCGTATTGTAAAAATTAGAATTCGGGTCTATGTCAGAAAACTATTGACTATACTATGTTATAAGAGCATCGCTAAACACTTTTGTATGGCCACCTATTTTTAATTTTGCAGTAGTTTTGTTATCATTTATACTGGTTCCCTTCGGTATTTGTCTAACAAACACGCTACATAAAGCCACACTTTCGTGTGGATCTCCGCTTTTATCGTACCATGTGTACACATACTAATATTTTTGTACAAGCTCTTTATATAATTCGTCGTCTGATCTAGAATCTGCAGGGTGTAAAGATCTATATTCTTTTATATCCTGATGCACCATGTGATCTAAAAGAGTTGTATTTTGGTCATACATTACAAACTCTTTATCGAAATAATCAGACCAAGATTCGTCTTGCTAAATTTTTGGTAACGATTCTAGCAGTTCTGCTATCTGTCTGTCAACATCTTTAAGCTCATTCCAATATTCTATCTAAAGCCTTTTTTGTTCGATGTCTATACCCTTTTTGTCAAATTCATCTATAAGCTTTCGCAAATCGTTGCGCCTTTGACGTAACCCATCGAGATCTTCGTTCTGTGAAAGATTTAATTTTGACAATACATAGTCATAATATAAAGGATTTACAACAACAGTTGTATTTAATTTGCGGAACCTTTGCTCTTCTATTGAGTTATTGCCATATTTGTCACGTATCTGCTGTATGGCAGCGTTAAATCTATGGTCGTTCTATATATATGATATTCGCTCACTCTTCCATTTTCTAAATGCAGATATTTCCTAGGCAACTGTAAGCTCGTCTCCCTGCTTCATAGTACCATTAGAATAATATAGATTTCCAAGCTGTTGATACTCTTGTCTAAGCTGCACCAAATTCTACTAATCTTCTGGAGAAAGTTCCCACGTTGCCTACATTTTAACTTTGTTTCCAGAACCGTCATCTACTTCAACAATTGGAGCTTTAGACATTATAGAATTTATTCTACTCTATACGCTAGACAATATCTAAATGGTATTTGGAGACAACATTTGTCTTCTTTTTCTATAATAATCTGGAATAAACATTCTATCTGCGTTTTCGCACATCCATTCGTCAAGTGCATCAGAATATTCTTGTAATATCTGTTTTACAGTAATATCGTCGTCAACCGGAAATATAGGATTATTATAATTATCGTATGTTATCTAAGGAGCTTTGTCACCGAATTTATCTTTTAATTTTTGATTAGCCTCATCTACAAGATGCGTTTTATATTGATCTAACTTTTTATAAAAATCTCCGAAGTTTAACGCTCTGACTATATAACCGGTTCTTTTTCCGTCAGAATCAACTTCTTGAAATATTGATTGTAGTTCTCGTAATCCTAATTTTTTGAGTTGCGGTAACGCTTTTACATATAATTTGATTATATGACGAACATCTTTTAACGTAGCATGTCTTATTTCATTGTTTGCGCTAAGTATCATATTTCTAGCCATCCTTATGACAAGCGACGAAGATCTTCCTGCAAGCCCTATGTATGGCCACACCATATTAATATCATCAAAAAGTTGTCCTTCTATAAGCTAATCATCGAAATTTGTTAAAAATCTTTCTTTCTACTCTCCGGTAAGTAGATCCGATACCATACCGGCGTCTTCATCTGTAAGGTATTCGTGTGACGAACGAACAGCCATTATTTTAGTTGCCTTGGCAGTTTTTGCAGATATTATACTACACGTCATAGACATGTCTCTAAGTTTGGTACCGATGTCGTACAATACACCATTGTGTATAATTGTATGCTCATCCGGAGCCAACGTGTCTATTATTAATTTTATTATCGGCATGTAAAAACCATCTACAGTATTACGAATAGATAATATCTATTGCGTATCAATATTACTGTACTGATCGGATTCGACCTGATTTAAAAGCGTATAGATTTTATTTAGTTCTTCAACACTATTTTGAAGAAATAGCATTAGTTTTTCGAAAGAAGACGATAGTAAATTCAATCTGTCCAACAGCTCCTAAACATCGTTTGACCTTTTTGCATCTTTTGGTACAGTGTGAGTATATTCATATATTCTACTTTTAAGTCCAGAGACTATACGAGAAATTAACTTAGAAAAATCTCTGTTTTCAGAATTCTATTGAACAGACACAGCTCCGTCTTGTTGCTGATTATTTTTTATCTGTTCACGAATATATTGTATTTCATCTACACATTGAGAAATAACGCTTGCACACACCCTGTTGAAATTAGACGGATCTTTATATTGTTGAGCAGTAGTTCTTTCAAAATTTCTAATCATCAAGACCACTTCGTTGAAATCTTGGTCTGATACATTCAAACCACACATCGTGTTTTTAAAATGGTCTAAATATTCGTCGTACTCTCCTTTCAATATACTATCAGGTCTTGCCGAATAACTTTCAAAGAAGTGTATAGAATCTTTAATAAACTAATCAGTAGCCTCTTTTATTCCAAAATGTGCAAGAATGTCGTCAAATTGTATAGATAATCTATTAGGAGATGCGTTTTGATACACTCTTCTCGCAGTAGGATCTATAAACGATAAAATACGTCCTTCGTTTTTTATAGATAGAGCTTGATCGTTGGTTCTAAAAGCAATAGACGCTTTTCTCAACAGAGACTGTTTTATAGGATCTGAAAGCCACGCAAAAGTAGTTCTTATCATTTCTGTAAAACTACTCCAAAATCCTGTATTTTCAGATACTTTTCTCGTTATTTCTTCTACTATCTTTTCTTCGAGCCTTACCTACCAACCTTCACTCCTGTCTCCAGTATCAAACTTGCTAGCAAGTTTCTAAACAAGTTCCGTATTCCAGAACATCCTTATATAGTGATGTGCGAGTTCGTGGTTTATAGTTGTGGCATCAGCGTTAATCAGACTTATCTATATTAGGTTAGCAGCAGCTTCCAGTCTACCAGTCTGGTCATAAACGCCAGCTTTTCCGTTTTCAAGGTATTCGCAAAACTGTATAACTACTTTATACCGTCCTTTAGAATCCTTTTCTTTAGAGACAAAATAAACATTTCCGTCTTTATCTGTTTTCTTTTCTAGGCCGAATGCTGATATTATACTACCATTTATAGAATCTACAAGTTTTTTCTGTTTCTATTTCAGCCAATTTATTTTAGCTTGATGTTTTTCTTGCGGAGTTTTAGCACCACTATTTCGTATAGAATCATTCAAGTCGTTCTGTATAATATTATTCTATATTTCAGACATACTCATCTGGTCCATTTCAGTGAATTGTCCAGAATACTAGAATATATCAGAAAAGTCAATAGTAGCTGGTGTGTATTCAATTTTAGGTTCTCCGTTCTAATCTACAACTGACGGGTCTAAAGTGATCATTGTCCAGTCTCCACCGATAGTATTATAGAACCATGAATAATACATTTCAGCCTTTTCTCTGATCGCTTCTTCATAATCATAGTTATTTTTTGCTAATAACTATCTAAACAGATCAGATCTTTCTCCACTTGGAGTAAACTCCAAGGAGTATCCATTGTTCTTAGACAGGACATAATAGGCAGCATTTTCGCTGCCTAAAATGTCTGTATAAGAATCAAGTAATGGTTTATTGTCTTTGTTTTTTAATATGCATACCATAACTATAATTATTTAGCAATCGTTTGTTAACTTCTATTCATCTTTAAGTTTAGATCTAACTTTACTCAAAAGATTTCCAAATCTATCTGGAGTTTTCGGTTCTATTGGAGACCCGTTGTCGTAATTATGGGTAAATTTAGCGTCACCAGTACGTAAAAGTTCTGAAGCTGCGGATTCATTTTGCTAAAATGATCTAAGCATCATTGTTTCTAATATTTTATCACTAACTTTATTCCACTCATTAACAGTAGATTGAGACATTGGAATAGATCTACCGGCATCTTTTACATCAGGTCCTTCTTTAGGTTTAACACTGTCGATAAAATCCCAAAACTATTTATCTGTAATGTCGCCTTTACTCCATGCAAAATAAGCCTTAGAAGATTGAAAAGCATGTTCAACGCTTTTCATTTTCATTTTAGGAGTTCCTTTTGCAAGTTCGGTTTCAACAAGTTCGGTTTCAAATGGTCGTATTTCAAAATTACTAAGATTAGTTATTGTAACTTTACTCTTTGAGTATATGTTTATAATACCAGAATTCTAATAAATATAAATACCATGTTTACCAGTATATTTAGGATTTGGCTTTACGACAGTAAATAACCCATATCTATTATATAATTCTTGCGCAAGCCATTCTGCAAATCTCTTCGGTAAAGCAGCCTTACCCATTGCAGCAGAAGCTGGGAATACTATAGTGTCACCATCAAACGAAGAAAGTCTGTCGAACATTGCTTCGTTTGCTTCCTTAAACATAGTAAAGTCAGTATCGGTGTCCTAGAAATTGCCTTTGTCGTCGTAGAACCATCTGCCATGATTGTCTTGCTAATACTTCTTTACAACAAGCCCAAAAGCATTTGGATTGTATGTGGTATCGTCACTCATTCTAACGACAGCTTGGTTAGTTCCTGTAGTACCTTCTGTAACATTTAGCTTGAGTGTAGAACTACTTGGCGTGTTTTTACGCCTAGCATATTCTGCTTGCATGTTTTCAGTAAATACAACAGCTGTCCTAGGATTCTTTACAGACTCTGAAGTATATGTAGTAGTAGATACAGATACTTTTTTCTCAACGTTTTCAACTTTTTGAGATTTTTTGATAAAACTAGTACCTTCGTACTCTTTTATCGAACCATCTTTGTCCTAATATTTAACAATACCTTTAGTTCCAGGAGTGAATCTATTATCTCTTACGAGTCTTTGCATAGCTGCAATAGTACCTCGCGTAGCATAATACCCTTCTCCAGATTTCGGAAGCAATATCTCAGAACCTTCTGGAAGTTCGTTGTATAACGCATCAAATAGTTTCTGTTTGTCTTCGTCAGATATCTTACCAGGAACCTTTTCGCCGTCCCATATACGAATGTGAACGTAGTATTTATTATCGCCTTGCGGCTCTAATACAATTTGCCTAGGTTTTTCGTCTGTATGAGAAAGTAAAGACAATCTTATTTTACCATTATCTTGTACAGTCTTGATTACTTCATTTTCAGAATTTATCCTTGTATACACATTATCTTTAAGTGTACCATCTTCATTGTAATACTCTAACGCTTTATCGTTTTCGTGTTTTGCATAACAGTAGACACAATGTGAAGCACACGCTGCATTGTATTTGAGAGCATCTATTTTACCGCCATAACAAGAACAGAGAACACGTTGGTCATTGTTTGCAGTACCTTTATCTTCTATAGAAGTACCGAGCATTCTATTTACAGATTCTACAGACAGACATCCTTCTTTGCTAATACCTTCTCTAACCAATCCTTCCGCACATGTACCAAGAGTAACTCCGTACTCGTTTTTCAGCATAATCATCGTATCGACAATTTTATCAATTATCTCGCGTTTAGCTGTAAAATTAGGCTTTCCGGTTTTAGGATTTATACCGTAGTTACGTTCAAAATCGTAACCTAATTTAGACATACTCGCTACTGTATTGGGATACGCATCCATTATAGAAAAACGTATACGTTTTATACCCATTTCTGAAGAACGTTTTATTATATTACGAATCATTCCTGGAGTAGTAACTCCTGGAATAATAGGATCTATTCGAATCGTTACAGAGTTAGGATCTAATCCCATTTTTATATATTCGGCAATTCTATCTAATAAATCATCAGGTTTCATTACTCCAGGCTCATATTCTGTACCTCCCAAACCAGTAATACTAAAGTGTATAAGCTTTGGTATTTTTGTTTCTAAGAGTTTTTGCATGGGCAAACCATCATGTTTAGTTATTAGATACAATCCAGCAAAATCTTTACCAGATACGTTTCCAACTACTGCACGTTTACCATCAACAACGCCCCATTGTTGTACAGATTCTTTTCCATCTAAAATGTCCAATATCTGTTTTACATGGAATGCAGGATCAGTTCTTTCAGATGCGACAAGAATTCTAGGCATCTCTCCAACTCCAGCTTCATTCCAGATCGCAAGTTCTTCGTTAGATAAAATTGTCTTTTTTGAATTTAATACCTATTTATCTTCTTTTTGATCATTGAATCGTTGTGAGTCGTTTTGAACAGTGTTGTCTTGTTTTTTAGGTTCGCCGAATGTATTCTTATATACATCATTTATAGCATCTATAGCAGCTTGTCTCTTCTCATCACCTATATACTTAACAGGTTTCTTTTGATTAGCAGTCTTATTCTAGATATCCCTGTCTATACTACGAGTACCGATACCAGCAAAATTCTTAGTGAGTTTTGGAGTTGTTTCGTATACAAAAGATCTACTATCAGTATCAAACTTGTACCATCGTTCAGTATTAAGATCAAACACGTGCACAGGTTTTCCAGAATCTATTGCCATTTGAACAGCCCAACCAGTACCGCCATCTACAGTATTTTGTTTAAGTACGCCTATGGCAAACACTGCGTCAGAATTCTTAACTTGTAACCAATTTCTAGCTAACAGTGGAACTATCGTCTTTTCTCGTTCTTCTGAAACATTATCAAGTCTGTGTAACGATTGGTCAGCAATTAATACCTTACTCATACCCTCAAAGAAATCCTCCTTAGATATAGGAACATTTCCATTAGGCGTCTGTCTGCCATAATAGTAGTGCGAAATGTGTTCTGGATCATTTGGAACACCATACTGAGTTGCGTAATATGCCCAAGCTGTATCAGAACCCCAAGCTCCTCCAGAGTGCATATGAAAAGTTGAAGGATTATTTTGACTGTTTGGAGCTTTTTTACCAGCCTTTGCCTATTCGAGATACTGTTTTAAATCCTTTATGCCGTCCAACATCTTTGTGGCAATATCTTTTTCTTCTTGTGTAAATTCCGAACGAGTTCTGATAACCTCGAGATCAGAAATAAGTTGATCTCTACCTTTATTACTACGACTCATGTAATTCTTTAAATACTCGTCGTTTTCATACATAGGTAGAATCTAACTCTTACACCTGTTGATAATATTCTCATCAAGTTGCTGTTTATGCGCAGCTTTTAAGAAATTATCAATTTCATCTAAAGGACGTACAGCATCTACAATACTACGACTATCTCCGCTAAACGCTTCGATAGCATCTATCTGTTGTTTAATAAAATCATTTAGTTCCGAAATAGATACTTTAGAAGAGTATACATATTTGTCGAGTTTGTTTAGCGTACGAGTTCGTATACCAAGCTCATTTTCATAGTTATATATTTTATACTGACCCAAAGTATACATAGAACTATCTGTAAGTTGATATATCGGAATTATTGTGCTCCTGTTAAGACATATCTATCCAACTCTCTTATATATAAGATATCTTTCTTGATTTTCAGAAGTAACTTCGGGATTATAAACTCTTATATATGGTCTGTTTAATACGTTTCCGTAAGAATCTATTATAGTTTTACTGTTTATTTTATACCCATTGTAGCTTATAAGTGCCGGTATAAATATATACGGAATTCTATCAGATTCACTAGTCTGTCCTTTCTTAGTTACATAGTTTCCGAACACACTAGCGTAGCCGGTATACTACTTTTTCGGGGTGTATGTAGTTCTACCGCTTATCTAGTCAAAATCTTCTTCTATAGATTCTATATGTACTGGTTGACAGAAATCGAAATCCTAGCATAATATAGTTTCAACTCGGTCGACTATAGGTCTAACAAAAGACTCTAGCGCACTGGAATCCTCACCGTATAAAAAGTCTAAACTATTTAACTGTTTTATTATATCTCGTTCAGCATCAAACAAACCGTATTCCTATAACATTTCAAAGGGAACATACTTGAACAAGTTATTACCACCCTCGTCGTTCGATGTAAGCAAAGAATAGAACATCAACTTTACAGCAAAATCTTTAGTATATTCGTTTTCGTAAAGCTCTCTCCACGCACTGATATATATATCAGCTTTTTTAGTATCATCTGTAAAAGGAATGTGGACTTTAATGAAATCGAAAATCTCCACTAACTTATCAGTTTCACTATATTCTTCTTGGGCGTGCCCATCATGTAATATTTTTAAGAGTTCATTGTTCTTAAAAACATCCATTAATTTGCGAAGTCTAACTTTTCCGTTCTCCTTGTGTCTGATACTTCTAATCTTTAACGCAGCTAATTCGTGTGCTAGAGATAAACTACCGTCTAAGTCTTTAAATAAAGACATAGGGTTTATATTTGCGTTTTTCATCGCATTAATTGCCCACTTCGTCTTTATTGCTCCGAGTATTGATGCGCGTAACTTTTTCTACATGTCTTCGGTTAACGAACTTTTACCAAAGTCATTTTTAACGGAATTCCATATGTACTAAAACCCATATGTAGCTTCAACAGATTCATCTTTTAAAACAGATGTTAAAATGTTTATAGCTTTTCTAGTTTTGTTGTGAATAAAAGATCCATCTCCGTTATATCCGTTGCCAGAAATATATTCAGATGTGGTTATATCTTGTTTTTCAGTTATCGCTGTCCCAGGAAGACCAGTGTAGTCAGTGACACCAGATCTGTGTAGACGTAAACATGTATTAAATCCGATCGCATCTTTTTCAGAATCTCCAGTTATTCCGAATAATTCTTGCGTCATACCGTACACACGAGGCCTAGTTGAAGACAATCCTGCTATGAATTTTTTATAGCTACTAAAATAATCAAGTTGTGCTGCTATCGTAGATCCGTACTTCTTCGTATCAATCTTGGTGTATTTTACTATATCTGCAGCAGTTTTAGCTTCGTGTTTATTAATATTGTCGAATATAATCAGCGATATGTATCTTTGTATACTTGCATCAAGTTTGTATCGAGAGTTGTCTATAACTTGCGTGCTAGCTTTATCGTTTCCGTACTTAGCCTCTCTGTAGATCATAGATTTCGTCTTATCTTTCTCTACAAGATCGTCCATATATGGTTTGACAAACTCTCTGGTATACAGAGCATTTACCGCCTGTATTGCAAATTTGACACCGCCTTCGTTTGCACCATTCTTGTTGTATATAGATTTACGAGTTTCTTTTATATTTAACAATACATCTCTAACTGTAAGATCTCTACCAAGAAGTTGGCATATCAGATCAAGACACGGTTTTTTATGTATCTTACCAGCTTTGTCAGCATATACTACATAAATCTCTTCCGATATTTTTTTATCCAATACTTCTTTTGGAATACTTTCTGCGAGTTCTTTCTTATAATTTTCAAATATTTCAGCTTGAGCATCGAACTGAGACTTATTTGTATTTTTTAAATACTGTCCTGTAATACGATTTTGACGAGTTGCTAATTCTTTTATTACAGGCTGATTTAAGAACCACAAAGCATTTCTTCCGTATCCAGCTCTTAACATATAAGTAGACATATTGTATGTATACTTATTTATGTTAAGTTTTGTAACAAACGGATCTCTAGCAATATCTACGTGAGCATTGATACCTCCAGACAACCAAGACATGATACTGTTATAATAGATATCGACATCTCTACACAAAGAATGCATGTCGAGTTTGTCTTCTCCTTGCAAATCATTATAGAAAGATCTGACAGATATGCCATACAACATTGTATATATATGGTTGTTATTATTCAACGCATACGGACCAATTCCTATTTTACCTACGACGAAATTATTTTTCTACTCAGTTTGATAAGCAATCGTATCTTGTTGCATAGATTCCACTGGAGTGGCGTCTTCTGGATACAGATCTTTGTATACGTCTTTCCATAAATCAGTATCTGCATCAATCGGCCTCCATTTGGTATTATAAGACCTCTTATCCATCAACAATGTGATGTAATTAGAGAACAGTTTGTTTATAAAAGCTTGATGTAAAGTTTCTAATATTTTCGTAGTATTTTCGGATTCTACGTTATCGTAGAAAGTAAACATTTCGTCAGGATTTTCAACTGTATCAGGATTTATAAACATTCTAGACAAGAACAATTTATCTATATCAAAATCCGAACCTGTAAGTTTGGTAAAGTCTTTAGGAAGTATAATAGTATCTCTGATGATAGGAATAACATCTACAAATTTAAGAGCGTTTATAGAAGATTGGGCCTGCGTAGGAATACGATAAGATATCGTATAGGTTTTCGCATTTTGTCCTACAAGATTGTGTTGTACCAACCACTCTTTAGCTTCT
>Ga0310691_10005549_pt1 | contig 13756 bp, 4 predicted proteins | sample 176DNAGHGlowgp2_FD_203887 | JGI IMG/M metagenome (GOLD analysis project Ga0310691, IMG submission 203887) | Sheep rumen microbial communities from Palmerston North, Manawatu-Wanganui, New Zealand - 1766 DNA GHGlow gp2 (v2) (version 2) | ecosystem: Host-associated > Mammals > Digestive system >... | reverse complement strand
GAAAACGCGTATTACAGGCGCAAGCACAAGATCATACACGACATAGCACAGTCGATAGGGCTCATATAACAAAAAAGTCGCATAAGAGCAGTGCTCTTAATGACAGATAAAGAAAGACCGGCTGAATGAAGGAAATAAATCCTTTGTTCAGTCGGTTTTTTTGTCGCATTTCGGTGCAAGCGGCTTTTTTTATTGCATTTTTCAGGGAAAACACGCAAAAACAGGCAAAAACGCGCAAAAAGCGGTATTATACGGCGCGCGCGTGCGTTGGCTCTCGTTTTTCGGTCGATAACGCATACGCCTGCGCATACGGGGGCGCGTGCGCGGCGGCAAGCCAAAAATGAAGGTAAATTGAAGTTTGACTTGTGATATGCTGAAAAAAGAAAGGACGTGTGTGTAAAATGGCAAAATTTGAGAAGGGAAACGATGCCGCGGTGAAGTATGACGGGAAATATTGCGGGGAAATGCTTGATTTTTTCCGCACGTCGTCAAAATATCCGACGTTCGAGCGCTTTGCGGACAACATCGGCGTGACGGCGCGGACCCTTGAAAACTGGCGCGATAAACACAAAAAATTCAAACACGCATACGAGCGGGCGAAAAATCTTCAGAAGGCGCGGCTTATAGAAGGCGGGCTTGCGGGGCTGTACGATTCGAGGGTGGTAAAGCTTGTTGCACTCAACGATCACGGATATGCCGACAAGGTGGAGACTGACAACAAAGTCGATTTCAAGATAGATATGAACGCCGCTTTGGACGAAGAGGCGGGATGATCCCGCTTTTTTGGGAAAAAATGACGGCGGCGACGGTTCGGGGTTTTATTTGTTTTCGCCCTGGGAGTCCGACTCTCCCGCCGCCGAGTCTCCTGTAAAGGTGAAAAGATGACAGAAACGGTAATTTTCGGAACGGCGCAGCCGAAACAAAAAGAATTTTTCATGGCTCACAAAAAATACGTTTTGTACGGAGGTGGGCGCGGCGGAGGAAAGAGTTGGGCCGTAAGAGAAAAAGCAAAGCGGCTTGCCATAAAGTGGCCCGGCATAAAAATACTTATCATACGACGCGTATATGACGATCTGCGGGACAATCACATTTTGCCGCTGATCGCGTCGCTTCCGCCGGCGCTTGCAAAATACAGGGAGATCGATAAGTCGTTTACGTTTATAAACGGCTCGCGAATAAAGTGCTCTTATCTTGATACCGAGCGGGATACTCTGAAATACAAAGGACAGGAGTACGACGTTATTTTCCTCGAGGAAGCGACGGAATTCGAAGAGAGCACTTTTGACGTTTTGAAAGCGTGCTTGCGCGGTGCAAACGATTTTCCGAAAAGGATGTATCTGACCTGCAACCCCGACGGCGTGGGATTTTCATGGGTGAAGCGGCTGTTTATAGAGAGGGACTATCGGGCGAACGAAAATCCCGAAGATTATATGTTTATACAGGCGCTCGTTGACGACAACCGCGCGCTTATGGAAAAGAACCCCGACTACGTTCGCCAGCTCGACGAGCTGCCCGACGGGCTACGCGAGCGGTGGAGGTACGGATCGTGGGACGTTCCCGAAGGACAGTATTTTTCGGAATTCCGTCGCGAGATACACGTATGCGAACCGTTTTCGATCCCAAGTGAGTGGAGACGTTACCGCGTGTTCGACTACGGTCTCGATATGCTTGCGTGCTATTTTATAGCGGTTGACAGCACGGGAGACTGCTATGTATACCGCGAGCTTTATGAAAAAGATCTGCCGATATCCGTGGCCGCCGAAAAGATGATTTCGGAGGGGCGTTCTGAAAAGATATACATGACGCTTGCTCCGCCCGATATGTGGGGACGCGAGCGGGAGAGCGGCAGAACGAGAGCCGATATATTTTACGAAAGCGGGCTCGAGATCGTGAGATCAAACAATGACAGAGAGGCGGGCTGGCTCGCCGTGAAAGAGCTTTTGAAAGTTACCGAGCGGGACGGTCAAAAGAGGGCGAGACTGAAAATATTCGATCACTGCACGAATCTGATCCGCTGTTTGCCGCAGCTGTTACGCGATCCGAAAAAGCCGAGCGACGCGCTGAAAGAGCCGCACGAAATAACTCACGCGCCGGACGCGCTCAGATACTTTGCCGTGTGGTGGATCCGCGCCGCCGAAGAAGGACCTGAAAACAGGATCGAATATACGAAGAGTTGGCTTGAAGATCTGAAAAACGCGACGAGCGAAGAGGAGCGCCTGGAAATATACAGAATACACGGCGGAAAGCCGAAAAATAGATATTGACAAGGAGAAACAATGAAAATAACAGCGGTAAACGGAGATAAACTCTCTTTTTTCGAAGACTTATACGAGCGGGCGAAGAGCAAGAGCGACGAGCAAAACGCGAAAATGCAGAAATATCTCAGTCAATATAAGGGATCGACCGAGATAGACGGTGACGGCGCGAAAAATGCGACGCAGGTGAGAAATATAACGTATGAGCTCATCGAGTCACAGGTGACGGGGTACATACCGACGCCGAGCGTTACGCCGAAGATGTCGAGCGAAAAAAACACGCGGTGCGCGAAAAGCATCGAAACGCTGCTCAAAAACAAGCGCGACGAGCTTCCGTTTGAGAAGATGAACGATATTGACGAGAGGTACAGCCCGATATACGGCGGCAGCGTGTGGCTTATTGAGTGGGATAATTCCATAAAGACGCATTCGACGGTGGGCGACGTCAGGATATCGTGCATTTCTCCGCGAAAATTCATAGGGCAGCCGAACGTTTACTCGGTTTCCGATATGGAATACTGTTTTATAGACTTCGAGACGACAAAGGAGGATATCGAGCGCAAATACGGCGTTTCTTACGAGGAGGCACAGGAAACGGAAAGCGACGAGAACGACGACGACGGAACGGCGACGCTTCACGTATGCTACTATCGGGACGAGAACCGACGCATTTGCCAGTACATCTGGTCCGGGGAAAACGAGCTTGTCGACATTGAGGACTACTATTCGCGCAAGGTGAAGAAATGCAAAAAATGCGGGAAGCGGGAAGAAATTTGCGAGTGCGACAAGCCGGAGATCGAGATACTCTCGGATGAATATGAGACGCTTGACGCCGACGTGGCGCTTTCCGACGGGAGTGTTATTCCCGCGTATTCGCCGATGATAAGGGACGGCGAGCCGGTGATGGAAGAGATCACGGTCCCGGTGGTGAGGCCGGACGGAACGCAGACGTACGGAATAGGCGAGAACGGTGAAAGCGTGCCGATGACGGAGCGTGCGCTCGTACCTAAGATGGAAAAGACGGTCATACCGTTTTATGAGCTAACTATGCTGCCCGTCGTCATACGCAAAAACACGAGCGAAGAAGACAGTCTTTACGGTCAGTCCGACTGTGAGTTCATCAGACCGCAGCAGCAGGGAATAAACAAGGTCGAATCCCGAATACTCGAGAAGATCATAAAGAGCGGCGTTTACCCTTACGTTCCCGAAGACTACGACGGGGAGTTCAGCAACGAGATAAACGAATTTGCAATCAGGGTCAGGCGCGAAAACAAGGATCTGTTCGGAAGAATAGATCTTGAGGTCGACATATCGAAGGATACGATGCAGGCCGAGCGCTTATACGACCAGGCAAAGCGCATTCTCGGAATCACAGACTCGTTCCAGGGACAATACGACGCATCCGCAAAGAGCGGCGTTGCCAAACAGGTACAGGTCCAGCAGGCGGCGGGACGTCTCGATTCCAAAAGACAAATGAAAAACGCCGCGTATGCCGAGATCGACGAAATAATATTCAAGTTTTATCTTGCGTTTGCTGATGAGCCGCGCCCGGCTGTTTACAGAGACGCTGAGGGCAACCTTCAGAACATGATGTTCTCGAGGTATGATTTCATCGAGCGCGACGACGCGGGCGAGTATTACTACAATGACGGATTTTTATTCTCGACCGATTCTTCGATAGACGTTGACAGGCAAAGGGAAATGCTGTGGTCGGAGAACAGGCAGAACTTCCAGGCGGGAGCTTACGGCGATCAGCGTGATATACAGACGCTTCTCATTTTCTGGCAGAACATGGAGCGGGCGCATTATCCGTATGCGCGCGACAACGTCGACAGGATACGGCTGCAGATCGAGCGGCTGAGGCAAGCCGCCGCGGCCGAACAAAAGATAAAGCAGCTTGGCGATGAAAACAGCGAAATGGCACAGGAGATAAGCAACCGTGCAAGCTATGAAGAATATCTTAAAAGCATGATAGGAGGACAAAATGGCGGTATATCTTAAAGGCAAGAACGGCGGATCGGTCAGTGCAAAGAAGAAAGAAGCGCCCGACAGCTACGCGGCAAACGCGAACGTTACTGCCAAGGGCGGCAAGACATACGACCAAAGGAGCACGCACGGAGGATTTTACACCTGGGGCGGCGGCAACCGCACGTTTGACGACGGATACGTTGTATATTCCGACGGCAAAGGCGGGTATTTCGGCGAATACGGCGGTCAAAGATGGGAAACGGACGGCTTCGGGAACAGGATCGACACGAGTTACGCCGCGAACGGATCTCAAAGCGCGGCTTCGGCCGTAACTGAATACGAAAACGCTCTTGCGGAAAATCAAAAGGCATATTCGGAGGCAAAAGAGACGGCATATAAATATGCGGACATGCAAAAAAACGCGACGATGGGATACGCACAACGCTCACGTTCTCTTGCGCTTGACAGCGCGGCACGTCAAAAAGAGATCGCTTATGCAAGCGCCGAAGCATATCGCTCACAGGGGGCGGCTGACGCGGAAATATCACGTCAGCGAGCCGTTGTCGACGCCGATACGTCATACAGAAAAAACCTTGCGACATACGGCGAGCGGGCGGAAGCGCTCGGCGACATGGGGCTCGGCACATCCGGATACAGCGATTATATAGCGGCTCAGGCGTATGCGGCGGCACGCGGTGAAAAGCAGGCGGCAAACGCCGCGGCGGAAAAGACGAATCGCGCGCTCTCTTACGAAGAATATTTGCAGAAAATGAACGCCGATCTTTCCGAGGAGCAGTCAAGATACAATGCCGAGGCGCAATACGAAGGGCTCAGGTACGGCGCCGAGACATCGGAGATAGAAGCAAAACGAACGGCCGATCTTTCGTACATGGCAAATGCCGCCGAAGGCCGCGAAAATCTTGCAAAATACAAGACGGAAAAGGCCGAGAGCGAGAAAGAATACGCGAGAAACGCTTTTGCATCGCTTCTTAACGCCGCGAACAACGGAGAATACACTCCCGAGCAGGTGCAAAGACTTGCTTTTGAATACGGGCTTACAAACGATCAGGCACAGATGCTTGAAGCAGCGGCAAAAAAATACACCGAAAAGACAGCCGAGGCGGACAGTGCCGTGTCATATCAGGAAATGATGAGCATTAAGAGCGACATCGACAGCGGCGCAACTTATACCGATAAAGACATCGAACGGCTCGTCAAAGAAAAGGCGGTCACAAAGAAAGACGCCGAAGAGATCGCGTCTTACAGGGACGATGCGGAAGTAAGCGAAGCGCGCACCATTGCCTCGGCGATGAAGAACGGAACGCCCGTTTCCGACTCTTCCGGAAATGCTGTTTACGTAACGGTAGGCGCCATAGCCGCGTATCTCGAAGAGCTCGAACGCGCGCATGAAAGCGGGCATATCGGAGACGATGCATACGGTGAGATAAAAGAAATGTTACCGTCGAGCGGGAAAGTCGCCGGCGGATGGTCTTTGATCTCGATTAGCGACAGGTATCTGACTTTTTCAATGTACGGCGGGTCCGATCATCGGGTGGGCGCACGCGTCGGCAAAAAAGTAGACGATACGGCAAGCACGCGTTATCTGAATAAGCTTGCGACGGGAGACGAGGAGAAAAGTCCGGATGGAAAAGCAACGGCAAGCGGGAGCGAGCGCGGCGAGAGGATAGTCGAAGCGTTCGGCAAAACATACTATTACTCAAACGGCAGCTGGCGGGAGCTTATTTTCCCGTCTTGAACGAAACAAAAAAGCAGGGCGGAAAACCGCCTTGCTTCTACATATTCAGGAAAGGATAAAAAATGTCGATACTTACAAAAAGCGGCGCTTTGAGCATTGCCGGGATCGGAAATGCGGCGCAGAGAGAAAACTTGCAGAAGGGAGCCGCGAGAGACGAAAATATTGCCGCCGTTTCAAAAGCACAGGATGAACGGGAATATGACAACGGCGGCTTTGTCGGCGGCATAGGATATCTCGGAGAAAAGATCGGCCTCGGCGCGCTCTCGTGGATGGAGGGCGCGTGGGACTTTGTAGCCGGCGGCGTTGCAAAACTTTTCGGCGCTGACGACTGGGCCGAGGAGCAGATAGCAAACGACTGGGTGAATTATAATCATGCAGACGAGTGGTTCAACCCATCGAGCGGGTGGAAGATCGCCGGCGACGTGGCACAGGGAATAGGAAACAGCTTGCCGTCGATAGCAATACACACGGCGGCGGCGATAGCGACGGGAGGATTATCTCTCGGGGCGTCGGCGGCGCTGACCTTCGGCACGTCTGCGATATCGGCAGCCGGGCAGGGCGTAAAGGAAGCATATCGCAAGACAGGTGAGCTCGGAGGAAAAGAGTGGGCGTTCGGCGCACTTTCAGGCGTTCTTGAAGGCGCGGTGGAAGCCGGCTCGGATCTGCTCGGCATCGGCACGGGCTTCATCAGGCAGAAGATCTCGGGCACGGTTGCAAAAACGGCAACGCGCACCGGCTTTTTAAGTGCCATCGGCAAATCGTTCGCGGGCGAAGCTGCCGAAGAAATGATTTCCGAATTTTTCACTCCGTATCTTGCACGCGCGACATACGATCCCGAAGCTGAAGGCGCATCTGTCGGCGATATTATTTACGCCGGAGTCGTCGGCGGCCTTTCCGGCGCCCTGATGGGCGGTTTTTCGGAAGGCGTATCACGCGTATCGAACGCCAAACTCGGCACAAAGATAGCGCAAAGCGACGCCGACGTATTAAACACGATAGACATAGCGGAGAGGATATCGGAAAAGATGCAGTCTTCCGACAAGGACGTACAAAAGAGTTATGAAAAACTCGGAGACACGGCAAAGAAACTGCGCACAGCGCTTGAGACGACGGGCGGAAAGGTAAAAACGTTCTCGCAGAGGGTCATGTTGGGAGAACTCAGCCGCGCGAGTTCGGGAGTCGTACTGTCGCAGTCCGTCATGCGCACGGCGGGAGACATAGCGGCAAACGCCGAGGCATACGCCGATATGTACGGATCGCTGTTTGTCGATTCAAAAACGGGAGAGCGCGTGGGAATAACGGCGGAGGAACTTACGGCAGGAATAGATACGACGTCGCCCGAGAGCATAAGCAGATCTCTTGATCAGGCGATCAGATCAAACGCGAAGCTGCGTCAAGTTGCAGTCATGCAGACGGCGGGTTATTTTACGCTTGACGCCGACGCTTTTGCCGACAGCATAATGAACGGCTCCGCCTCATCACGCATGATCACACAGGATGCCATCTCGCAGTTCAACGAGACGGCGACGGACGCGCAGAAAAAGGCCGTTGCCGAGGCGCTGGGGATGCAGGTGGAAGAACTTGACGCAGCGACGCCGTCGAGCCTCGGCGCACGCATGGATAAGTTTATGGAGAGCACGGGGAGCGAGGCATTCTCGCAGCGCGGTGCGCGGATAAAGACGGCGCTGTCGCTTGATGAGAGCGGTGCGAATGATCTGCCGACAAGCGCGCGGGTGATTCCCGAGGGCGCGACGCGCTACAGCGAGGGCGGCGTTGATATAGCCGTTTTCCGCGAGGGCGACAAATATTCGATTTACGACTACAACGGAGAGCGCGGGCGGCAGATGTCGCGCGAAATGGACCTTGCGGCGCTGCAAGGCATACTCCGCGAGGCAAAGCGCGCGGCGGGAGAAAATGAAATCAGCGCAAAATCAGAGTCGCGCGCCGTTATAAAAATCTTATCAGAAAACATTTCTGAAATTCCCAGCGAGACTGTTTTTGACATTTCGGAAAATGGTGTCGTGGAAGGAAAGAAAAGCGAATACATAAACGATATTTTTACAGAGCAAGGCGGATATGCCGTTAATCCGGAAATAGGGAGAGTCGAGTTATCTAAAAGTGGCGCAAAAAGCACCATATTTCATGGATATGGAGAAAGCAAGCTTTTGTCAGCGCCGGCCATAAAGTCAGTCATCGAAAAAGGAAAAATAATACACATTGAACACGATTACAAAAATTCCGGAAAAGACAGGTATATCATTGCCGGAAAAGGAAAAATAAACAATTCCGAAGTGTTTATGGGCGTTGTTTTGAAAGCGGATACCGACACAAATGGCACAAAGCGCTTTTATTTGCATGAAGTGATAGCAAAAGAAGCGACTTCACCCATCATGACGGCTACGCAAAAAGCAAACACCGTGAGTGAAATCGCTTCCAAGAACAGTATACCCGAAAAGGGCAAAAGTGTCAAGGGCTCAAGCAAAAAAATATCGACAAATAAAGACGCAACAGGTCCGAAGACGATAGCTGAGATGGTGGAAGCGGGAAAGAGCCGCCAAAGAGAAGCAGCCATTGAAAGCTTTGCCGAGGAGAACGTAAAAGGATACGGCGAACTCGGCGATGTGGCAAAGCGGGCGGTGAGAACGACGATACGGCAGGCTCGCGCCTTGGGAATAAATGAAGCGGCGATAAAGCACGCCGCCAATGTCGCCGCGCGCTCCGGCGTGAACGTGCTGTTCGACAAGGAGGCACTGAAGCTTAACACGGTGAGCGACGAGGGCGAGAGGTACGCGCTTGTCGGTAAGACAGAAGACGGACGAAGCATATACAAAACAAACTATCCCAAAGGAACGCCTGCTTCGGAAAAGAGAGATCAACTGATATCGCTTGTTCAAAACATATGGGCGGATCAACCGATAGAACTTGAAATAATCGAAAACGGCAAGGCTCGAAAAATAAGCGTATCATTTGACCCCGAGCTTTCAAGCGGGAGCGATCTTTCAAAAATCGCATTCGGAAACAAAAAAGGCAATGCGTCAGAAAAACGCATTACTTTAAACTTGTCTTCGGATTTCTATCAGATAGCGGAGAACTCGCAATATGTTGGAAGCAAAAAAGGAACCGGCAAAAACACCCTTGCACACAAAGACGTTACCGATTGGCATTATTTCATAACAAATCTTGTTTATGAAGAAAATGACACAAGAATCGATTGCCACATGAGCATTGACGTTAAAGAAAAGGCAGACGGAAACTATTTCTATTCATTTGCAATAGAAAAAGGAACTGCCCCACAGACTTTACTTGCTGTGGTCACGAACGATGCCGCAACAGCTCCTATTGATAGTATATCGCAAAATTCGGATTTGTCAACAGGAAATTCGAAAGAAAATCTTGACAATGCAAAAGCGCTGAAGCTTGCCGCCGCGGAGAAATACGCCGACGGTGCGTATCTGAACGGGAACATATACATAAACCCCGAGCTTTCAGAGGCGCGCACGGTGGACGCCGTGCTGATGCACGAGCTGGCGCACGCGCTGACGGGGCAGACTTCGGCTCGCGCTTATGCGAGCATACGCCGCGATATATTCGGAACACTCAAGGCAACGGACAAAGAGGCGGTGAAATATAACGGTCTTATGCTGAAAGAGGCATGGGACCATACGACTGCCGAGACTAAGCAGGCGATAGCCGAGCAGTACGGTATATCAGAGGTGAATCTCAATGATATGGCGTCAAACGACAGTGTGTTGCTTGACGAAATATGGGCGCATTTTGCCGAAAAAATGTACGGCGACAGCGGTGTATGGGAATATTTTCTCGGAGAAGACAAGAACATAAGTAAAGACGCCGTGGCGTACTGGTACGAGGCGGCGCGTGACTATATGGGCGACGAGACGATGGCGCGGCACGCCCGCGGCTTTGCGCGCAAGTTCAAAAAGATGTTCGAGAAGATCGCGGAGAAGAACGCCGGCTCAAACGGCGCCGCGATGATGGGCGCGAGAGTCGGCGACGATGATAAAGAAATAAAAAGAGCTCTGACAATAGAGCTCGGGGACGTAAAGAACATACGAATTATTGCGGCGGCGCACGGCGGTGAGCGCGTGAGCATAAACGACTTTACGAGCGAAGACATTCAAAAAGCGGAAAAGTGGGCGAGAAAGTTTTATTCCGAACTCGGAACAAAATCCCCGTTCTTCCGCGCGTGGTTCGGCGACTGGCGGGCGTATGATACGACTAAAATAAACACGGTCACGGTAGATACGATAGATATTGCCGATGTTGTTATGCAGAACGGCAATTATGAAATCGACGATACGGGATGGACGGTGTATGCAGGTCGAACGCTTAACAAGGAAACGGCGCACTATGCGGGGCGAGAAAAGATTTCAGTAAAAGCACTTACTGCTGTAAAGGATATCTTAAAAAACGCGGTGCTGCTTGACACAGAGATATCAAACCCCAATTCAAAAAACAAGTCGCCTAATACCGCATTTATGCACAAACTATATGCGCCGTTCATATATGACGGGCAAGCGTATGTTGCAAAAATTGCAGTCGAAGAATTCTACAACGAGGGAACAAAAAATGCAGATAGAAAAGCGTATCATTTGCAAGGCATAAAAATAGAATCTGCCGGCGGGCGCTTCGCGGTAAATACCGTTCTGACACCAATGCCAGGCACAGATTCTATAAATAGTATATCCGATTTGTTTAAACTTGTCAAGACTTATGACAAAGAATTTCATCCGAAAGAGGTAAATGCCGCTTTGCTGAACGAAGACGGCACCCCGAAGGTGGTGTATCACGGAACGGCAAGCGATTTTTGGGCGTTCGATATAAGAAAAAGCAATGATAAAGCCGGGCGCCTTATGGGACTCGGCGCCGGAAAAGGCAAAATATATCTGACCGAATACGAAGCGGGAGCGCGTGCCGCGGCAAGCGGTGCAGCGGCGAGAACACGCGGAGGATCGGAGCGCGTAATGCCGCTTTACGTTTCCGCAAAGAAGGTGATGGAACGGGCAGAATATAATGAATTGCTGAAATCGGCGTACGAAAAATATCCGGGAAGCAATCCGCGCGAAGAAGGATACGATTACACGCAGCGGGACAAAGCCATACGTGATATCGACAGGCAAATCCAAAAGCAGGGATATGACGCCGTTTTTGACAAAGAAAGCGGCGAGCTGTTTGTTTTCAATCCCACGCAGATCAAGTCCGCGACGGACAACATCGGCACGTTCGACGGCGGCAATCCGGATATACGGTATGCGCGAAAGAAAAAGCTGAGCGACGAAGACAGAGCGAAAATAGATGAGCAGCTCAAAGAAGCTGTTTCAAGAGGTGAATCTGTAAATCTACGCGTTTCTGAAATGTCAAAGGTGCAGCGGGAGAAGCTTATAGCCGACGCGACAAAACCGTTTGTTTACAGCAAAGCAACGGTAAAAGAAGTGACGGACAACATTTGCGCCGAGCATTTTTCCGGGGTATTCGGCGACGCTTACGTTGACTATCAGATGAAGGTGAGCGGACGCGCAAAATACGAATTTTATAATTATCTGGCCGAAAAGATGAACGGCGCGAAGGCCGGGACGCGCAAGGACGTGGCGCTTGAAGCCGCCGACTTCATACTTGAGCGCGTGGCGCTGCGCGAAATTCTCAGTTCAAACGAAGGGTTCACGGAAGAACTTGAAAGAGCCACACGCATTATATCGTTTATGCGCGGATACAAAAACGGATTTGCACTTGATGGCATAAAGGGAGAGATAAACCATAAATTCGGCGCCAAAAACGGCGTGAATATGCGCTGGGGCTCCGCTGACGGTGTGGCCGTCGACGTGGCGGCGCGTGCTTTCATGGAAGAGACCGGCGAGAGACTTATTTCCGAAAATGAAGCGGACCTTTTCTTTGAAATGCTCGATAAATATGATAACGCAAGAAAAGTTCTTTCGACAGAGGCGAGAGAAGCGATGCTTGCCGATTTCAACGGAGAGGCAGGCGTTGAAGAAATTCGCCAAAAGGTAAAGGAAGACGTGATGGCGGCGTTTGATAAAAATGACCCTTCAAGCTTGCAGAAGAGCTTTGACACGCGGCTTGAAGAGCGGATGACAAACGAAACGCGCAAAAATAAGATACGCAATTCGATAGCAAAGCGCATAACGGAAATTAAAAATCACAAGATCGTTTCCGCCGATAAAAATGTTGACGCGATGTTTTCCGAGTGGATAAAGGATCTTTCAAAGCTCGAGTGGCGCGGCGGTCTTCGCTCATCAGGAATGACCGTGAGAAAGATCATATCGAAGATCTCCGAATTCTATAACACAAAGAACGGACTGCTTTATTCGGAAGACGAAGGGCTGAACTACATTGATACTACCGTTGTTGATGCCATTGAGCTTATAAAAAGCGGGCTGTATGAAAACGAAACGGAAGCGAACGCTCGTAAGGATAATAAAAGGCGCGCCGATACATCCGAAAACGCCGAGACGAGATATTTCAGCAACGCCGATCTCTCTCTTGAGGAGCTGCAGGCGGTGGACGTGATCGTCGGCGCCATGTCGAACCTGTTCAAAACGTATGACACGATAACGCTTGACGGCAAACAAGCGAGTCTTACCGAAACGGTAAAGAGCGGGCTTGATATTATAAACAAAACCGACAAGATACAAAGCGGCGGGCTCATAAGGAAAATGTCCGCGGCTTTCAAAAACTATTTCAAAGCCGCCGTTGAGCCGAGATCTGTAATACGTTCCATAGAACACTACGATCCGAACGGCGTTTTGACGCGGGTATTTGATGAAATAACGAGAGCGGAAACCGAGGCGGGATGGACCGAAATGAATATGCGCCGCGACATCGATGAATTTTTCAACGAAAACAAAGGATATTCAAAGCGGCTGACGTCCGAAAAAGTTAAATGCGGAATATACGAGCTGACGGTGGGACAGGCGATCTCGCTTTATGAAACGTCAAAACGCGAGCAGGCGCGTGCGGGACTTTTCGAAGCGGGCGTAACATATACGGACGCGAGCGGGAAGAAGATCACGGCTCGTGTTTTTCAGAACGACATCGACGCGATGTACTCGTCAATGACAGACACCGACAAAAAATTCACGGGGCTTGTCGAACGGTTTTTTGCGGAATCGTCCAAAATCAAATCCGAAGCCGACATGAAAATAAACGGATATACGAATACCATCGACGGATTCTATTTTCCGATACAGCGCGACGGGATGAGCATTTATTATGACGTTTCAAACACAAAATCGATAATGAAGTCGATACAGTGCGTATATAATTTTTCGTTCAACAAAAACACCGTTGAGGGAGCGAAGAACGCGATAGCTTTAACAAACGTTTGGGAAACCGTCGCCAAGCACGCGAGACTTCTCTCAATTTATGCAAACATGACCGTTCCGCTTAAGACGTTTTCACGCGTGTACAGCAAAAATACCGGCACGTCGAGCGACGTCATGAGCATAAGACGAACGGTAAACGAAGATATATGGGACGGTGCGGACAAGTATTTTTCAAATCTGATGAACGATATACAGGGCGCTCGATCAAATTCGGGCAAGGCGGGCGAAATCATTTCGAAAATACGATCCGCATACGCAAAATTCCAGCTCGGCGCCAATCTGAAGGTGATATTCTCGCAGACCGCGTCTTTGCCGACGGCGGGAACGGTGATCGACTTCGGCAGCATCTCCAAGGGACTTGCCATGGGAAAACCGAATTTTGCCGAAATGGACAAATACTGTCATTTTGCGGCGGTGAG
>Ga0310691_10005547_pt1 | contig 13759 bp, 13 predicted proteins | sample 176DNAGHGlowgp2_FD_203887 | JGI IMG/M metagenome (GOLD analysis project Ga0310691, IMG submission 203887) | Sheep rumen microbial communities from Palmerston North, Manawatu-Wanganui, New Zealand - 1766 DNA GHGlow gp2 (v2) (version 2) | ecosystem: Host-associated > Mammals > Digestive system >... | reverse complement strand
CTTATCCCCCTTTCCCCCTTTAGGTTTTCGCCGCCCGCACATGTTTCGCTTTGCGAAACTGCGCAGTTTTGTTTCACAAAACATGCGCCCCCGCTTTCCTGATTCCCCTATCCCTCTAATTCGCTCGACTTTTGTTTCTTTGCTTCGAGAAACCAATAGGCGAAAGAGGAACCTATATAGAACAGCGCGCCAAGACGGCGCTTTGCTGTATTGGAAGCGGGCACTGCCCGCCGGCACTGCCGACCGGTTGACTTTTTTGGGCTTTTGTGGTATGATATAATCTGTATAGTATGACCTTTTCATGAACAATAAGGAGGAGCGGTTCATGTCCGTATACACCATCCGCCGTCTTGCAGCGCTCTCCGCATCTGCCATGCTCTCCTGCGCGGCGCTTACTGCCTGCGGCAGCGGCACATCATCCAAAAAACAACCGGAAACACCGGAGGAATTCCGTGCGGCCATGATCGAACGCTCGGTTGTCAGTACGGGCAACACCGCAAGACTGAACCGTGTCTTTGACCGCGCAGAAAAAGGCGAGGATCTCACAATCGCATATGTCGGCGGCTCCATCACCGAGGGCTATGCCGCGGGAGCCCGCTCTCCGCAGTGCTATGCATCTGTCTCGGCGGCTGCATTTCAGGATACATACTGCAAGGGCGGCACCGTCACCTGCCAGAACAACGGGCTCTCCGGAACACCGTCCGTGCTCGGCAATCTGCGCGTCGGCAGCGAGGTGCTCCCCTCAAATCCCGATATCATCTTTCTCGAATTCGCTGTCAATGACGGCACCGAAATGGACTATAAAGTCTGCTACGAAAGCCTTGTGCGCACCTGCCTTGAGGCGGAAAACGAACCGGCTGTCATTCTGCTCTTTACCTATATGGAAACCGGACACACCTGTCAGGAGCAGCAGCAGGAAATCGGCGCACACTATGACCTCGGCATGATCTCCGTCCGCGATGCGATTCTGCCGGAAATGGAAGCGGGCAGAATGCAGTGGAGCGAATACGGCGACGACGATGTTCACCCGACCGTGCAGGGTCATGCGCTGCTCGGCGAGTTCATCGCGGAATATTTCAGACAGGCAAAGGCGAAGAAGGCCGATGCATCCTATCAGATTCCGTCGGATACGGTTTATCCGAATCTTTATCGGAACGGCAAGCTGTTCGATGCCGCCAATACGCCCTACCGCGACGGCGCATGGACGCCGGGCACGAATCATTCTTACTTCCGCGGCGGCTTTGTCTATCAGCCGAACGGGAGCAATGCGCCTTTGACCATGACCGTAACCGGAAAATCGCTGTTTCTCGTCTATAAAAAGGCAAATGATAAAAATTACGGTATGGCAACCGTTTTCATCAACGGCGAACGCGCCTCGATTGTAAACGGCTACGGCGTCAATGCATGGGGCGGCCCCGCCGTCGAGCTGATTCAGGCGAATGACAGCGTACAGGAGATGAAGGTCGAGATCAAAATGCTCGACGATCAGACCGGCAAGGCATTTGAAGTGTTTGCGATCGGAACAGGCGAATGAGCACGCGGACACAAACCACAAGCAGCCGGGTCGCGCTCGGCGGGATTGTCGCCGCGCTGTGCGTCACAATCATGTTTCTGACCGGCGTCCTGCCTGCGCTCTATATTGCAGCACCGATGTTTGCGGGAATGCTGATGCTGATTCTGGTCGAGGAGGTCTCCGTCGGCTGGGCGTGGCTGACCTATGCGGCAGTCAGCCTGCTTGCGGCGATCGTGACCTTTGACAAGGAAGCAGCGCTGATGTTCATTCTTTTTTTCGGCTATTACCCTATTCTGCGGATGTATCTCGAAAAAATCCCGCTGAAACCCGTCAGAATGCTGCTCAAACAGATTCTGTTTAATGTGTTTCTGGTTGCGGATTACTGGATCACGGTATATGTGCTCGGATTGCCGACCTTTGAGGATACGTTGTTCTCGATGTATGTGATCCTGATTGTTTCCGGAAATCTGCTGTTTCTGATGTATGACAGACTGCTTTCACGGATGCACTGGTTCTATGAGCGGGTGTTTCTGCGGAAGATTCTCGGAAGAAAATGAGAAATACGGAGAGGGTACTATGACAAGCAAACGGTACTGGGTGCTGAATGTCATCGTATGGTTTTGTATGACATTCGGGCTCTTTGTCATCAGCGAAAAGTTCAAGGATGTGAACTGGGTTCTCTACCCTTCGGTCTTTTTGCTGATTATGTCACTGCTGGTCGGACCGGGTACGCTGGCGCTGCTGACCCCGCATTCCGAAAACCCGAAAACAGAGCAGCTCCGCTCGCTGATCTGGCCTGCAATGTATATCGGCAGCTATGCGCTGATGCGGATGCTCTCGCTGTTCTGCTTCCGGATGCACTGGCTGTGAAAAGGAACCCCTGCGGATGCACTGCATTCCGCATTTCATATACTTCATATAATAAAGGAGATTGTTTTGCAATGGACACCATGCAAGGAATGAAGCGCACCTGCTACTGCGGCGAGGTGCTCGAAGCCGGGAAGACCGTCACGGTCGGCGGCTTTGTCGATACGGTTCGCGATAAGGGCGGCATTATCTTTATCGTCCTCAGAGACCGCACGGGCGTCGTGCAGCTTACCTTCGACGAGACCACCGATCCTGCCGTCTTTGAGAAGGCGGCATCCTGCAAGAGCGAGTATGTGCTGCTTGCAAAGGGCGAGGTGCGCGAGCGCGAGAGCAAAACCGATAAAATCGCGACCGGCCATGTCGAAATATATGTGACCGAACTGCGGATTCTCTCGAAGGCGAAAACCCCGCCGTTTGAGATCACCGCGCAGACAAAGGTCAATGAGGAGCTGCGCCTGAAATACCGCTATCTCGACCTCAGACGCGCACCCTTGCAGCAGAATCTGATTCTGCGGCATAAGATTGCACAGTGCGCACGGCAGTATTTCTACGAAAACGGCTTCCTCGAAATTGAGACCCCGATGATGATGAAATCCACGCCGGAGGGCGCAAGAGATTATCTCGTCCCCTCGCGTGTGCATCACGGCGAATTCTATGCGCTGCCGCAGTCCCCGCAGATCTATAAGCAGCTTCTGATGGTTGCGGGATTTGACCGCTATATCCAGCTTGCACGCTGCTTCCGCGACGAGGATCTCAGAGCCGACCGTCAGCCGGAATTCACCCAGATCGACCTCGAAATGTCCTTTGTCGATGTGGACGATATCCTCGATCTGACTGAGGGCTTCCTGATCCGCCTGTTCCGCGATGTCATGGGCAAAGAGCTGAAAACACCGCTGCCGCGCCTGACCTATACCGAGGCAATGAACCGCTTTGGCTCGGATAAGCCCGACCTGCGCTACGGCATGGAGCTGACAGACCTCTCCGATACCGTGAAGAATGTGGAATTCCCGGTCTTTGCGAATGCGCTCAGCACCGGCGGCACCGTCCGCTGCATCACCGCAAAGGATGCTGCGAAAATCCTGACCCGCAAGGAGATTGATAAGCTGACCGAAACAGTCAAGGGAATCGGGGCAAAGGGTCTTGCATACATCCGCTGGGTTGATGCAGAGCCGAACTGCTCCTTCGGCAAATTCCTGAAAGAAGGCGAATTGCAGGCGATTCTGCAAGCTGCCGGCGCAGAGCAGGGCGATGTCGTGCTGATTATCGCAGACAGAAACGCCGTTACGCTGCCGGTGCTCGGCGCGCTGCGCACACAGCTCGCGAAAAAGCTCGATCTGATTCCGCAGGGTGAATTCAACTTCTTGTGGATTACCCAGTTCCCGTTCTTTGAAAAGGACGAAGAAACCGGCGAATGGCTCGCGATGCATCACCCCTTTACCATGCCGATGGACGAGTGCCTGCAATATCTCGATACCGCGCCGGAAAAGGTTTTTGCAAAGGCATATGACCTTGTGCTGAACGGCACAGAGCTCTGCTCGGGTTCGATGCGTATTACCGATTATGAGCTCCAGCAGAAGATGTTTGAGTCGCTCGGACTGACCGATGAGGAGATCGAGGCAAAATTCGGCTTCCTCGTGCAGGCATATCAGTACGGCGCACCGCCGCACGGGGGTCTCGGCATCGGGCTTGACCGCCTGACCATGACGCTGGCAGAGGCGGAGTCCCTGCGCGACGTGGTTGCCTTCCCGAAGGTGCAGAATGCAAGAGAGCTCATGAGCGGCTGCCCTTCTCCTGTCGATCAGGCAAGCCTTGACATCCTCGGCATTGCGGCTGTTGAAACCGAGGACGCATAATCTTTTTTCCCGGAACAACGCCGGTGCGATACAGCCGGCTTGCTCATATATTCTCATTTTTACATCATGTAAGGAAAAACAAGGAGGCGTATTATCATGTTCTGTAAATCCTGCGGTTCTATGGTGCCGGACGGCACCGCGGTCTGTCCGACCTGTTCGGCGCCGATCACACCATCTCAGCCCGCTGCTCCGGCATTCCAGCAGCCTGCACCTGCACCGGCATTCGGTCAGGCGCCCGCACCGGCTCTCAGCAGCGGCAGCAATGCAATTGCCGAGAAAACAAAGGGTCTGCCTGTCCGTCTGATCGCAAAAATTTCAATGATCCTCGCACTGGTTGCATTCTTCCTGCCGTTCGTGTCCGTATCCTGCAATATGGATGAAATGGGCTCTTACAGCAGCGAATTCGAGAATGTTTCCGAAGAACTCGGCACCGATGATTTCGGCTGGGGCCCGTACAGCGGCTTCAATATCATGTTCGGCAAGCTCGATGGTACAAAGTATTACGGCATTCCGGAAGATATGCAGGAAGAAGCGGAAGAAGAGATGGATGACGAAATGCCCAGCAGTTTGTTTGGCGATGACGATGACGGCAACCTCGGCGACGGCATCAACTTCTGGATGCTGCTCTCGTTCCTCTGCGGCGCGGGCACAATTGCAATGCTCTTTGTGTTCGAGAATAAGCAGGATAAAAAGAGCCTGATCTGTGTATGCGTCGGCGCGGCAGGTCTGCTGTTCCTGCTGCTCGGCAGACTCACCTTCATTTCCAATACGAAACTCGCGGAGGTTTCCGCATTCGGCGACTTCTTTGTGTCTCATACCAAGTGGGGCTTCCTGCTCTGTATGCTGTTCTTTATTGTGGGTACGGCAGCCTGTGTGCTCGATTACCTCGCAACCGGCAAGCGTCCGGCATTCCTCGGCGGCTCCGGAACTCCGTATCCGACAAGCGGCGGCGGCTATCCGATGAATCCCCCGCAGCAGCCGATGAACAGCTTCCCGCAGGCTCCGGCTAATAATTTCGGTCAGCCGGTGAATCCGGCACCGCCTGCCGTCAATCCGGCAGATCCGTTTGCACAGCCCCAGCAGCCGGTCAACCCGACCGACCCGTTCAATCCGGCACCCCCGCAGCAGCCGATGCTGTAATATGATTTCATTCTGAACCGTGATGACCGGCAGAGAGCAGATCCTCTCTGCCGATCTTCGCATAAGGCAACACCGCACAAAGCCTGCCTGACGGCTTGGCAGCGCATCTACTTGCAGCTTTTTCGTCATCTTGCACAGAAATTCCTTGCTGGGCGTCAGCCCAGCGGCGTCATTTCTATACAATCTGACGAAAAATCTGACTGCGTATCTGCACCACCAGCTTTGTGCGGTATTGCCATAAAAACATGAAAAAATGAGGAAAATACTATGACTGTCAATGAACTGATGGAGCAGATCCGCGGCGAAATGACCGGCGATCTGAAAAAGGATCTTGAACACCTGAGCGAACGCGCAGGCAGTCTCCGCGGCGAGAAAAATGCCGGAGAACTGCTGGAAGCAATCGCAAATTATGCCTATGAGATGATGCCGGAGGAGCAGCGCGAGAAATTCACTGAGGAGACCTTTGTCCTCGGCAAGCGCATGGATGCGGCATTCCATGAGGCACTTACACTTGTCAATAACGGAAAGCCCCAGGAGGCGGAAGAAATCCTCTCCGCAATTTCGGAGAAGATCGAAAAATACTATGATAATGCACAGCCCCGGCTGTTCAGCTTCCGCAATCCGTTTGAATATCATATGTACCGCTACTACTACCCGAACGACACGGAATTTGACCGCGCTCCGTTCGATTTCGCGCATTATCTTCAGCTTTACGGCTATGTGCTGATTGAGAACAAAAAGCTCAGCGAAGCCGATGCGGTGCTCGAACACGCAATCCGGTTCAATCCGGTCAGCGCGGATGTGCGCTTTGAAATGGCGGAGCTCTGCAAATTGCAGCGGAACCGCAAAAAGCTGCTCGCCATCAATCAGGATACCCTGCGTCTGTGTACCTCCGCGGACAGAATCGCCCGCGTGCTCGCGAATATGGGATTCTACTGCTATTATGTCGGCGATTTCTATGAGGCGGCTGTGTTCTATTACGACAGCCTGCGTTTTCACGGCAGCAAGGCGGTCGAATTTGAATTGCAGGATGTGCTGCGGCACATGAAGACCTACGGGCAGAAATTTGCGCCGCCGACAGAGGGACAGACCCTCGACGTCTATCACAAGTACGGCTTGCAGCCGCCCCCGAACAGCGATCTTGTGAATCTTGCCGTCACGCTCGCAAACAGCGCAGAGGAATACGGCAGACCGGAATTGCAGGGGCTCTTTACACGCGTCGCCTTCGACCTGACCAATGACCCGCGCTTCAAGGAGCAGCTCGACCGCATCGACCGCAAGATTCAGGCGCAGAAGGAAGAATAAGGTATCTGCGATGCATTTTGAATGGGGGCTCTGCTCCCCAACCCCCTGCCGATCTGACGCAGCTCCTGCGGATTCTCGCCGGATTAAAGCCAATATCATAAAAGGATGAATACAATATGAAAGAAATTCAGCCCTCGGACAAGCGCCTGCAATACATGGGGCGCATTGATTTCACAGAGCCGGATGCCCCGGTGTTTTACTGGGCTGGCTCACTGGTACAGTTTGCCTTCTCCGGCAGCACACTCTTTCTGGAAATCGAAAACCGCCGCATTTACAACGGCTTGCAGCTCGGTTTTCTGATCGACGGGCAGGAGCATCAGCTTGCGCTCTCGGAGGAATCCGGTGTGCCGCAGGTTTATGAGATTCCCGTCAGCGGAGACGGGATGCACAAGTTTATCCTGTTCAAGCGGCAGGATTCCACGCATTCCTTTGTGCTCCGCCGCATTCTGCTCGATGAGGGTGCCGATCTCGGCACGCTCCCGCCGCTGCCTGCGCTGAAACTCGAATGCTACGGCGACAGCGTGACTGCTGGCTCGGTCGTTGAGGCGGTGGCGTGCGTCGCATCCAATGACCCGCCGGTTTATGACTCAAAATACGACAATGCATGGCACAGCTATGCGATGCAGACCGCACGGCTGCTCGGCGCACAGGTGCATCTGACCGCACAGGGCGGCATCGCGCTGTTTGACAATACCGGCTATTTCGACAACGGCAAATACGGCATGGAAACCGCATACGATAAGCTCGCATACTTCCCCGGCGATGCGATGACGCAGTGGGATTTTTCCCGCTATGTACCGGATTTTGTGACCTTTGCAATCGGGCAGAACGACCAGCATTTCGACGGAAAGGATCAGACGCTTTCGCCGCAGCAGCGGGAGCATTGGCTCGAAACCTACTGCGGAATTCTCAGCGAACTGATGCAGAAGTATCCGGATGCGACGTTTATTCTGCTGCTGACCGTGCTGATGCACGATCCCTTCTGGGAGACGCTGCTCGATGACGCCTGCGATCGCATGAACAGCCCGCGTGTCAAGCGCTTCCGCTTTACGCGGACAGGCGCGGCGACCCCCGGACATCCGCGGATTCCCGAACAGTGCGAAATGGCGTGCGAGCTGACGGAGTTTATTCAGTCGCTGCGGCAGGCGTGATACCGCCGGTAAAGCGCCGCACAGACGCGCTGTGCCGGAAAGCACAGCAGAAACCAAAGCATCGAAAACAGCGGGCAGACCTGTCCCAGCAGATTCCATGCGCGGTCGGAATAATCCCAGACGTGCCAGCCCATGATGAGATTGTCAAATACGCCGACCGTGAATTCTGACGCTGTGATGAACAGCGCACCGAATACGGCACGCACGCCGCTGGGGGCAGGAAAATGCCGCTCCATGCTGTAAAGCAGCATCAGCGCTGCACCGCCGAGCAGCCCCATTGTCCAGTGCGTATATCCGCGTCCGGCGATTTCCAGAAGCGCATAAACAAAGAATCCAAACAGAAAAACCGTCATATATTCTCCGGCTGATTGCTGCATTCGCACCCTTCTCCTTTTTCCGTCGTTCATCTCTATTGTGTGCGAATGCCCGCCGGTTATTCTCTCATGCTTCCCCGTCGCATCAGGTTTCAGTGGCATCTCAGGCGAAGCTATGTGGGGCGGAGCCCCAATATAAATCCGTCGGAGACTCTTCTGAAACATGGAGCGACGAGGGAAAATGAAAAAACAAAGGGAGGTATTATTATGCGGGAAAGCGGTATTTTACTACCGGTTTCGGCACTGCCCTCAAAGCACGGCATCGGCAAGCTGGGGCAGGCAGCATATGATTTCGTTGATTTTCTGAGTGAGGCGGGCTGTCATTACTGGCAGGTTCTGCCGCTCTCGCCGACCGGTTACGGCGATTCGCCCTATCAGTCCTGCTCGACCTTTGCGGGGAATCCGTATCTGATCGACTTTGACCGTCTTGCGGCACGCGGCTGGCTGAAGCCGGCGGATTACGAGGGGCTGACATGGGATACCTCAGAGGATGAGATCGACTATGCGCTGCTTTATCAGCAGGTCATGCCGGTACTGCGGATTGCCTTCATGAATTTTAAGAAGCGCCCGCCCGTTGATTTCAGGCGATTCTGTTCGCAGCAAAAGGGCTGGCTCCGCGATTACGCGCTTTTTACCGCGCTGAAAGAAGCACACGAGGGCAAGCCGTGGAGCGAATGGGAAGAAGATCTCGCGCTCTGCCAAAAGGACGCAATTGCCGAGGCAAAAACGCAGTATCAAACCGAAATTGAATTCCAGCAGTTTGTGCAGTATTGCTTCTTTACGCAGTGGAATGCGCTGAAAGCATACGCAAACCGCAAGGGCATCCGCATCATCGGCGATATTCCGATTTATGCGGCATATGACAGCGCAGAGGTCTGGGCACAGCCGAAGCTGTTTCAGCTTGATGCGGAGAAAAAGCCGGTTGCAGTCGCAGGCTGCCCGCCCGATATCTTTTCGGCGACCGGTCAGCTCTGGGGCAATCCGCTCTGGGACTGGGCTGCAATGGCAAAGGACGGGTATAGCTGGTGGCTGAACCGTCTGGATTTCACATTGAAGCTCTACGATGTTGTCCGCATTGACCATTTCCGCGGGTTTGAGCGATATTATGCGATTCCCTACGGCGCCGAAACCGCAGAGCACGGTACATGGAAAAAGGGGCCGGATTACGCGCTCTGGAAGGCAGCAAAGGCGCAGTTCGGCGAGATGAACGTCATTGCAGAGGATCTCGGCAATATTACGCCCGCAGTCATTCGCCTGCTGAAGCGCACGGGCTTCCCGGGCATGAAGGTGATGCAGTTTGCATTTGACGGCGGCGCGGATAACCCGTATCTCCCGCATAATTTCACAACAGACAACTGCGTCTGCTATACCGGCACGCACGACAACCACACCCTGCGCGGCTGGATCAAGAGCAATCCTGACGCTGCAAATGAATACGCGATGGCATACCTCGGCGTAAAAAAGCAGAAGCAGCTTCCGAAGGCGATGCTGAGAGCGGCATGGGGCAGCATTGCACGCATTGCGATTGCACCGCTTCAGGATTTCCTGAATGCACCGCCCTCTGCGCGGATCAATACGCCCTCGACGCTCGGCGGAAACTGGGTCTGGCGCACGAAGCAGTCGGATTACACCGAAAAGCTCCGCCTGCGCATTTTCCGCGTCAACACGCTCTACGGCAGACTGAACAAGCCTGCGCCTGCACCGTCTGCCGATCAAAAGCAAGGGAGAGATCATCATGCAAAAAACGATTAAGGTAAAGGGCACCGGTTCGGTTCATGTGCCGCCGGATACCATTGAGATCCGCTTCACACTTCAGGCGAAGGCGGAAAATTATGAGAAAACAATGCAGCTTGCAGAGGAAAAGCGCACGGCGCTGACCGCCGCCGTGGAATCGGCAGGATGCGCGGAGGATGCGCTGAAAACATCCGATTTCCGCGTCAATACCGATTATGAGCATGAGCCGGACGAGCACGGCAATTACCGTCCTGTGTTCAAGGGATTTGTCTGCGTACACGCCTTCCGGCTGGAGCTGCCGGTTGATATGAAGCTGCTCGCCGCTGTACTGGAGGCAGCCGAGCGCTCGGATTCCGAGCCGGAATTCAGCGTTTCTTTCACGGTAAAGGATCGCTTTGCCGTACAGGAGCAGGTGCTGCGTGCAGCGGCGGAACAGGCACGCCGCAATGCGGAAATTCTCGCAGATGCGTCCGGAGCGGCGCTCGGATCACTGCTGGAAATCTACTATGAGGACAGCCGGAACGAGCCGGTCTCGCAGACGCGCTGCCTCATGGCAGCAGGCAAGGCTTCGATGTCCTCGGCGGATATGAACATCTCGCCGGAGGATATTACCGTCGAAGAAACCGCCGTATTCGTCTGGGAAATTGCATAAAAAGACCGCATGGTTCTCTTCTGTGAGCGAACCATGCGGTTTCTGTTATTTTGCAAGCTCCTCTGCGAGAAGCTGACTGACGATCTGTTCTGCGGCACGCGGCGAGCAGTTTTCGATCTGCTGCGCATAAGCCCATGCAGCCTGTTCGAGCATCGGCGGGGCAATGGAGAGCCCCTTTTGCTCTGCGAGCGATGCGGCGATCGCAAGGTACTGCTGCTTTGCCGGCATCTTGAAATACACCCGGATGCCGAACCGTCCGGAGAGCCCGACGCGCTCCTGCTCGGCATCGCGCTGCTGTGCTTCGCTGCCGGATGCATCCGTACTGCGGGCGCGCAGAAGCCCCCTGAAATTGGAGGTCGCATAAATGACCGTATTGCCGGGCTTTGGCGATACGGAGCCCTCAAGCGCCGCTTTGAGCGCCGAGATGCTGCTGTCGTCTGCGTCAAGGGCGAGGTCATCGAGGAAAATGATAAATTTCAGCGGATTCCCGCTGAGCGTCTGCATAAGCTGCGGAATCTCCGGAATCTGCTCTTTCGTGACCTGAATCAGACGGAGCCCCTCTGCAAAATAATCGTTGACGATTGCCTTGACCGTTGCGGATTTGCCGGTTCCGGTATCGCCGCAGAGCAGCACATTCAGCGCCGGTCTGCCGTTCAGGAGCGAGAGGGTATTGTCAAGAACGCGCTGCCGCTCTGCTTCATAGCCGCAGAGCCCGGAAAGTGACACGGGATCCGGATGCTGCACCGGCACGCAGAGCCCCTCGCGCAGCACAAACATCGCCTGCCGTGCAAACAGTCCGTAGCCGTATTTTTCGATGTGCTGAACGCGCTCCATATAGCTTTCAAAAAAATTGATGTCCGAAGTTTTCCACTCCGGCAGAACGCCGTAATACGAGACCTCGCGCTGAAGCTCATGGGGTTTCAGCCGCGCGAGCCGCTGCAAAATCGCAAGCTCATTTTCGACGCAGGCATCGAGCAGAGGATCGACCTCCTCGCCGCTTGCCTTTGCCTTGATGTAGAAATTTTCATCCTCGCAGATCAGCCGGAAGATGTATTCTGTGAGATTCATACTCTGCGTATAGAGCCGCGAGACAAATTCGGTATAAAGCCGAAGCTGAATGACCGGATCCATCGTTTCGGTATCGAGCAGCCCGCGCAGCGGCAGAATGACCTCCTGCGTCATGAGCTTCCGGAATACGACGAGGGAATTGAGCGAAAGATCAATTTCCTGTAATTTTTTGTTTTTGACCATATAGCAATCCCTTTTTTCGGTATCAGATTACGCGGAATCTCCGCACGGTATCTGTTTTCGGTATTATCCCGGCGGAAGCGCAATGCTGCCGGTTGTCTGCTGTATTGCCGTAAAGCGCTGTTCACTGTTGCCGGAGCTGTCAGAGATCAGCGCGCCGGTTTCGCTGTCGTAGACAAATGTCATATCGCCGCCGGAATCCGGATTTGCAAAGCGCTCTGTAATGCGCCCGTCCGCTTCCTGCGCGGATACAAACTGCATTTGTGCTGGCGATAAATCGGTGTTGAAGAAGTATCCACACAGCGCGTTCCCATCCGGATCGGACTGCGCGGAATACCGGTTTTCGGAGGTTAATAGCGAGCGTTCGCCATCCCGCATCAGATAGCAGCCGTCTGCGGTAAAGCAGACTTCCGCAATCTGACCGGAATCCTGATATTCCGTCCGGACATGAACCTGATCGCCGCTGACTTCAAATGTGACATTCGCCGTCAGCTCGCCCTGATAATATGATGCGATTTCCGCAGAAAGCTGCCGCCCGGCAAGCTGTGCGCAGAAAGCAGCGGTATAGCTTTCCGCATAATTCTGCGGCAGGGATCGGGGCACATTCGGATTCTTTGCTGCGGAACCGGACGCATCGCCCCTGCCGCAGCTGGTCAGCGCGGCGCAGAGCAAAACCGCCCCGCACAGTGGAATCGGCAGCGCTTTCATTATAGGTTTCCTCCGTGAACAATAAAATGTCTCCTCCGCAGCCGTTCCGGGCTTCGGAAGAGACGAATCAACTGTTATAAGAATTATCCCGTCATTGCGTTTCTGAGAATATTATACCTGATTTCTGGATATTTGTCAAGAGCCCCGGCAGCCGGTCACAGCTCCTTTTCGACCTTCAGACTGTCACAGATGTACTGTCCGGCTTCACGCGCCGACATACCGAGCGAAAAGCCGAACTCCTCATCCAGCATTCTGGCGGCATCCTTCCGCGCATTGTCATCGGCGGCAGAGAGACGCTTGCCGTTCTGCCGGAGCCAAGCAGCCTGCTTTAAGATACACCGGATCATGCCGAGAAGCGACTCTGCATCGCCGCCCGCAAGAATCCTGCGGAATTCGGCATTCCGCTGCTTCCGGTCGTCAATCCACGGCATCGCATCGCGGCGGACAGCATCCTCGAGCATCTGCGCGATTTCCTCTTTTGTACGAACCGGCAGCATCTTTGCACAGAGCGCGGCATTGTCGAGCGGAACAGAGATCTCCATGCTGACATTCCGGAGCGGTTTAAGCACATAGCAAAGACGGGTCGGCTTTTCGCCCGGGAACGGAATTTCTCCGACCCGTTCAATGAGACAAATCCCGTTTCCTCCGTACCGGACATGCATTCCTGCTTCAAATTGCTGCTGCATTTCCATAATCGCTTCCCTCCTTTTTCAGCGAATCCAATCATCTACTATTATTATATCACAAAAACGTGTGATTCTCAAGGGTAATTTTCAACAAAATTTCCGATGACCCGGCTTTTGCGGGATGGTTTTGTGCTGCTTCCTGACACCGCAAACAATTGAAAAAGCTTGGTTCAAACTTTATATTCGGCTTCGCCGCTAATTTTTTAGGAAAAATAATGAACCCCTGATTAAGACGGGTAACCATATAGAAATTTTGCCCCTGAGCATCTCAAAGTGCTCAGGGGCATTTTATTTATTGTTACTGAGATAAATCAGAATTTGCCGGCAGAAACCACACCCAATAAACGCCCCAAAAAATTCAAGGCGCACTTCTCCCCACGGAACGGGGGTGACAACCCAAGGGGGGAAGGGGAAGGCGCAAACTGCGTTTGCTTATCCCCCTTCCCCCCTTAGGTTTTCGCCCCCGAGCCCCCGCTTTCCTGATCCCCCCATCCCTCTTGCTCCGCGAACTTAAAGTATGTACGGAGC
>Ga0310691_10005545_pt1 | contig 13765 bp, 7 predicted proteins | sample 176DNAGHGlowgp2_FD_203887 | JGI IMG/M metagenome (GOLD analysis project Ga0310691, IMG submission 203887) | Sheep rumen microbial communities from Palmerston North, Manawatu-Wanganui, New Zealand - 1766 DNA GHGlow gp2 (v2) (version 2) | ecosystem: Host-associated > Mammals > Digestive system >... | reverse complement strand
GAGAGGTTGTATTTAGGGATGATGATATGTGAGAATCCTAATTTCTCTGCCTCTGAGATACGTTGCTCGATACGGGCGACAGGACGTACCTCACCACTGAGTCCTACCTCACCAGCCATGCACCAGCCACTCTCGATGGGGGTGTCGACATTAGACGAAAGGACAGCGGCAATGACACTGAGGTCCATCGCCATATCCGTGACCCGCAAACCTCCTGCGATATTCAGGAAGACATCCTTCTGCATGAGTTTGAAACCCACTCGTTTTTCAAGAACTGCAAGGAGCATGTTCAGACGACGCTGGTCGAAACCTGTCGCGGAACGTTGGGGGGTACCGTATGCTGCGGTGCTGACCAGTGCCTGTGTCTCAACCAAGAAAGGACGGACACCCTCGATGGCACTGCTGATGGCAACACCCGAGAGTCCGTCATGGTCTTCTGTCAACAACAGTTCTGAGGGGTTGCTGACCTGTCGGAGTCCTGTCTGCTGCATCTCATAGATACCTAACTCGGAGGTACTGCCAAAACGGTTCTTGATCGAGCGCAGGATGCGGTACATATAATGCTGGTCACCCTCAAACTGGATGACAGTATCAACGATATGCTCTAAGATCTTCGGACCGGCAAGCGTTCCTTCCTTGGTGATATGACCAATCAGAATGACGGGTACCCCGCTGGTCTTGGCAAAGCGGAGCAGTGCCGATGCACATTCCCGCACCTGTGCGATGCTGCCTGCCGATGACTCGACATCCTCCGTGGCAATAGTCTGGATGGAGTCGATGATGATCAGTTCGGGCTGTACTTCCTTGACATGGTCGAAAATCGCCTCCAAGGAGTTCTCGCAGAGAATCATGAAGTTATCGGACCCCTCCAACCTCCCCTGTTGAGGGGAGGCAGTGAGGCGTTCGGCACGCATCTTCAACTGGTGGGCTGATTCCTCACCGCTGACATACAGCACTCTCTTCTCTGGCAGGTTTAGCATGGTCTGGAGGGAGAGGGTAGACTTACCGATACCGGGTTCACCACCTAACAGGACGATGGAGCCGGGGACGAGACCGCCACCCAGCACACGGTTCAGTTCCTCGTCATGCATGTCAATACGAGGGTCATCATGAGCAGAGATGTCGCGCAGTCGTAGCACCTTGGCAGTAGATGCTGCCAAAGATTGTGAGGACAGTCCACTGTTCAGACCCCTCTTGTTCTCCCCTAACTTAGGGGAGGAACTTGCCACCTTAATCTCCTTGAACGTGTTCCACTGTCCGCACGACGGACACTTACCAATCCATTTTGCTGATTCCTGTCCGCAGTTCTCGCAGACATACATTGTCTTGTCTTTTGCCATATCGACTGCGAAGATACAAAAAATAACCGAATATGCCAAACTTTTTATTTTTTCTCTAAATCCCGGGTTAGGTGTCTCCGAGTCCCTTGGAGGTGGCATCTTCATCGTTTTTTACCCCATTTTTAGGGCAAAATCGCCTTTCCTTGTCACCGTTGCCGCTTCGTTGTTACCGACAATCCCTTGATTATCAAATAGTTTTGCAAGGCGGCAACGGTGACAAGGGTTTAAAAATTACGTGTAGGGAAGTTGAGGCTCTTAAAGTTCCACTTTCCTGCCCAAATATTTTGAAAGATGAAAGAAAAGATGTATCTTTTTGAAATAGGTAAACTGGGGAGATACAGGCAATTCTTGTTCTGGCAAGTGACTTCGTCGATGACTACCTGTTCTATGGTCCCTATTCTTATGAGGTTCCCGAATGTAGTTATACAATTCATTATTTTTGCTTTTTGAATAATTGTATGCCATAGTACCTGACATCAGTAATGGTGGTGTCTTCAATGCAGACACCTTCCAACACCAACATTAGTGAATCGTTCTGATAGGTGAGTAGTCGTTCAGGATTATGCAGTAGCGTCGTGTCCTGTCTGACAACCTTTTGGATTGGATATTCAAGAACAGTCTTATGATCAAGACTGACAGAGACAATCTGTTTTTTATAATTGCATTCGTAAGTTTTTGACGGTAAAAAGATGGTGTATTCGTCTAACACTACAGGTTTTTTCCTGATATACCAGTTCTTGTCACCATCGTAATGCTCTTTGACTTTGTCATAGTTGAAACTATACTCAGAATATTCCCATTTACCGTATTCCTCTTCAAAATCGTTGGCTCCTATCTCCTTCTTAACATAGTTGATGACACTTGCGACATCCTTGTAACGCTCACACTTCACACTGTCCTGGTTGATGCTTCTTATGTCGATGTCATCCTTCAGTTTACCTGTTTGCGTATCAGCCAGTTTCAGTTCTTTGATGAGTTCCGTGAGACGTTGCTTCTGACAAACTAATCCGATGCTCTTAGCAGAGATGCCGGGGATATAGGTGAAGAGAATGATGGCAACAGCAAAGATCAGCGACATGATCTGATAGCGGCGTGTACGTTTGCTTATTAACATCAGCACAAAAAGCGTCATTAGTACGCCTGCTATCATCAGGTAGAAACGGCTCTCAGTGAAACTGTAGAGACGGATGCGGTAGAAGGAACCAATCCAATACATGATAAGTGGAGGAATGGCAATCAGTGTGAATCGAGAATAGAACCAGCAAAGATCAGCGACATGATCTGATAGCGGCGTGTACGTTTGCTTATTAACATCAGCACAAAAAGCGTCATTAGTACGCCTGCTATCATCAGGTAGAAACGGCTCTCAGTGAAACTGTAGAGACGGATGCGGTAGAAGGAACCAATCCAATACATGATAAGTGGAGGAATGGCAATCAGTGTGAATCGAGAATAGAACCAGTCGTAATATCGCTGACTAAGTATCGATTGTGCCACTCGTCCAATTAATGCTACAGTGATGAATCCCATCACCATCCATGCCACTCCGCCCTTTGGTAAATCCCACTCAATGACAATCTTTATAAAATAGGTGTAGAGGATGATGGTATAGATGATAACTGCTGGTGAGAGAATGAAATTAAGGATAAGTTGGAGTATCTTAAAAGGTTCATTCACCTCGTCCTCGTTCTGTCGAACAAGGGTACAGCATACCTGTGGAGCCAGTACAAAAAAGACAAACTGAGCGATATGCTCGTAGAAATGTCTGGGCTCGTCAATTCCAAAGATGTAGAAGAAAGATGCGGTGATGACCAATACCGCTAAGTAAAGAATGCAGGAAATGAGTAGTCCAAAGAACATCTGCGTAGTCACATGCAAGGCATGAGCCGCAAACGAACGGTTTTCCATCCGCTTATTACCTATGATGAGCAGGATCGCTGCTAAAACGTAGGTGAAAGCAAACCCATAAGTCCATAGGAATGGCTTTAGGTTGAGTGCCATTAGGGGCAGGAAGAGGAAAAAAGAGGCATAATAAGCCCAACGGTTAATGCGATGAAGCCAAAAGGTTAGTACCATAAGCGGTACGAAAAACCATAGTATATCACCATTCACTGCACTTTCAAACTGTGCCGTCTCTTCATTCCATTCATGAGTCTCACTATCCCATACAGCAATAACAAAGAATACCACTCCAAGAGCCATTTCGACAGGAAATCGACGTGGGCTTTGTAACATCTGTTGTAATAGTGATTTCAGTTTTGTTATCATTGCTACTCTCCTCCCAGTATTTTGATTTCCTGCAAAGGTACAAAGAAATAATGAAACTCCAAAGGAATCAAAATAATTATAATATTATTTTGTTCTTTGCTCGGTTTACACTACCTTTGCACTCTGATTATGAAGAAGATATTTTATGTCATTATATCCTTGGTGCTACTGTCGGCATGCGGACAGTCTTACGAGGAGACGAAACGATTAAACCGACAACAGCGTCGGGAGGCAATGCGTAAGGACTCTGCTGCACTGAAGATTGCGGTCATGCCTACACTGGATTGTCTGCCAATGTATGTCGCTGAGTATGAACAGTTGTATGACACACTGAATGGTGGGGTCCGTCTGAAACCCTTTAAGGCACATATTGACTGTGACACGGCAATCATGCGACAGCGGGTAGAGGGGACTGTGAGTGATCTCGTCCGTGCCTTGAGGATGGAGAAGCGTGGAACCTCATTGCGTTATGTTGCCGTCACTAATGGTTCTTGGCAGTTGATTACCAATAGGAACTCTCGTATCCACCAACTCAAGCAGTTGGACGATAAGATGATAGCGATGACCCGTTTCTCTGTGACTGATATGCTCAGCGATATGATTGTGGACTCTGTCAAGTTGCGTGACGAGCATGTGTTCCGAGTACAGATTAACGATTTGGACGTGCGGATGCAGATGTTACAGAATAACGAGATGGACGCGCTGTTCTTCTCAGAGCCGCAGGCAACGATGGCACGGATGGCAAAGAATCCTGTGGTGCTTGATACCCGTAAGATGGATCTGCAGATGGGAGTGCTCGTCTTCCGTGAGAAAGAGATGCGCCGCCCCGAACGACATAAGCAGTTAGACCTCTTTGTCAAGGCGTATAATGCCGCCTGTGACTCCATCAATAAGAAAGGAGTCAAGTATTATCGGAATCTCGTGATGGAAAAGTGTCATGTGTCCTCTGCTGTCGTTGACTCCCTCCCCAAGAATCTGAAATACCAGCATGCCATAGGTCCAAGACAGCAAGATATCGACAAGGCACAGAAATGGCTTAATAAGAAGTAAAAGATGACAGGAACCGAAATACAATTGCAGAGAGTCGCTACAGAGTTGCATCGGGGTAACGTGGGGCTCGCCATTGCGGAGATGGAGACCTATCTTGCCGCTTATCCGCAGGTACAGTCCTCGGAACGGCTGAATGGTATTAAGGCGGAATACGAGTTGATGGCTGACTATTGGAGGAGAGGGGTGAACGACCCACAACTGGATCAGTTATATTCTCATCTGTTGCAACGGGTCTATGTCCTTTTTGCCAATATCGCCTCCTACCATCGGGTGCGTTCTTATCCTACTTTATCGGGTATCTATAACAGAGTAAGGATGGAGCGTCAGGACTGGTCGCTGACAGATATCCGTAAGGAGATGGAGGGCTTTGTGAGTAACATCGCCATGCTGGAGTTAGAACCAGAGAATACCCGACAGGAGAAAAGTGAACAACTCTACAAGGAACATCAGACGCAGATGAATAGTCTGTTCTGTTATGTGCTGACATCCCGAATGTGGACAGACGGGGTAGGACATGACTTCGAGGAGATATTGATTTCACCGACCATAGATAGTAATGACCAGCAGTTATTGGTTTCTGCCGTTACCTTATCGTTGCTGAACCAATATGACATGGCGAAATTCCGTGTACTGGTGAATACCTATCGTCGCTCACAGGAGGAAAGTGTTCGTCAGCGTGCATTGGTGGGATGGGTACTTGCCATCAGGGAAGAGGTTCGTGAGGTCTATCCAGAGCAAGAGGAACTGGTCTTGTCCCTCTTGTCATCGAAGAAGGTCTGTGAGGAATTGACAGAGTTGCAGATGCAGTTGGTATATTGTCTGAATGCCGAGAAGGATACCGACACCATCCAGAAGGAGATTATGCCAGACCTTATCAAGAATAACAATCTCAAGATCAACCAGTTCACTATTGAGGAACGGGAGGACGACCCTATGGAGGATATCCTGAACCCCGAGGCATCCGAGCAGCGGATGGAGAAGTTAGAGTCTACCTTCGGACGCATGATGGACATGCAGAAACAAGGGTCGGACATCTATTTCGGTGGTTTCTCGCAGATGAAGCGGTTCCCCTTCTTCTATGATATCAGTAACTGGTTGGTACCCTTTTATCTGGAGCATCCCGATATCACCCATTTCGTATGTAGGATGCAGGGGAATAAGTTTGTGGAGAAAATGATGAAGACAGGTCCGTTCTGCAACAGCGATAAGTATTCTTTCATCATCGCTTTCCAGCAAGTGTTTGAGCGGATTCCTGAGGGGATGCGTCAGATGTTGGAGCGGGGAGAGGCTACCATGGGAGAGATTCCAGAGGAAGACTTACACACTCCAGCCTTTATCCGTCGTGCCTATCTGATGGACCTCTATCGTTTCTATCGGTTGTATCCGAGTCGTAACGAGTTCGAGAATCCCTTCAATACCACCCATAGTGAACTGGGAACCTGTGAGTTCTTCTGTCATTGGCTGTTTGTGGACTCTCCTCTGGAGCCTTATAAGGACCAGATAGTACGCCTGTTGAAACGAAATAAAATGGAAGAGGCGGCAATGCGTCTGCTGGATACCTATAGCGAGAGTCATCATACCGTGCAGTATTATATATGGTCGGGGATGTATCAGAAGGCACTTGACTTGGAACCGAATAATGAGCGTGCCATGCTTGGGGCTGCCCGTGAGGCATTCAACTTAGGCCAGTATGATGAGGCATTGGAGGCGTATGACGAGTTGCTTCTGTTGCATCCTGAGAAATCTGCTTTCCTATTGAATAAAGCCATCTGTCTGGTTCATCTCAATGACTATGAAGAGGCACAGAAGATTCTCTACCGTTTGAACTATGATGATCCCGAGGATACCCGTGTAAACCGTGTACTTGCCTGGGCAAACCTCTGCTCTGGGAAGTTAGAGCAGGCAGACCAGATTTATCGGAAACTGACCTCTGTAGAGAAACCTTCTTATGAGGATTGGCAGAACTACGGCTATTGCTGTTGGTTCTTAGGACGAATCGATGAGGCGGCACATTGTTTTAAACAATACTGTGCAGCGTTCGCACCAGAAAGGGAATTGTTCTTATTTGATTATTCTTTCTTGAAAGAGCATGGCATCACTGACACCCAAATCAAACTGATGGATGCTCTTGTGCATGCTTGATCCGCTGGTAACACCAGGTCCATGCTAAGGGGAGGCCGACTCCGGCAATCGTATATAACACCCAAAACCAGTCTTCTTTGGCATGCTCGTGGATGACCATATGGCATCCTATCTGGGCAAAATCCAGATCATAGTACCATATTTTGATGAGGCTGACCACCTTATAACTGATGATGTGGAACACGAAGATGGGTAGGGTGTTGTCACCACAGAATACGAGAAAGCGTTTGATGGCTCCCTCATGCTTATCTAAATAATGGGCGATATTGTAGGTCATCAGGAAACCGCAGATGGCAGGAACGGGTAAGGAGATAAACTGTACGAATGACGAGCGCCAGTTCATGTTGGCGGTCAGGTATTTGGAGAAGAGATAAACGATAACAGCGAACACAATCGTTATCCACCAAGTAATCCTATAGTGTTGCTCCCATTTGCGGAACAAGAAGCCACATCCAAAGAAGAAGGTACCCATGATCTCACGATAGCCTCCTTGGATGAGGGTGATGATGCGCAGTCCCTCGGAGGTCTTCCATGCGGCAAGTAATAACATACTGACACAGACCCCTATGGGGACGATGAGTTCTTTATGAGGTGCTAATTTTGATGACTTCTCCACAAGTGCATTCAGCCCCTTATATATAATAAGGTACGCGATACTTGCCACCAAGAGTCCACGGAAAAACCAGAATGCTCCACACAGGAACTGGTCGTAACCGCCCATCGCCGTCACCATATTCCATAGGTTTTGCTGCATCTGGTGCCAAGAGTAGGGATGGGTCACACCACCGCTCCAGTTGCCATACTTCTCGTTGAGGATGCCAAGGTCGAACATCCAGTTGTGGATAATCAGGAAGAATACCGCCCAAGTTAAAAAAGGAATGTAGAGTCCTTTGAACCGTTTTTTCACGAAGGTCGCCTCATCATCGAGATAACGAAGGGAAAAGAAATAGCCTGCCGTGATAAAGAACACAGGCATGTGGAACTCGTAAAGGAAAGCACTGACCACATCCGGTGCGTCAGCGTGTCCTATCACCATCAGGATGATGGCGAGTGCCTTACAGATAGAGATGACGGTATTACGCTGCATGAATGTTACAAGAACGGGGCTAACAGGTGGGCAAACCATCCGCGGAATTTCTGCCAAGGGGTACGGAACTTATTCCATGACTCCTCTGTCAGAAGAAAACTCTTCTTGGTGTCACGGTCGAACATGTCGTCTAACTCCTTGGTGGTCTCCTTGTCAATGATAACGGCATTTTGCTCAAAGTCGCATTTCAGACTACGGGCATCCAGATTGGTACTGCCTACCGTACAATAGCGACCGTCCACCATCATGATCTTAGAATGATGGAAACCGGGTTCATACATCCAGATGATAGCCCCTCGCTTCATCAGTTTATGTGCCTGATAGTAAGCGCAGTCAGGAGTCAAAGGTATGTCGCTCTTTGCCGATTGCATAATCTCCACCTTCACCCCTCGTTTAATAGCCCTCGTTAATGCTCTTGTCACTTTGGGTATCAGGGTGAAGTAGGGGTTGATGATCTTGATGGAGTCTTGCGCCTGATTAATGGCACTGACATAAAACTCCCGCATAATCTTAGGAGTACGGTGTGGCTCACGGGTGATAATACCGACCATCTTCTTGCCAGCAGTAGAGGTAGTATCTGGCTTTAATCCCTCAAAACGGGTCAGGGTACCACCACGGTAGTATTTCATGCCATGCACGTTCTCACCAGTAACCCTATTCCATATCCTCATAAAGATTTTTTGCAACTCATTCACGGCATCGCCCTCAATACGGCAATGCATATCACGCCACTCACCAACTTGTTCTGTACCTTTAATATAATAGTCGGCGACATTCATTCCACCAGTATAGGCGATCTGTCCGTCAATAACGACAATCTTACGATGGTCACGTCCGAATATCTTAGTCACCCATGGAAAACGAATCGGGTCGTATTCCACAATCTTGATGCTGTCATCACGTAATGCCTTCAGGTGATGTTTCTTGAGCGGTTGGTTGTTAGAGTCATTACCAAAACCGTCGAACATTGCACGGATTTCCACCCCTTCCTTTCGTTTCTCACGAAGGATATCGAAGAGGAGAGATGCTATAGAGTCATTGCGAAAATTAAAGTATTCCAGATGGACACTACTCTTTGCCTGACGTATCGCCTTGAACATATCGTCGAACTTCTCCTGTCCCGACATCAAGAGCGTTACACTGTTATTGTCAGAGAACAGAATCTTCTTTGAGCGTAGTGTTTGTACAATCAGCGAGTCACTCGTTTGAGCACTCGCTGATAGGGTTAAGAGAACAATTAATGCGGATAAAAGAAATCGCGTCATATTATTGTTTGTACTTTAAGCGATATTCAAGTGGGGTCATGCCATATTTGTCTTTAAAGATATTAATGAAATTCTCAGCGGTAGAGAATCCTATATTGATGGCAAGTTCACTCATATTAATATTAGTCTTTGTCAAGAGCACACAAGCATGCTTTAGACGAATCTCACGAACAACCTCGGCAGGTGTCTTGGTGGTGATACTCCTGATCTTATGGAAGAACGGAACACGTCCCATACCCATTGCTGATGCCATCTCCTCCAGACTGATCTGTCCTCTACTCATGTTTTGGAGGACATATTGCTCGACGTTCTTCATTAACTGGCGATCCATCAGTGAACTCATGGAGTAGTTGCCGATAGTCTCGTCCTCACCATAGAACTGTTGGGCTAAGACTCCACTATTGGGCTGGTCTGTCGATGTCTCGCTTTGCTGTGACTCTTTTGTTGTATCCACAACAGGTTCCTCTTTTGTACTATTGGTAATAGGCGGCATATCGTCATAGACCATAGTAGCGGTGGTCATACTGGCATTGCGACCTTCCAACATACGGGTCTCACGCCCCTCAATGGTGTTCTGTTCCATCTCGACAGGACCTAATCCCATCAGTTTGTTGAAACGCATAACAGCCTCTTGTACATTGAAAGGCTTGGCAATATAGTCATCAGCGGCTAATGTGATATTCATATCTGCCATCATCTCTTGTGTAAGGACAGTGTCAGTCATCAAGACAAACTTGATTTGCTGGGTATGTGGGTTGGATTTGATTTGGTTACATAACTCACTACCTGTCATGTGTTTCATCTCCTGTTTGCAGATAACCAGATCAGCCTTCATGGACTCAATATCGGGGATAGCCAGTCGGATATCATCATAGATGTGGAAGTTATAGACCTCACGGAGATGGGCATTCATGAAGTTGTTGAAGTCCTTATTGCTGTCGATGAAGACAACATTGAACTTATGGGTCTTCTTGTCTAAGCGTAACGGTTGGATGGTAGCCGTCAACTCAGATGTCGCTACAGAAGGCAGACTAACTTCACCTTGGTCATTAAGTTCTAATCGGTCTTTCGCGGTAGACTCAGCCTTTGCCTCAGGATTCTCCAGAATAGTCTGCATCTCAGAAATACGAGTGATGACCTGTAGCATCTGGAAATGTAAAGAGTTTAATTGCTCACGACCTTCCAAATCATTCTCTTTCTCTGCAAGATTACCAATAATTGTCGTCATTCGTGCCATTGGCTGACGAAGTTCGTCACTGGTTATCTTGATTTCCTCACGCTGTCGTTTTAACTCATCAACAACGGTACGTTTTCTTGTCATGTAATTCTTGAGTTTCTTGTAGCCATAGCGCCAAATGATAAGAATAATAATGGCAATAATGACGTAGACAGTTAGCATCCACCATGTCAGCCACCAAGGACGCTCAACGGTAATTTCCAAAGTACGCTCCTGATTACTTACTGCGCCGTCAGCGCTGACTGCTTTTACATGTAAGGTATATGTCCCGCTTCCCAAGTTGCGGAATTTAACTCCATGAAGCAAGGCATCACCGTTTTTCCAGTCATGATCCTTTCCCTCCATCCAATACATGAATTGTAACCGCTCACCTTGGTTGTAATTACCAGCGGCGAATTTGATGGTAAAGGAGTTCTGCTTGTTCTTCAGTTCAATTTTACTACTTTCATTAAGCGCATAAGAGAGAACCACGTTACCGTCATACTCATGCCCGACCATAATTTCCTCTTCTCCAATAAACAATTGGGTAAGCATTACACGGGGCAGGGTGTTCTGGTCCTCTTTCACGCCTTGGCGCACCCAGTTAGTACCATACAGACCACCGAAGAGAACTGTTCCATCAGATTTCGTGATAATAGAACCAGTATTAAACTCATTACTCTGGAGTCCGTCACTGGTATCGTAGTTATATAGCCCATATCCGAAGGTTCCTTCTTCACGGTTGCGCTGTACGACAATACGGCTAATACCATTGCTGGTGGTAACCCAGATGTTGCTGCTCTTATCCTCTGTTATACCACAGATGGAATTGCTGCAAAGTCCATTCTTCTCAGTGATATAGTTTAAGGAGTCTGTAGCCGAGTTATATACATTCAGACCCTCGCGTGTTCCAACCCAAATCAGACCACGTGAGTCTTCGTAAACCTGAGTGATATAATTATTAGTGAATGTCTTGATATTTGTAGAGTTACCTGTCAATAACGTCTTTTCACGGTTTGACAGATTAAGTATAATCATTCCCTCTGATGTACCAATAAGCAGCATGTTGTTCTTCCCATAGAATAGGCTGGTGATATTATTGGTGTTTAACATACCGTTCTCACGGGTATAGGATGAGAAGGTGTTCATTTTGGGATTGTACACCTGTAGACCGCCATTTGTGGCAATCCATAGGTTACCGCTTTTATCTTTTGCAAGTGCGTTGATATGGTCGTCAATCAGGGTCTTCATGCTGTCACGGGCAGCAGAGAATATATGTGACGTCCCACCTTTGATTTGTGTCAGTCCATTCTGTCGGGAACCTACCCATATACTTCCGTCTGGTGTGACCTCCATACATGAGACTTTTTGGCTTGCCAGTGCTCCCTCATAGCCAAGAACACCCTTGTCACTTGTTCCATACCAGATGTTTCCGTCTGTATCTTGCGTAATAGCAGTGATGTCTCCGTTAAATGATGCCTGGAATTTATAGATGTTGTCTCCGTAGAATGCGACACCAGATTTTTCTGTTCCAATCCATAGCAGGTCGGTGTCATCCACGTAAACGCTCTGCACCCCGATGGTCTCTTGTGTCATCTGGTCGTTTCTTCCATTATAGGGTTGAACAGATTCCATTTCATGTGTGTTCACGTTCATACGGATGAGTCCCATTCTGTCTGTTCCTATCCAGATGTTACCATTTTTGTCTCCGGCAATACCATTGACACTTCTGTCCACGGCTATACCCGTCAGTCCAATGCTGTTTCCAATATTCGTGTCCCAAACGTTAGTGCTTTTGTTATAGAACATCAAAGTACCCTGTCCGTAGAGCCAGATATTGTCGGATTGGTCAGCAAAGACTCTCAGGGAAGGGCTCTTGCGCAGATGTTGCTGTGCAATATGTTCGGTAGCCCATACCGTATGCTGCTGGTGCATGATGTCGCAACATACCATTCTTCCGTCCTCATAGACAATAATGGCTCCATCACGGCATTCGCCAATAGAGCAGATAACGCCTTGCGGAACTCCGTGGCTGTCGTCCGTATAGCCGAATTCATAGAGTAATTGTTGTTGCATATTATAAGCAACTACACCCTTGTTGGGAATAGATGCCCATAAGTTCTTGTGGCGGTCAAAGAAAACGACATTAGGCTGTCCTTCAATACCCATTCTGGCATAGACCTGTTTCATGTCACGCTCAAAACTTTCCGTCTGAGGATGGTAGACGCAATATCCGGCAGATGTTAAAATCCAGAGGTTACCGTCCAGTGCTTCCTGAATACTCAGGATATAACTATCTGGTAAGGAGGATCCGTCTTGTGAATTGCTTTGGAAGTTCCGGAAAGTGTACCCGTCATAACGGTATAGTCCAGCAGGAGTTCCAAACCAAACATAGCCACGTCCGTCTTTCAGAATGCAGTTAATCTGGCTGCTGGTAAGTCCGTCTTTTATATCCAGTGTCTTAAACAGATAGGTGCCTGCAACAGCCATGGGCAGTGCAAGTATCAGCAGCATAATTATTTTCTTCAGTCCTTTCATAACAGATAGTTTTCTCTTATAATATACATGCATAACGGTCTACAATTCCCAATAACTGGTGCTCATTGTCTGTAACTAAGACGTTATGTATCTTATTGTTGTTCATTATTCTCTGTATCTCCGAGATTTTCGTTTGTGGCGTAACGGTTTTGGGTGTCCTTGTCATGATGTCACAGACGGTCTTGTCAAAGAACTCCGCTTTCCATTTCTCCATGGCGCGTCGGATGTCACCATCGGTAATCATTCCAACGATATGCCCGTCTGTAATCGCAACACCTAATCCTAATTTTCCTTTGCTGACCAAGATAATAGCCTCCCCTAAATGCATCTCTGGCGCTAAGATGGGCAGATTTTCTGTGATCATCACATCCTGAGCCGTGGTGAGCAGTCGCTTGCCGAGTTCACCTCCAGGATGGAACTGGGCGAAATCCTGTGGCTGGAAATGCCGTTTGTTCATCAGGGCTATAGCAAGAGCGTCGCCCATCACAAGCGTTGCCGTCGTACTACTCGTCGGAGCAAGGTTCAGAGGGCATGCTTCTTTTTCTACGCTGACATTCAGATGACAGGTTGAATACTTTGCCAGCAGTGACTGAGGATTGCCGCTCATGGCTATGATAGGAATCTCCATGTGCAGGACCATCGGGATAAAACGAAGCAATTCGTCCGTTTGTCCGGAATTGGAGATGGCTAGGACCACATCCCCTTTTGCCATCACCCCCAAGTCGCCATGGAAGACGTCTAAAGGGTTAATGAAGAAAGAAGGGGTGCCTGTTGAGGCTAAAGTGGCGGCAATCTTGGCTCCGATATGTCCACTTTTCCCTACACCAGTCACGATAACTTTTCCTGTGCAGTTCAAAAT
>Ga0310691_10005543_pt1 | contig 13768 bp, 10 predicted proteins | sample 176DNAGHGlowgp2_FD_203887 | JGI IMG/M metagenome (GOLD analysis project Ga0310691, IMG submission 203887) | Sheep rumen microbial communities from Palmerston North, Manawatu-Wanganui, New Zealand - 1766 DNA GHGlow gp2 (v2) (version 2) | ecosystem: Host-associated > Mammals > Digestive system >... | reverse complement strand
TATAAAAGCTTTGGTGGAAATTAATATAGGTATTCTACTATATAATATTTCAAATAAAATAAAAGAAGTATTAAATAAAAAGAATAATATTATTATGTATTTATTAAATATAGCATATATACTAGGATATATATTTATATTATTGTTTATGTTATTTTATAAGAAATCTGGAGTACTTGATTATTTTATATTATTAGTAATTAGTATTACTTTATTATTAAATTTTAGTGATGAAATATTTAGTATTAAATTAGATTCAAAATTTACAAGATATTTGGAAAAAATATCATTGCCTATATTTGTTAATCATTTTATGTTTTTAAATTATTTTTATTATATAGGAAAAAGATATACAATGGATTTTTATAAATATTTAATATTGTATGTAAGTTGTACTATTGTATTTTCTATAATAGAACAATTTATAATAGATTTACTAAAATCTAGAAAAGTTATAAAGGAGTATGGATATGAAAAAAAATGAAGTAAAAAATGAAAGAAAACAAAAAAAATTATATTTAGTTATTCCTTGTTATAATGAAGAAGAAGTAATTAATATAACTACAGAGGCATTAACTTTAAAGATGAATAAGTTAATTAAAGATAAGAAAATTTCTAAAGAGAGTAAGGTATTATACGTTAATGATGGTTCTAAAGATAATACATGGAAATTAATTGAAGAAATACATAATAAAAATAATATGTTTTGTGGTGTTAAATTATCTAGAAATAGGGGACATCAAAATGCTTTATTAGCAGGATTAATGACTGCTAAAAAGTACGCAGATATTACTATTAGTATGGATGCAGATTTGCAAGATGATATTAATGTTATAGATAGTATGCTTGAAGAATATGAAAAAGGTTCTGAAATAGTATATGGTGTTAGAAGTTCTAGAAAGAAAGATACATTCTTTAAGAAATTTACTGCTGAAGGTTTTTATAAGTTTATGAAATTAATGGGTGTTGAAATAGTATTTAATCATGCTGATTGTAGATTGATGAGTAAATTAGCTCTTGATGGATTAGAACAGTTTGAAGAAGTTAATTTATTTTTAAGAGGTATTGTTCCACAAATAGGATATCAAACTTCGGTAGCATATTATGAGCGTAATGAAAGGGCAGCAGGTGAATCTAAATACCCATTAAAGAAAATGCTAAAGTTTGCTATGGAAGGTATAACATCATTTAGTGTTAAACCACTTAAGATGATTACAACAATTGGATTTCTAATGTCTATATTTAGTTTTATAGTTTTAATATATGCTATTGTAGTTAAAATAATGGGTGATGTTGTATCAGGTTGGACATTTATAATAGTTTCTATTTGGATGGTTGCGGGTATTCAAATGTTATCTTTAGGTGTAATTGGTGAATATATTGGAAAGATATATAATGAGACAAAGAAAAGACCTAAATATATTATAGAGAAGGAATTATTTTAATGCGTATTATAGAATTAATAAAAAAGTGTTTAGAAATATATAAAAAGCATAAAGAAGGTTTTAATTATTTAATATTTGGTGGACTTACTACATTACTTACTTTAGCTGTATATTATATATTAACTTTTACTATATTAGATGCGGATAATTCGTTACAACTTCAATTAGCTAATATAACATCATGGACTTGTGGTTTCTTATTTGCTTATTTTACTAATAGAAAATTTGTATTTGAAAGTAAAAATAAAAATGTAAAAGAAGAATTCTTTAAATTTTTCTTATCTAGAATATCAACATTATTGTTAGATATGGTTATAATGGGAGTTTTTGTTACATTATTAAAATTTAATGATAAAGTATTTAAAATTATATCTCAAGTATTAGTTATATTAGCAAACTATGTACTTAGTAAATGTATAGTATTTAAAAAAAATGCCAATAATTAGATATTGGCATTTTGCTTTTTATTAATAAAATTACTTATTTGCTTTAAAAATAATGTGAAAAATGATATAATTGTTATGTTTGTTTATAGGTGTAGGGTGATAAACTATGATTATAAAAATTAAATGGAATAGAATTTACCTAGAAATTGAATTTGATAAAAAAATAGATGATGACATTTATTTGGTAAATAATAAAAATGAATTTAAAATATGTAGTGATTATATAAATGATAATAAAGTTAAAATGCCTATTACTTGTGCATATTCTGATACTATTATAGATAGTGGTAAATGGAATATTAAATATAAAGGTAAAATAGTATCATGTGATATAGAATGTGCTAAAACACTTGATGATATGGATAAAGTATTCTTTTATAAAAATAGAGATTATGCTTATATAGTTACATTTGAAATTAATGACGATTTTAGTTTAATAATGAATGTTAATTTTATGAAAAAAAATAAAAATAAAAAATCTAATAAAGTAATTAGTTCAAATAAACCATTACTACAACCTATAATAAATTTTTTATTTATAATTTTTACTACTTTTTTAAAACTATATTATAATTTAATTTATTTGTTTTCTAGTAGAAAGAAAAATAAAATATTATTTATATCGGAAACAAGGAGTCCTATATCAGGAAATCTTTTAGCACTTTCTAATAGAATTAAAGAAAGAAATTTAGATAAAGATTATAAATTATATTATTCATTTAAAAGAGTATTAAGTGAAAGAAAAAGTATTATATATTATTTAAAAGTAATATATAAGATTGCTAAAGTTGATTATATATTTGTAGATGATTATGCTCCAATATTTGGAATACTTAATTTACATAAGACTAAATTAATACAAGTTTGGCATGCTGGAGTTGGATTTAAGAGTGTAGGATATTCAAGATTTGGTAAAGATGGTTCTCCACATCCACTAATTTCTCCACATAAAAAATATGATTATGTTTCTGTTGCTGCACCTAATTTAGTTAAAGTATATCAAGAAGTATTTGGTTTAACTAGTAAACATTTTATTGCGCCTGGTATGCTTAGATTAGATGGATATTTAGATTCAGATAGAATAAAAAGTATAAAAGAAAAATTAATGGATTTATATCCATTTATAAAGAATAAAAAAGTTATTTTGTTTGCACCTACTTATAGAGGTACTGGACAAGCAGATGCATATTATGATTATGATAAGTTAGATTTAGATAAATTATATAAATTATGTAGGGATAAAAATTATATTACATTATTTAAATATCATCCATTTATAAAAAAGAAAATGGTTATAGATGATAAATATAAAGATTATTTAATAGATATATCTGATTACAAGGATATTAATGAATTATTTTATATAACTGATATATTAATTACTGATTATTCATCTAATATATATGAATATTCATTATTTGAAAGACCTATTATATTCTTTGATTATGATATGGATGTATATTCAGTTATAAGAGGAGTACATTCTAATTTAGAAGAATCTCCTGGTAATGTATGTAAGACATTTGATGAAGTTATTAATACAATTAATAATGAAAGGTTTGATTTAGATAAAGTAAAGAGATTTAAAAATGATAATATCTTATTAACTGATTCTAGTGCTTGCGATAGACTTATTAAACAAATTTTAGATAAATAGAATAGTTAGGAGTAATGATATGGAAGAAATAAAATACTCAATAGTAATACTTGCAAATAGTTCTAATAATTTAGATAAAACAATAGAAAGTATAATAAATCAAAAATATGATTTAAATAAATTACAATTAATAGTAGTTGATTATAGTGAAGAAGATAGCGTTAAGTCTTTATTAAATAATTATAAAGATTCAATTAATATTATTATTAAAGATAGTACTCATGATAAATATATAAATAGTTTAAATGAAGTAGTAAGTGAATTTAAGGGTGAATATATTACTTTTATTACTAATAATAATTATTATAGTAGTAATAAAACTTTTAAAAAACTAGATAAATTAACTGGTAAATATGAAATAATAGCTTTACAAGGTGAATATGAGAGTTTAGAAATTAATCAAAAGAAAAAATTTGTACTACAACCAACTGAAACAGGCAATATTAATTTAAAAGATGAACCATCTAAATTACAGTTATATTTTAATAGTTATTTTATAGAAAAGAAAATAATTAAGAAATTTACTTTTGATGCTTCTTTTGAGTATGATTATAAGATTAAATTTTTAATTGAATTATTAGATAAATATAATGAGTATTATTACTATGATAAGATATCAATTATATCTTTAGAACAATTTTATACAGGATATTCTGCGTCAGAATATAATCTTGATAAGAATTGGTATACTAAAACAATAGAAAAATATATATATTTTATTAGAGATAAATCACAAGTTAAAAAGTTTATAGAATATATACTAGTATATATTATTAATACTAGAATAAATTCCAATATAGGAGATAGAGATAAAAAAGTATTAAATGAAGTAGAAATAGAGGAATTCTTTGATAAAGTAGTAGAACTTTCTAAATTTATAGATAATTCTATATTATTAGGTTATTTGAATAAAGATATAAAGAGTTTTAAAATTAGAAGATGGATAGCTTATTATATTGCTAAAAGAAAATATAAAGATGAAAAAGTACTTAGTGTTATAAATAATAAACTAGTAATGCAATATGATAATAATGAAAAAATAATTAACAAAGATGTATTATTTGAAACAGTAAATATACATGCTATTAATTATAGAAATGGAAAATTATATTTTGATTGTAAAACATCTTTAAGTCCTATATTAGATAATGATGAATTTAAAATTAAAATTAAATATTGTGGTAATGAGGTAGAAATTAAAAAAAGTGATATATATTCAGATTTATCTATGTTTGGTAAATCATATTATGATGTATATAGTTTTTCATTCTGTGTGGATACTTATATAGAAACTGGAAATATAACTGCCTCAGCACAAATAGGAAATAAAGAATTAAAATTGGGATTTAGTTATGTAAAACCACAAGCTCATCTATCTGATTCTAAAAGATCATATTGGCATATTAATGATATAGTACTTCGTAATAAAGTTAGTTATATACAAATATCTAAATCACACTTTTTCTCTAATTTAGTATCTGAAATAAAATATGATATTTCTAAAATAATTAATACTCCTAATAGATTAAGAGTTATGAAATTAATATTCTTAAGATGGTTATATTTTATAACTAAACCATTTTATAAGAATAGTCATATATGGCTTACATTTGATAAATTATATAAAGCAGGGGACAATGGTGAATATGTTTATCAATATGGATTAGAACATGATAAAAATATATATTATATAGTAAAGAAAGATTCACCAGATTATAAGAGATTAGTTGAACAAAACAAAGATCATGTATTAGTGTTTAATAGTTTAAGAGCTAAGTTATATGCTTTACATTCTGAAGTAGTATTAAAGACACATGCTAATATATTAGGATTTTTAGGTTTTGATGGAATAGCACGTATACTAGTATCTGACTTATTTACTGCTGATGTAGTAGAAATACAACATGGTTTAACTATCCAAGATATTCCACAATATCAAAATAGATTAGTAGATAATACTAAGTTGTATTTAATAGCTTCAAAGTTTGAATATAATAATATAAGTAAACCTGCGTATGATTATAATGAAGATTCAATTAAAATGGTTGGTTTAGGTAGATATGATGGATTAAAAAATAATGATAAAAAGATTATACTTATTACTCCAACATGGAGACATTCTGTAGCAGCACCATCACTTAGACATGGTGTACCAAGAGGGCATAATGATGTATTTAAAAATACTGAGTATTTTAGAATATATAATTCATTAATTAATAATAAGGATTTAATAGAATCAGCAAGAAAGAATGGATATAAAATAGTATATTTATTACATCCTACATTATCTGGTCAAATAGATGATTTTGATAGAAATGAATTTGTAGATATTATTGCTGCTACAAGTGATATAAGCTATGAAAAAATACTTACTGAATCATCATTAATGGTTACAGATTATTCAGGTGTACAATATGATTTTGCATACATGAGAAAACCAATTTTATATTTCCATCCTGAAGAATTACCTCCACATTATGATAGTAGTTTAGATTATGAAAAAGATGGATTTGGACCAATTATTAAGAAAGAAAATGAACTAGTAAAAGAATTATGCATTAAGATGGATAATAATTGTGCTAATGATATTAAATATATAAATAGAGCTAATAATTTCTTTGAATATGATGATTATAATAATTGTGAAAGAATTATTAAAGCTGTTGATGAATATTTAGGTGAATCTGAAGATGAAGAAAGTATTTTCTAAAGAAACATTTATAAAAATATGTATTAGTTTTTTACTTATATATTTAATAATAGTAATAAAAAATTGTTTTAATGAAAAAATGTTAGGAATATTTATTAAATCTAATAAATATTTCTATTATATGTTTTATTTATTTTTATCTATATTAACTTTTTTACTCTTTATTGGAGTAAAAAAGTTAATAGATAAATTAAATCCTAAAAAACTTATATTATTTAATGTTATATCTTTTTTATTAATAATAGTGGGACAACTTATTTTATTTGTTTCATTTGATGTAGAACAAGTAACTGATGCATTTGGTGTTAATGAAAGAGCTATATCAATTGTTAATGGAGACTCTGATTTAAACCTTTATTATGATTATTTTGAAATGTATGAAAATAATAATATGGATTTATATACTACAATAAATGTATTAAGAATTGCCAAATTATTTCATGTTACAAATTATACAAGATTTTTAGTATTCTTTAATATAATAATGATAGATATATTTATTCTATTTTTATATTTAACTGCTAAGAAAATAAAAGATAAGAAATTTGGATCATTTACTCTAGGATTATGTCTTTTAAATCCATTAAGTTATTTAACAATATTTTGGACATATACTGTATCATATTCACTACCTTTTTTTGCAATCATAATTTATTTATATTTATTAATAAAGGATAATAAATTTAATTCAACTAAAATTAAAAATATAGTTTATTGCTTATTATTTGGTATTATTGGTGCATATGGTTATTTAATGAGACCTACTTTGATAATTCCTTTTGTAGCAATGTTATTGATATTTATATATGATTTAATAATAAAAAGAATCAAAATAAAAGAAGTGTTTGTTACTTTAATTGTAATAGTTATCTCATTTGGTTTATCTTATAAGACGTTTTTCAATGTTTCAAAAAAATATGTAGGAGAACAAAAAAATACTTTTCCAATATCTCATTGGATAATGATGGGATTACATGGAAAAGGTACTGTAACTGTTACTGATAATGATTTTACTGCAAGCTTTAAAACTAAAGAAGAAAAGAAAAAAGCAAATAAAGATGAAATTATTAGAACACTTAAAGAATATAAAATTAAAGGTTTAATAAAACACTTTTTAGTAAAAATACCAGTAACTTGGAGTGATGGTACATCCGGATATAATGTAAGAATGCTACAGGATAAAAAATTAAATAAAATGTATTTATATTTAGCTGGGGATAAGAAAGATTTAATTGCTTTGTATGCTAAAACATTTAGATTTGTTTTATACATATTAATATTTATATATTTGTTAAAAGAATTATTAAAGAAAGAATATGAAAAAATAGATTTATTTGCTTTAATATTATTAGGAGCATTTCTATTCTATGCTATATGGGAAGCTAAGAATGCATATGCAATTCCATTTACTATGGTATTTATTATACTTGGAGCACATGGTTTTGAGTTAACTTACGATAAAATAAAAACGATAAGTAAAAAGAAAATAAATATTTCTCTAGTATTTATTATTTTATTTAGTTTTATAAGTTTAGGATTTGGTTATAAATATTTAGTACATGATAAAAAGAAAATAAAGGAATATTCTACTTTAGTAGCTAATAATGTAGGACATAAATCTATAAAAAATGTTTATGAAGATGATAAGGAAATAGTACAAACATTTAAATCTAAAAATAAGTTTAATGTAATTACTATTATGGCTAAAACTATTTCTAAAAGTGATGTAGAATATGTTATTAGTATAATGAAAGATGAAGAAGAATTATATTCCAAAAGTATTGATTATACAAGTATAAATACTAAAAATGATTTTATTACTATAAAACTTCCTAAAAATATAAAAACATATGCTAATGAAGAATATAAAATAGTAATAAAGAAGAATAAAGAAAAAAAAGTTAAAGAAAAGAAAGATTCTATAGGTTGGATATATATTAGATCGTATGCATCTGATAATTATGATGGAACTTTATATGTTGGAGAAAATAAAACTGATGATGATTTATATACAAGAATATTCTATTATCACAAAACTAATTATTTAAATAAATATATTTATATTGTTCTTTCATTAATTATTATAGGAAGTGAAACTTTAATTATAATAATATATAATAAAAATAATAAAGTTATAGTTGATAATATTAAAGAAATAACAAAAAAATCTTCTAATGGTAACAAGAAGCCAAAAAAGAAAAATAATAAAAAGAAAAGAAAAAAATAGAAGTTATGCTTCTATTTTTTCTTTTATAATTATATTTTTAAATTTAGGTATGAAATAATTTCTTTTCTTTAAAAAATCCATTATATACATAAGTATAATTCCTAATACTAAAGTACTTAATGTATATGCAGATAATTTTATTGAATATCTTAAGTCTTTTACAGGTTCAAAATTAATAAAGAAGAATCTTACTGACCAATGTATCATATATAAAGTTAAACTTAATCTTTCTAACCAATATGAAAATTTATTACATAAGAAATTATACTCTAATGTTTGTTCTGAGAATGCTAAGGTAATTCCAACTGTTATAATAAATAATAATATTCCGTCATATTTAATTCCACTTTCCATAAAATGTGATATTAAAAATATTAATATGAAAGAACCTATTTCAATAAATGTAATAAATAATTTACCAAAATTTGTAAACTTAATTGATTTAATTTTTTCTGATAGTAGATATACTATACTTCCTAATGTTAATTCAGCAAAAGCTCTTATATTACCTTTAAACGTTATACCTAACCATATTCCAGGACCTCTTAAATTTTTATATTCATGTAATAAGTAACCAATACCAAGTAAAACTATTAAGGGTGCTACTATATAGATAAAATTTTCTTTATATTTTCTTAATAAAGGATATAAAATAATCATACAGATTAACATAGATGATATATACCATGTTGGTATATTAACAGTTAAACACCTAATACCAGTCATTCTAAATAATAATATTTCATGAATATTTGATAAATTTTTTATTATACCTGGATTGTTATATATATTGTAAACTATTAGACCAATAATACCAGTTACTAATGTATAAGGAATAAATGATTTATATTTTTTCCATACATATTTTAATGTTTCATTACCAATTGATTCATTAGTATCATCTTTCTTTTTTAAGGCTGATTTAGTCATTAAATAACCTGATACTATAAAGAAGAATTCTACACCAATACTTCCTCCAATAAGAATAGCATCTTTAGAACTTTTAGCAAACAATTTTCCATGAAATACTACTATCATAAAACAAAACATGAATTTCCAAAATGAAATTATACCATTGTGTTTTTTAGTAATTACTTTATTTTGTGTTTCTTCTTTAACTGGTTTATTACCAGTTTTTGTTATTACTTTTTTTGTAGTATTTTTTTTCTTAGTGGATTTTTTAGCCTGTCTATTTTCCATTTGTTTCCACCTCGTTTTCTATAATTAAGTTTTTAAATTTGTTTAAATAGAAATGTTTTTCTTTAAAGTATTCTACTATATACATTAATATAATACTTGAAGATAATACTAATGGCACATATAAAGCCATTATTTGATAATATGAAAAACTGCTTGTCCATGTTGCATTTTCAAAGTAAAATCTTAAAGGCATATGTAATATGTAAATTGGTAAGCTTAATTTTTCTAACCAATAGAATACTCTGTTATTAAATAATTTATATTCTAATGTTTGTTCTGAGAATGCTAATACAACTCCTAAAGATATAATGATTAAAGTTATATAATCTAATTTAGCTGATTTAATAACAAAATGTGATAGTAAGAATGGAATTATAAAACATCCTATTTCTACTAATGTAATAAATATTTTTCCAAATTTTGTAAAATCTATTTTTTTTAATTTTTCACATATTAAATATAATTCAGCACCCAGTAATAATTCTAAGAATGCTCTTATATTTCCTTTATAAGTTAGTCCTAACCATTTTTCTGGATTTCTTAAATGAGTATAATACTTACTAAATATTCCAAATCCTATTATAAGTATAACTGGTGCAACCAGTTTTAAAAATTTATCTTTATACTTTCTTATTAATGGATATAATATAATCATACACATTAACATAGATGAAATATACCATGTTGATCCATTTAATACGAATCCTTTAAATCCTGCCATTCTAAGAAGAAATATTTCATATATCGATGTTATAGTATTATATAAACTATTTTTAGTATTCATTATATTGATTAGAGCAATTGCTATTATTCCAGCACATATTGTATATGGAAGAAAAATTTTATATTTTTTCCATATATATTGAATTGTTTCTTTTCCTAAGCTTTCATTATTGTTGTTATTTTTTTGTAATGCTTTTTTTGCTAGTAAATAACCTGATACTAAAAAGAAAAATTCTACACCAATACTTCCTTTAAAAAATAGGGGAGTTTCACCTTCTTTTGCAAGTACAAAAGAATGATGTAATACTATAAGAATACAGAACATAAATTTCCAAAAACTTATTATTCCGTTATGCTTTTTTTCACTTTTTATTTTATCTTCTTGAATAACTATGGCATCTTCATTCGTAGTCTTTTTTTGTTTTACCATACCATGTCCTCCTATTATCATAATAAATGTAGCACATTTGAAAATATGAAGTCAACAAAACTTACATATAATTTATATTAAAATTGTAAACTATAAAAAATATTGATACCATTAATGCTTAAATATTAGTTTTACAATATTATGTTTTATTGTATAATTATTCTAGGAGGAGAGATAAAATGTCAAAAGCAAAAATTAACCCAGGTTTAGCTGCAGTTATGGTTGTAGCTTCAATGTTTGCAGGATGGCAAACATTATTAATTGTTAGTGTATTATTACTATTATTCTGTGATTTAGAAGAAAAAGTTAAAACTATTATGGTAAGAGTTATTACTTTTATGGCTGGTTTAGCACTTTTCTCTATGTGTTGGGGATTAATAGTTGAAGGTGTTGGATTAATTCCAAAAACTTTAAATAGTGGTGTAGATTTTATTAATACATTCTTATCTGTAGGAGATAAAATTGATGCATCTACATTACAAACTAAATTATGTAATCCAATTAACATAGCTGTTAATGCTGTAGATAATATCGTTTCATTCTTAATTACATTAGCTAAATTTGCATTTATAATTGCACTTTTAACTGGTAAGAAATCTAAAGATAACGCTATTAGTACTAAAATTAATGGATATGTTTCTAAATTTGTTAACTATGTAAATAGTACTGATTCTAATAATACTAACAATAATCCTTATAATGGACAAAATAACATGGGTCAAATGTAAAAAGATTGATTATTCAATCTTTTTTTCTTTTATATATCACGTTATTGTGATATAATAACACGTATGGTGATGTGGATGACACTGATTATTAAAATTGGAATCTTTTTTATAAATATAATTTATTTCTTTATCAAGTTATTACCAACAAGAAATAAGATTACATTCATAAGTAGACAAACAGACAATGAAACTATGGATTTTAAATTATTACGTGAAGAAATAAATAGACGTAATAAAAATACTAAAGTAGTAGTTTTATGCCATAAATTAGAAGGTGGAATTAATTCCACCTTAAAGACTAAGATTAAATATATATTCCATATGTTTAAACAAATGTATCATCTTGCTACTAGTAAAGTTGTAGTACTTGATTCATATTGTATGGTTGTATCTATACTAAAACATAAGAAGAAATTAACTATTATTCAAATGTGGCATTCTATGGGTACAATGAAAAAGTTTGGTTATGCTGTTCTTGATTTAGAAGAGGGAAGTAATTCTAAGATTGCTCATGCTATGAATATGCATAAGAATTATGATTATATATTTGCATCATCTGATGCATATAAAGAACATTTAGCAAGTGGTTTTAATTATACTACTGATAATATACTTACTTTTCCACTCCCTAGATATGATTTACTAAAAAGTAAAGAATATGATAAAAAATGTAAAAATAAAATTTATAAAACATATCCAACTTTAAGAAAGAAAAAAAATATAGTTTATTGTCCTACGTTTAGAAAAACAAAAAATGATTTTATAAAAGCATTAGAAAAACTAATTGATAGTGTTGATTTTACTAAATATAATTTGGTATTAAAATTACATCCATTATCCACAGTAAGAATAAAAAAAGAATATGAAGGGTTAATTATTGATAATAAGTATTCTACATTTGATATGTTATCTATAGCAGATTATGTAATAAGTGATTATTCATGTGTTATATATGAAGCTGCTGTTAAGAATATAGCATTATATTTTTATAATTATGATTATGATACTTATGTAGGTACTAGAGGGTTAGCTTTAGATTACTATAAGGAGTTGCCTGGTGTGATATCTAAAAATGCTAAAGACATAATGAAAAGTATAGAAAAAAACAATTATGATTATCCAAAACTTAAGAAGTTTTCAGATAAGTATATAGAGCCTAGTAAGGGTGCTACAAAAAACATTGTTGATTTTATATTTTCAAAGATGTTATAATTTAGATAGTCAGGAGGGTACATGATGGAAGAAATGACTAAAAAAGAAAAAGTAATAGCAATTATATTTGCTGGTGGTGTAGGACAAAGATTTGGTTCTGAACTACCAAAACAATTTCATGAAGTATGTGGTAAAGATATAATTTTACATACTTTAGAGGTTTTTCAAAAACATCCAGCAATAGATGAAATATATATTGGAGGAAGACCAGAAGATTTAAACTATTTGGCTCAAATGGTTTATGATAACAGTATAACAAAGGTTCCTAATGGTGGTATTGTTGCAGGTGGTACAACAGGTCAAGGAACTATTTATAATATATTAAAAGCAGCTAAATTAAATAACGAAGATGATGCTATTGTTTTAATAAATGATGGTGTTAGACCTATTATTACAGATGAAGAAATTACTGAAAATATATGGAGTGTTAAAGAAAGAGGAAGCACTGTTACTGTAAAAAAATGTGTAGCAACACCTATATATAGTAAAGATGGTATGTTAGTTTCAGAAGTATTAGATAGAAGTAAAATGTATGAGGGTGTAGCTCCTCAAAGTTTTAGATTAGGGCATATTTTAGAAGCTCATGAACAAGTTAGAGCTGTTGATTCAACATATTCTTCTTTAGTTAATGGTGTAGCTATAGTAGATTCTGCAAGTTTAGTTTTAGCGGCTTTTGGAGAACACTGTTATATGATTGAAGGAAATCCTTATAATATGAAGGTAACATCATATTTGGATAAATATATTTTTAGAGCTATAATTGAAGCTCGTGATGAAATTAATAATCGAAATAAATTAGAAAATATAGGTAGAACATCAAATAGGATTAGTGAGGAAGTAAAAGCAAAAATTTTGTTCTATAAATCAGGTGGTGATATAAATGGTAACAAATAGTATACTTGATGAAGATTTAAACAAAATTATTAATTCTGAATTAATAGATTGGTCTAAGTTTGAAGGAAAAAATATATTTATTACTGGTGGTACTGG
>Ga0310691_10005542_pt1 | contig 13769 bp, 10 predicted proteins | sample 176DNAGHGlowgp2_FD_203887 | JGI IMG/M metagenome (GOLD analysis project Ga0310691, IMG submission 203887) | Sheep rumen microbial communities from Palmerston North, Manawatu-Wanganui, New Zealand - 1766 DNA GHGlow gp2 (v2) (version 2) | ecosystem: Host-associated > Mammals > Digestive system >... | reverse complement strand
GACTCTGTGTGTCTATGCCTACGCCAAGGCGATGAGCAACTACTTTGAGGTGAGCGAGGCCGCTAGACTGGCTCATGAGGCTGTGAATAAGAACAAGGACAACAGCTTCACTGTGGCCTTTATTGCAGCGTTGATTGATGCGCAGGTCTATTTAGACAATGATTGGTGCGCAGTGTATAATGTGGTTGCCGATGTGGCTCACGACGGCTCACTCAAGCTCGACATGGAGCAAGGTGCCATCGACATTGTGATGGAGTATATCGGCCTCTACAAGGAATACTGCAAGTAATTCAAAATTCAGAATTAAGAATTAAGAATTGCCGCCCGGAGCCTACAGCGCCCGGGCGGCAATTGTGCATTGAGCATTGTGCATTGATCAGTAGGTCATGCGGGGGTCAAGTTCCTTGGCCTGTGCGACCATCTTCTCAACTTCCTTCAGCGCAGGCACGCGGCGCACCAGATGCTTCTCGGCGTTGATTTCCTCCAGCTTGGGCTGCAGGTTGGCAGGCACACGGTTGCGCAATTCCTTGACAGTGTCGACACCGGCGGCCTCGAGCAGTTCGGCGAACTGTGGTCCCACACCCTTGATGCGGAACAAGTCGGCGTGGTTGGTCCAACGCAGAATCAATTTCTCGGGAATCTCGGTAGCCTTGGCCAGTTCTTTGCGTCCCTGGGGAGCGGCACAGCGGTCAAGCAGTTGATCTACTTTCACGATGCCTGCGGCAATCAGTTTCTCGGCGTAGACCTCACCCACGCCCTCAATGTCGATAATCTTGTAAGCCATATTTTTTAGTAGTTAAGTAGTTATGAAGTTAAGTAGTTAATTTTCTAAAGTAGTTACTTGTCAGTAGTTAAGGGAGTTAAAGAAGCCCCCTAATCCCCTAAAGGGAGGACTACTGTTGTGGCTGCCACTTTGTACACCCCCCTTTAGGGGGGCTTGGGGGCTTGGCGACTAGTTTCTTAGGCAACCAGAGCGTTGGCCCAGGCCAGGAATGCCTGCTTCTCGGCTGGGTGCTCCACACCATCGGCCCGGATGACCTGCTCGATGAAGTTGGCCATCGACATGACAATTGCCTGCTTGTCCTCGGGTTGCGTGAAGTAGGTGAGCAATTGCCGCGTCTCGTCGATAATCTCGTCGAGCGTGAAGTGCTGGTTCAGTGCATTCTCAAGCATGTCCTTAACCTCATCCACGGGCCCGACTGCCGACAATTGGTTGATATAGTTCTCGATAAAGGTGCGCTCGCTGTCGGCATATTCGCCATCAACACTGGCAAAGAACAGGCCCGTCTTGGCCATCAACTTCACCACGAGTTCGATTGATTGATAATTCTCTTCCATAGTCTTGCTGTTGTGGGGTTACTTCTGAGTGGACTGCACACTATTGCTGGCCATGTTGATGACCGAGACCACGCCCTTGGCCTCATCACTGATTTGAGCCTGCTTGAACTTGGACGCTCCAGCCGATGGTTGCACAGGTTGCTGTGCGGGTTGCTGCATGGGGCGTTGTGCAGGTTGCTGCACGGGTTGTTGCTGCTGCGGATATCCGCTGCGCTGCTGGTTGAAGGCTGTCTGTTGAGTGGTCTGGGTGGTCTGCCCGAAAGGTTTCGGCTGCCCGGTCGGTTGCTGGGTCACCACACCCGCCTTGGCTTGCTGGAATGCGTTTGCGGCAGCCGACTTGGGCGGCTGTTGTGGGTAGCCCTGTGGATACTGACCCTGAGGATACTGGCCTTGCACACCCGACATATAGCCCTGCTGGGGATAGCCCTGTTGAGGATACTGCTGGGGATAGCCCTGCTGCTGAGGATACTGCTGCGGATAGCCCTGCTGTTGAGGATACTGCTGCGGATAGCCCTGCTGAGGATACTGCTGCGGATAACCCTGCTGTTGAGGATACTGCTGGGGATAGCCCTGCTGTTGAGGATACTGTCCCTGCACGCCCGACATGTAGCCCTGTTGAGGATAGCCAGGCTGTCCCTGCATGGGTTGCTGGCCGCCCAGTTGGTTCATCACTTGCCCGATGACACCACCCAGCATGCCGCCTCCCATGGCACCTGCCATGGGGTTCACTCCAGGCTGGCCATAGTATTGCCCTTGTGGATAGCCAGGTTGACCATAAGCATTGGGTACTGCGGCTGACTTGGCCGCGTCAACGATGTTCTTGAAAAGTCCCATAATTAATAGTATTATTTTTTATTAGTGATTGATTGTCTCCAAAAATCGCTATAAAGTTACGAACTTTTTGGCAAACCGCCAAATAAATTGCAAAAAATGTGCCAAAAAGATGCTTTTTGAACATCTTTTGGCAGATAAGCCTAGAGAAAATTTTGCCGTCAACCGATTTCTGGCTACCTTTGCATATCCAAATCGCTTAAACTATGAAACAACGTAAGATAACCATTGCCATCGACGGCTACTCGTCGACCGGCAAGAGCACCATGGCCAAGGCGCTGGCCCGTGCCATCGGATATGCCTATATCGACACCGGCGCCATGTACCGGGCGGTCACGCTCTATTGTCTGGACAACGGCCTGATTGACGGCGACAGCGTCGACGAGGCTGCCCTGCAGCAGCGCATCGGCGACATCCACATCACCTTCCGTGCCAACGACGAGGGCCGCAGCGAGACCTACCTCAATGGCGCGAATGTCGAGAGCGCGATACGCTCGATGCGCGTCAGCGACAAGGTGAGCATCATCGCAGCCATCGGCTTTGTCAGGCGCGACATGGTGCGGCAGCAGCAGGCCATGGGGCGCGACAAGGGCATCGTCATGGACGGACGCGACATCGGCACCGTTGTCTTTCCCGATGCCGAGCTCAAGGTCTTTGTCACCGCCGACCCCATGGTGCGCGCACAGCGGCGCTACGACGAGTTGCGCGGCAAGGGCGACACGACCACCACGTTCGACGAGGTGCTGCACAATGTCAACGAGCGCGACCGCATCGACACCACGCGAGCCGAGAGCCCGCTGCGACAAGCCGAGGATGCCATTGTGCTCGACAACTCGCACCTCACCATAGCCGAGCAGAACGCCTTCCTCATGGGTGCCTTCCAAGCATCATTAATGCACAATGCACAAGATGGAAATAGAAATTGACAGTGGGTCGGGATTCTGCTTCGGCGTGACCACCGCCATCAGCAAGGCCGAGGAGGAACTGCACAACTCGGGGCACCTCTACTGCCTGGGCGACATCGTGCACAACAGCAACGAGGTCGAGCGGCTGCAGCGCATCGGACTCGAGACCATCACCCACGAGCAACTGGCGCAGTTGCACGACGTCAAGGTGCTGCTGCGTGCCCACGGTGAGCCACCCGAAACCTACGAGATGGCTCGGCGCAACAACATCCACATCATCGATGCCACCTGCCCCGTGGTGCTCAAGTTGCAGCAACGCATCCACGCCACATGGCACGGCAAGGACCGTCCGCAGATTGTCATCTACGGCAAGCGCGGCCATGCCGAGGTCAACGGCCTCGTGGGGCAGACCGAGGGCAGAGCGCTGGTCATCGAGAGCGTCGACGAGATTGACAAGATCGACTACTCGCGCGACATCTACCTCTACTCGCAGACCACCAAGTCGGTGCAGGGTTTCAAGCACATCGTCGACGAGATCAGCCGCCGCGTGCAGCCCGGAGTCAAGTTTGAGAGTTACGACACCATCTGCCGCTCGGTCGCCAATCGCATCCCGCAGATTCGCGAGTTTGCCCGGCGACACGAGCTCATCCTCTTTGTCTGCGGCAGCAAGAGCAGCAACGGGCGCATCCTCTTTGCCGAATGCCTCGACGCCAACCCCGACTCGCATCTCATCAGCAACGAGACCGAGATCGACCCCGCATGGCTGCAGGGCAAGCAGCACATCGGCATCTGCGGTGCCACCTCCACCCCCCGGTGGCTCATGAACCGCGTCAAGGAGCATTTAGACAATCTGTAGTCCCAGCCCCAGTAAACCCAGTTTTCCCAGCAACCCCAGTTTTCCCAGCAATCATGAGCAAACGCAATCTGGTCATCATCATCGCCCTGCTGGTCATCGTCGACATCGCAGCGGCATTCTGGTATCTCTCGCTGCGCATCGAGGCCAGCGGCGAGAGCCACGACCTGTGGCAGCGCAGCGACACCACCGCCACCGTCGCCGACACACTCACCACGGCCTCGATTCCCGACACGTTCGACATCAAGGAGTTTCACGCCTATCATGTGAGCCGCACACCCAGCATCCGTGGCGACGAGAACTCCTACTATGTGTGCGTGCGGCGCGTCAAGGTGCGCTGGCCCGCCAGCATCAACGGCAACGACAGTCTGCCCGCGCTGGAGCGTGCCTTGCACAAGTGCATGTTTGGCAACGAGAACAACAACCTGGCGGCAAGTGCCTCACAGTGGATGAGCACACCACACTTCACCATCGAGGCGCTCACCGACTACAAGCAGACACAGCGGCAGCCCAAGCTGGTGGGACGATATGCCTACTGCGAGCAGCTGCTCGCCTACCCCATCCTCACCTCGCTGCGAATGCTGGTCATGGAGGTGGACCACCGCACACGCAATGGCGAGACATCGACGCTCACCACACAATATGTGCACTACGACCGCATCAAGCAGTTGGTCATCCAGCGCAAGAGCATCATCAACCCCAACGACGAGCACATCCTGCTCTCGCTCATCAACAACAAGATTGAGCATCTCAACCGCGAGAAGCAGTTGCAACTCGAGCATGCGTCCAAGGTGGCCAACGATTTTCATGCCACGCGCATGGGCATCATCTTTGACTACCCCGCCGGCGAGATCGCTCCCACCGCCGAGGGCGTCATCGAGGTGCTCATCGACTATCCACAACTGGGGCCCGTGCTCACCCAAGACTTCAAGAATCTGCTCAACCTCAACGACGGCTACTGGAAGTACAAGCCCATCGACCACACGCTGTGACCCCCAGGCTTGACACTCAGCTCCCCCTCTAGAAATTCTAGAAAATCTAGAAATTCTAGAATTTCTAGAGAAAAGCCTTGCTTTTTTTAAAATAAAACACTCTCTTTGCGCCAATTAAACGAATTCACCATTTCAAATGGCAAATTGTCTACCAGAGCCAGCAAAAAAAATTGAGTCGGTCCTGCGACAGCAGACCAACTGGAAATGCCTCTGGTTCTACCAGAAGACAGTGGTGCTCTATCAGATGACCTATGCCTTCACACGCCGGTTCTTGCCCACCTATGGCGACCGCACCGTCGACCAGATGGTACAGGCGGCAAGGTCGGGAAAGCAGAACATCGTCGAGGGCAGTGCCGACGGGGTCACATCCATGGAACTGGAGCTCAAACTCCTCAACGTGGCACGGTCCAGCATACAGGAACTCCAGGAGGACTATGAGGACTATTTGATCAAGCACGACATTGACGTGTGGGATGAGTCGCATCTGCGATTCGAACCCATGCTCGCATTTTGTCGCAGCCACAACCGCCTCAAGGACTACCAGCCCTACTTCGAGCGGTGGACCGACGAGGAAGCCGCCAACACAGCACTCACCCTGTGCCACATGGTCGACAAGATGCTCATGAGCTACCAGAAGCGCAAAGAGAAGGAATTTATCGAGGGCGGAGGCATCAGGGAGCGCATGACAGCAGCACGGCTCCACCGCCGCGCCACTCAGCAGCAAGAGATTGACCATCTCAAGGCCCAGGTCCAGGCCTTGCAGGCCGAGGTAACCCGCCTGCGAGCCCTCCTCGCCACCCACAACATCCCCCTCTAGCCCCCTAGACAATCTAGACAATCTAGAAAATCTAGAGCCTCTAGAATATCTAGAACCTCTAGAAAGTCTAGAACATCTAGAAAAAGAAAAAAAACTGAGATACAAACCAATTATTATTAACAACTAAAAATCACTCATTATGAAAAAATTACTATCATTAATGATGTTAATGCTCCTATGCACCAGTGCATGGGCAGCAACGGTGACGGATGTGCTTGATAGAGCCTTCACTGGGGTCACTGGAACAGATTACACCGAATGGTCAGAGAAAGGATCCAATTCGGATGCAGTATATGCAGGAAAAACAGCTGGAGGGTATAACAGCATCCAGATTCGCACAGGTAGCAGTAATTCAGGCATAGTCACCACAACTAGTGGTGGCAAGGCTAAAAAAATCACTGTCACATTCAACAGCCAGACATCTACCACTAAAGAAAGAGTCCTTCAAATTTATGGCAAGAACTCAGCTTATTCATCGCCTGCAGACTTGTATGATAACAACAAAAAGGGTGAACTTCTAGCATCAGTTAAACATGTAGAATCACCCACTACGCATGAGTTAACGTGGGAAGGTGACTACGAGTACATCGGCATTCGTTCCAAAGCGGATGCCATCTACATTGACAAGATTGAAATTGAGTGGGAAGTTCCTGAAGCCAGCACTGAGTTCGGCATTCATGTGACTCCCGAACCAGGCACATATACTAAGCCTCAGACCATTGCATTTACAGTGACTGGTGTTCCCGAGGGTGAAACTGCCACCATCACCTACAACATCGGCGATGGAGAGCCGCAGACTTATACCGAGCCGTTCACGCTGTACAAGAGCGCAACCATCACTGTGAAGGCTGTATGTGGCGACAAGTCGGACAACCAGGAGTATACTTACACCATCGAGTTGCCGGCACTTGAATTCACGATGACCCCTCCTCCAGGCACCTACCAAGGCGAACGGGAAGTGACAATCGCTTCCAATGCAGTGAGCGACTTTGAATTGCTCAATTGGAAATATGCCCCCGAGGATGATAGTACTCCCATCGAGGGTGACGAGACCAATATGACCTTTATCGCAGCCAAGACTGGTGTGCTGACCATCATCGCAAAAGAGGCCAACACAGGCCGTACGTACGAGAGCCCCGAAGGCGGTTTTGTCTACACCATCACCGAGCCCATCTCACTGGACGGCATGATTGTATTCAAGGATAATGACAATGATGGTTCAAACGATCTGACTAACAACAATTTCAAGGATCAAATCACCAATGGTGCAGACAGCATTGAGAGCGCAAGCTTTAATAAGGTATATTCTGGAACTACTGGTCTAAAGTTCTCGACGGCTAGTGATGGAGGCACAATGACGCTGAACCTTGCCAACAAGTGGAATGCCACCAAGATTTCGTTCATCGCCAAAAATTGGGCCAACACTAATGGCAAATATGATCAAGCCACAATGACAGTCAATGATAATACGTTTGCTTTGACCAATGAGTTCAACCTTTATGAGGTCACTCTGACAGAGCCCCAGGAGATTACCGCCTTGACCTTCGTTGCTAACAAGCGTGCTTACCTCAAGGTTATCAACATCGAAGGCCAGGAGATCGTTCTCGAGAAGACCGCAACGCCTGAGATTAGCGTGACCGAGGGCGAAGAGGCTTACACCGTCACCGCAACCGGTGCCGGCACGGTCAAGCTCTACAAGGATGGCGATGTAGTTGAGAATCCCTGCACAGTGGGTCGCACCAGTGAGGAACAGACATTTGTCTTCACCGCCACTGCACAAGAGGAGGGCAAGGACATCAGTGATGTCGCAACCAAGAACGTCACCGTTCCCGCACTCCCTGTCGTTGAGACATTTGGCATCACGGTGACTCCCGAGGCTGGCACCTACACCGAGCCTGTGACTGTGACCATCACCGAAACCGGACTTGAAGAAGGCCAAACTGCCACCATCACCTACACCCTGAACGGCGGCGATGAGCAGACTTATACCGAGCCCTTCACACTCAGCGAGACTACCGCAGTCAGCGTGCGTGCGACCTTTGGCGATAAGGTTGCCACTTGGACTGGCACCTACACCATCAATCTGCCCATCGAGAATCCCACTGGTTTGATTGTATTCAAGAGCAACAGTACAGATAGCCCCAGTGCTCTTGATAGCGAAGACCTTATTGGCGAAATTGATGGCGATGATGGAAAAGATTATGTGCTGAGTGCTGAAAATATTACTAAAGTTTTTGCCGGCAATAACGGTCTGAAGTTTGGAACGAGTTCTGAAAATGGAAGCATGACGCTGAATCTGAGGGGCACTTGGAATGCCAACAAGATTTCAATCATTGCCAAGAACTATAATGATAATGATAATGCTAAGTTTAAAGTTACTGTCAATGGCAATAGTAAAGAATTCAATTTGTCGAATGACAAAGCATTCCGCCTCTATGAATTCCAACTGGAACAGGCTCAAGAGGTTAGCGCAATCACTTTCGAATCGACAAACCGCGCTTACCTTAAGGTCATCAACATTGAGGGCGAGGCTCCTGTAATCTATCGCATCAAAGTTGACAATGCAGGAGGCGCCTACAAGGGCAGGGCTGATGTGAAGGCTACACTGGAACCTGAACTTGAGGGCGCAAAGCTGTTCTATACTTTCGCTGAAGATGGTGCTACCGAGACCCCTGCCGAGCAGCCTTATCCCGATGCTGGTGTGGTGACAGTGCTCAAGAGCGGCAAACTCACCTTCATCGCTCGCAACGGTGAGACCGAGTTGGCACGACGCTGGGAAGGCAACTACACCATCACTCCGCTGATTGGTGATGTCAATGGCGACGGCAAGGTTGATGTACAAGATGTCAACTATGTGGTGAACATCATCTTGGGCAAGATTAATCCCAATGAGTAATCACCGAAGTTCTCATACCTTTCTCTAGAGAATGGCATGAGTTGAAATCAGGCGGGCAGCCCATCCTCGGGCCGCCCGCCTGTTTTTTTCCACACGAATTACCATGAATTGACATGAATTTAGGACAACTATATACCAGTTGTCCCCAGGGTATGCTTTGTCGCTGAAAGCGACTGAGTTGAATAACCGTGGGTGGAGCTTGCGACACCCTCGGACAGAATGCAAACTATTATCCTCGCTGAAGGCGAGCATTTAGTTTTCGCGACAAGGTACTCGCTGTCAGCGAGATATTTAGTATGCCCTCATACCGGAGGTGTCGCTAACGCTCCACCACCGGTTACTCAGATTGTCACCTTCGGTGACGCTGCTTCCTCACCAAAAAACACTAATTGGGGGACAACTCGTATATAACTCCCAAATTTAGTACCTAGAAAATTAATGAGAATTCATGAGAATTCGTGTGATTTTCACCACCACCCATGCGGCCGCCCGCACGCGACGACCTATAAGGTAATTCATGTGCTCACTACATGGCTATTTTTCATTGCCACAGTGGCTCATTCTCCCACCCACGTGGGAATCCCATCGCGTTTATATCAATGGCTGGGTAAGCCGACAGCAGAGCATCAATCTTTGACTTCATATCGTTACCCGGCGAAATGATGTTCAGGAAATACTTGATGATGCAAAGGCTGAAATAGGCTTTCTTCTGATTGACAGATATCGTTATCCAAGGTCGTACCATACGCCGCTGAGTTAAAACCCTCAGTGCAAATGTTCGATTCCAAACACGGGCATGATGACCGCAATTGTTCCTGGCAACAGTAATAATCGTCATCCATGAGTTAAAGACAGGCACACCCAAGGAGAACTCTTGTGCTATCTTCTTACGTATCTGATTACTCTTGATGTTGTTGTATATCCTTGTCAGTACGCCTAAAGGCAATATCTCTGCCAGCATCCACGCTGGAGGATATGGGTCGGTATAGGTGTTGCGGAAATGCTCTATGAAATCCTCACGCGACTTGCCAAGTTCTGCATCAATGAGCTGCTTAGTTTTGACAAAGATGCTGGCATCATAGAAGCATGACGGGTCGGTCATCCAAAAGGGGTTCCCTGTTTCATGGCTTGTGATATTGACAATGGCACTACGGACAGCAATCTCTATCTTTTCAATCTCATTGAACATCAGCATTCGTAAATGTCTGTCAAAGCTATACATGTTCAGTGCCTGATCAAATGCAGCACCCGACTTGAACACATGATCCTGCTTAGGTGTTGTCAGCAGTGGATAAAGATATGCACTGAACCTGTAGTAACCGATGTGACGGAGATAGTTTTCAGCCCGCACCACATTCTCTATGTGGAGTCCACGCGATTGTAACAAGGTCACCAACTCACTTGGCGACGAGTAGACCTTAGTATATCGTACCATAACAAAAATAAAACGACCCGCCGATTTAAGCATCATGGAGAGGCTTGGCGGGTTCTCGTGGTGCAAAGGTACTACTTTATTTTGGAACTGCCAAACTTTTTCTGAAAAATATTTTGTTTTCCCCACGAATTACCTTGAATTGACATGAATTTAGGGCAAGAAAATTATCGTGAGTTGACGAATTTGTTGTTTGATAATCAATTCGTTAGCAATTCCCCCTCTAAGTTAGAGGGGGTGCCGCTTTGCGGCGGGGGCGTGTGTCAGGCAGCCTAGCAGTATCACACACTCCTCCGGCACTCCGTGCCACCTCCCCTAACTTAGGGGAGGACCTGTGTATCAACAACTTATTTTCGTCGAACTCACGTTAACAGACAATCTCGCTGAAAGCGAGCACCTTGTAGCGCAACCAAATGCTCGCTTGCAGCGAGGATTATTGATAGCATCCTGTCCGAGGGTGTCACTACGTTCCACCCCCGGTTATCCAAATCAATCGCTTTCAGCGATATTGCAACGATCGGGCAAGGTATACAATCCCCAAGAAAATTAATGAGAATTCGTGATAATTCGTGTGATTAAAAGAGAGTTACAGGTGCTGGAAGAAGTCGGTCATGCTCTCGCCTTGCTCCAGGCCCAGTTTCTTGCGCAGGCGGTAGCGGAAGGTCTCGACACTGCGCAGCGAGATGTTGAGCAACGAGGCGATTTCCTTGCTCGACAAGCCCAGCCGCAAGTAAGCACACAGTTTGCGATCATTCTTGTTCAGGTCGGGGAACTGCGCCAGCAACTTGGTCATGAAGTTGTCATAGACCAGGTTGAAGTTCTCCTCAAACTTGTCCCAGTTGTCATCGTCGTTCATGTTGTCGAGGATGCTCTTGCGTATGGCTCTGACCCGCTGCGACAGCTTCGCCTTGGGCTCGTCGTGCTTGACGCTGTCGGCCAACTCGGCCAGGCTGGCATCCAGTTGCTGCAACATGTCGTTCTTGCGCATGAGGTTCATGGTGAAGTCGCCCAACTCGCTGCTCTTGTGCTTCAAGTCATGCTCCAGTTGGGTGTTGCGTGCCTCCATCACCTCGTGCTCCTGCTTGGCCTTCTCGATCTGGAACGCCATCTGTTGCTCCTTGAGTTGCCTGTTGCGCTCGTCCTCGACGCGTTGCAGGGCACGGTGCTGCCACCACTCGATGTAGCGTATCACTAGCCATCCACACAACGCCATCAGCATGGCATAGAAGAGATAGGCCCACCATGTCTCGTACCAAGCCGGCAGCACCACCAGCGTGAGCGTGGCCTGACTGGTGGTCGCATCATAGTGATTGCGTGCCCGCACATGCAACTGATAGGTGCCTTTGGGCAGTTGGGTATAGTCCTTGCTCGGCTCAGGTTGCTCGGCTCCCCACTCGCGGTCATAACCCTCAAGATAACACTGATAGGTGACCATGCCATCGCCATGATACTCGGGCAGGGCAAACTCGATGCGAATCGAGTTGTGACGCTTGGGGATTTTCAAGACGGTCTTGTCGCCCTGCTGCACGACAGTATACATCGTGTCGGCACCATTGAGGTCGGTGACACGGCGAATCATCACCTGCAGGGGAGCCTTGACTGCATGATCCAGCGACTGATTGGCCACGCAGAAGCCGTTGTTGGTGTTGAAGATGGTGTGTGTCGAGTCGGCGAAGCCCATGTGCCCCAGTGACATGGTCACCAGATTGATGCCACTCTCAAATGTTGCACTGTCCACCTCCCACACTCCGGTGGATTGCCGCCTGAGCAGCATGATGTTGTCGCCGGTCAGCACCCATGCGTCATGGCTAGGTGTCTCGCACAGCGCCACCGAGGTGCCGTAGTGGTTGACCAGATGGTTCAGCCACTGAACGTGAGTCAACTTGCCCGTGGCGTGGTCGTAACGCAGAAAGCCATCGACCGACGACACCATGACGGTATCTTGCAACTTGCACACCTGATTGCCCCCCTCGACCAGCAGTCCATGGTCCTTGCCGAAGTGTTCTTGCTTGACCACCCTCGTGCCGTCATCGTTGAGCCAAATGTGGTAGATGCCTTTCTGCCAGTCGCCAATCCAGATGGTTCCGTCGGAATCTTCCTCAAATCGTGCACTCGACAGGTCGATGCCCTGGACCTTGCCCAGATAGGTGACATTCCCGCCCGTGATGCGCATCACAAAGAATCCGTTGTAGTCGCACCCCAGCACCAAGCCCGGGTGATGCTTGAGTTGACGGTAGTCCCACGTGCCCGCAGGCCCTGCAATGTGCGAGGTCGTTCCACCCCTGATGAGCATTGCACCCTGGTCGCAGCCACACAGGATGCCCGCATCGGTCTTGCGCAGGCTCCACACCTGCCCCGTGATGCCCGCCACTGGCTGCACGGTTGGTGGCACAGCACCACTGCTCAGCGGGTAGACAGTCGTGAAGAGCCCCTGATTGGTAGCCAGATACATCACATTCCCATCGACGAGCGAGGCGTAACCGCGCCCGATGAGGCGGTTGTCGCCCAACAGCGACTGGAATGCCATGTCGCGCATCATGTAGGCCACACCATTGTCCAGACCCATCCACACATTGCCACGCGCGTCGAAGGCCACCGATAGCACCGTGTTGTTCTGCAATCCCGTCGCCACGTTGGCATAGTCGCAGCGCCCTGTCTTCATATCCTTGACCACCAACCCATTGCGTATGGTACCAAATGCCAGGCAAGATCCGCTGGCCGTAGCACAGAAAACCTTGTTCTGCATCAAGAACGGCGTGATGTCGAGATCCCATGGCATCACCACGTTGCCATCGTAGCGATAGACACCTTGCTCGGCAGTGACCAACAACAGGCCATAGTCGGTCGAGAGGATGGCACGCACCAGCACATCTGATGCGGGCCAATCGCCCGCTAGGCGCGTGAGTGCCTTGCCATTAAACGCATATAAACCATCGACACATGCCACCATCAGTCGACCGTTGTCGACAGCCGTCGCCATCACCTCGCTCTGTGTTGGCACCACTTGCAGGTGCTTTTGACCCTCACGATAGACGACCAGATGCCGCTTGCACTGAAAGACCACCGCATCGGCCAGCGAATGAACACTCCACACATCACCCAGGTCGCCACCCCGTGCCTGCCACAGTGGCGTGAGTGACACATAACGCGGGGCAGCCAACCGATTGGACAGGTCATAGTAGCCCAACTCGTTGAATCCACCGGCATATACCCTCCGCTGCTTGGCATCATACCAGATGGCACGCACATCACTGTAGTTAGCGTTAGGCACACATGTCCAACGATACCCGTCATGGCACATCAGTCCCCGTGAATTTCCCAGATAGAGCAGTCCCTCGTCGGTCTGCATAAGATTCCAGTTTTGTGTACCTCCCCCGGTGAGTGCACTAGGGTAATTGCGCAGCATCTGATACTGTGCTTGGGCAGCGAATGTGATGATGATGACCGCTGCTGCCGCTATGGCTTGAAGGCGTTTCATGTTGTCAAATTGTTGAGGTTGCAAAGATAGTTGAAAATGTTGATATATAGGCACAAAAGTAACAAAAAATATTTCAAAAGTGAGTTTTTGTCGTAGTGGCTATTGAACCGAAGTCGTAGTATTATTTTGTACGCGTATGAGGAAGTCACAGTAATTTTGCACTAGCATTGCCCCCGTGCCATCGGCGGCAATGACAGGGCAAGTCGATTTTTGTATAATCAATAAAT
>Ga0310691_10005541_pt1 | contig 13771 bp, 19 predicted proteins | sample 176DNAGHGlowgp2_FD_203887 | JGI IMG/M metagenome (GOLD analysis project Ga0310691, IMG submission 203887) | Sheep rumen microbial communities from Palmerston North, Manawatu-Wanganui, New Zealand - 1766 DNA GHGlow gp2 (v2) (version 2) | ecosystem: Host-associated > Mammals > Digestive system >... | reverse complement strand
ATCTTATTATCTCTACTAATATAACCTTCACCTAAAAAATCATTAAGGTATCCTCTATTAACATCAGTTTCAACATTAAGAATATCATCATCTTTAAAAACTACTACATATTTTATTGAATTATTAGATATAAGAGATGCTTTCTTAACTAATTTTACTCCCTTATATCCACCTTTTTTTACTTTTTCAACTATAGTAACAGAATACTCTAAATTTCCACCATCATTCTTAACAACAACATAAGAACTTTCTTTTAAGTATCTTCCCTCTCCCGGAGGATTATCAAAATCTGAACTATCTAAATAAAGCATACTAATAAGAATACAATCACCCTCATCAGGCTTTTCTATTTCTGAACTAGCAGCTTTCATTTTATATTCTGCAAGGGAAACTAACTTTTTAGCATCGCTTACATACATTTTACTTTTACTAGTATCAAACAAGTTCATAATAACAGGTATACTAACGCCTACTAAAATCGCTAATATTACGACAGCAGCTAAAAGTTCAATTAAAGTAAACCCTTTATTGTTATTCCCCTTCATAATATTCCTCCTATCTTTTTTTAAAGATAAAAACTTTACTAAATATGTAATTTATAATAATTACAAATACATTAGAAATAATTTTTGATAATAGATCATTAACATTAAATACATCAACTAATAAATACATAAATCCCATATCAAACACTAATGATAATAATCTAAAAGCAAAAAACGATATTCCTTCTTTTATTGCATTACCTTTACTTTCAAATACAAATAATTTATTTGTTATAAAAGCAAATAATACAGATATTATCCAAGCAATAACATTACTTGTATAAACACCTATTTTTAATAATCTTAATACCCAAAAAGTAACTATATTAACTAAAGTTGTACATCCCCCAAAAAATAAATATGATAGTACTTCATAATATTTATTAAACCATGATGTATGATTAGTATCTTCTATATAATCTTCTATTAATTTTATCATATTATTAGTATTACTTTCAAACTTTTTAGGTTTAAAACTCTTAATTTTTTCTAGCATCTTACCTAGTTTATTAAAATCTCTTAATTCAAGTATATAACCTTGATCAGCAAATTCTTTAATAATTTGTCTTTGATGATCATTATGATGTTCCTTATATTTTGCAAGACGAGCAGCAGCTATTATCTTTTTACCTTTTTTAATAGCACTTAATATACTACCAGCCCCACCATGTGTAATAACAAGATCAGCTTTATCTAATAATTTATCAAACTCAGGTGCTGGTATTAAATCAAATATTTCCATATTTTTTGATTCATACTTAGTTTGTCCCGCTTGAACTACTACTTTGTCTTTTATATTTCCTTTTTCAATTTCTTTATCAACAGCCTCAAGTAATCTAGGAAATTCTTTATCTTGAGTCCCCAATACAACAAGTATCATTAGAAAATCCACCCCCCAAAGTCAGCCTTAGGATAAACTTTCTTCATACTTTCCCATTGAACTATAAATTTATCACTAATTGGATATAACAATTTACCTGTAGATGTCTTAGTAACCATATTAGCAAAAGTCTCGATATAAATAATCTTACTTCCAAATATTTTACCTAGGCAACACATTGGTCCAGCTGTATGGACTCCAGTGGTAATAATATAATTTGGTCTATACATCAAATAGTAACGTAAACTTATAAAGCAATTAGCCAATAATTTAAAAGGATATGTTAAAAAATGATGTTTAGTTCCATATATTAAATAATGCACTTTATCTTTATAAATATCTTTTAAATACATATTAGATTTAGTCTTTTCAGTAATTAAACTATAATCATAATCTTCAAACATTTTTTTTAATTGAAGTAATTCTTCTAAATGTCCACCAGTTGATGCAATGAACATTACTTTGTTTTTAGTCATAAATATCACTCTCTTCTATTAATGTAATCCATTCTTCAGATACAACATCACTAGTAAACTTTTTAACACTTTCTCGAGCTTGTGCCCCTATTTTTATTCTTTCTTCTTTGTCTTTTATTAAATCTTCAATTTTCTTAACCATAGCATCCAAATTTCTATGTTTAATTAAATAACCATTTTCTCCACTATTTATTATTTCACGAGCACCTTCTGCCGAATCATATGCTATACAAGGAACGCCATGACTCATTGCCTCTATTAAAACAATTCCAAATGATTCAGTATATGAAGTCATTAAATAAATTGAAGATTGATTTAATAATTTATCAATATACTCTTTTCCTTGAAAACCATGTAATGTAACCTTTCCATCTAAATCATTCTTCTTAATAAAGTCTTCAATATTTTCTCTTTCAGCACCATCGCCAACTATATCAAGAGTCCACTCTGGATAATCACTAACTACTTTCTTATACACTTTTAATAAATCAATATAACCTTTTTCTGGAGCCAGCCTACCAACAGAAATAAATTTTTTATTTTCTAATGCCGCTTTTTTATTAGGTAGACTTTCTATAGAATTAGGTATATATATACACATACAATTACTATTTCGTAATTCTTTTGCATAAAACTTTTGTAATTCAGAAGATACTAATACTAAATAATCTAATCTCTTAGCACTTCTTGAAACATTATTAGCATACTTATAATTTTCATGGAAGTGATTATGTTCCCAACCAATTTTTAAAGTTTCATCTTTTCCATATCCACTTAACCAATAATTAAATATATCTCTTGTAGAAATAATAACATCACTATCACTATTAATAATATATTTAACCATTGTGTTCTTTCTACGATATAAAACCTTCAAACCGAAAACTACTTCTTTAATAATCCTAAAAGGGTTTTTACTTTTAAAAGCATTCCTTAAAGCATCATGATTAGGCTTTAAGTCTTTATTTAAATACTTTATTTTTACTCTATCATCAATATAAAATGCCGGTTTATCATAAAGTTTATAACAAACCGCAATTTCTACGTCATATTTAGAGCATAGTGCATTAGCTAAAGTAACAACACATTTTTCAATACCACCATACCCTAAATGTAATGATAATATGGATACTTTCTTCATCATACCACCCTATTTCAATTATAACATTTTATAGCATAAAAAAAAAGCATATTTAATGCTTTCTTATTGTTGATTTGTATTAATAAGAGCAACTGGTGCCACTGGTTCAATTTGTGGTATAGCCACTGGTGCCACTGGAGCTACTTCAACTGGAGCAACAGGTGCTACTTCTACTGGAGCTACTGGTGTTACTTCAGTTGGTTGAACCATAACTGGTTCAGTAACTGTTGGAATCACTTCAGTAGGTTGTCCTGCAAGTGTTGGAATTGTTTGAGTATTTTCTAATGGATCTGCCCCACCATAAATTTGATGATTTTGAGGTTGTTCAAAATTAACTTCTACAGTTGGACTAACTCCTCCATAAATTACTGGAGCAGTTTCTACTGGAGCTACTTCAATTGGTGCAACTGGTGCAACTTCAACAGGTGCAACTTCAACAGGTGCTACAGGTGCAACTTCAACAGGTGCTACTGAAACTGGTTCTACAGCAACTGGTGCTACCTCTACTGGATTAACAGTAACAGGTTCTACAGCAACTGGAGCAACAGATACTTCTGGAGCTACTGGAGCTACCGCAACAGGTTCAGGTTGAACCATTGTAGGTTGTGCTGCAAATGGATTTGGTTGTACTGCTTCTTGACTAGCAGCTGCCATTTGTTTTTCCTTTTCCTTCTTAGATTTTTTACCTGTAATAACTAAAATTATTAAAGCAATAAGTAATAATACAACTCCTCCTGTAATGAACATTCCTGGAACAGTTGTGAACCACGTAAAATCGTAAAATTCTTCCATAAATCATACTCCCTTTATTCTATAATATATATAATCTATTACAATAATAACAAAAAAAGTTTGCAAATGCAAACATTTTATTTTATGTACATTTTATTTACAGTGTAAATATTGTCCAATAATCTTTTTTATCAGGCATTCTCCTAAATTCCAACACTTCTTTTGTAACTGGATGAGTAAATGATAAATAATATGAAAACAAACTAATTTGCTTATTATCAAGCAACCCATATCTTTGATCCCCTAATAAGTAATGACCACGACTTGCAAACTGAACTCTTATTTGATGATGCCTTCCTGTCTTCAAAACAATACTTACTAAACTGCAATCATTTTCTTTGTTATAATCCAACACTTCATAATCAAGTATTGCCTCTTTACCACTTTCACTAATAATACTATTCCCATCAGATGTTTTTTCAATTTTATCAACTAAAGTATCTTTTTCTTTTTCCATCTTACCATGAACAATAGCTAAATACTTCTTAGTTATTTTATGTTCATTAAACGCTTTAGTAAGTCTAGCTGCGGCTTTACTACTACGAGCAAATACCATTATTCCTCCGACAGGTCTATCAAGTCTATGAACAAGTCCTAAATAAACATTACCTGGTTTATGGTATTTAATTTTAATATATTCTTTAACCATATCCATAATAGAAGTATCTCCTGTACTATCACCTTGACTAAGTACATTATAAGGTTTGACTACCACTATAATATGATTATCTTCATATAATACTTCTAACTTATTCATTTTCTTCCCATCTTCCATAAATACCACAAGGTAATACTAAATTATTATCAGTAATAGGAATACCTACTTCTCCACAAGTTACTATTCCTTTATATTTTTTATCCACAAATATTGTTAATAAGTTTTGAAGTACTTGAGGACTTAATCCAGTAGTATAAGAATTTATTAAAAAGAATAATGGCTTATCACTTAATATTTCACTACATATACTAACTAAGTAATTTAAATTCTTTTCTATATCCCAAACTTCTCCATTGGCACCACGTCCATAACTAGGAGGATCCATTATAATAGCATCATACTTATTTCCACGTCTTATTTCTCTTTGAACAAACTTAATAACATCATCTACTATATACCTAATATTTTTCCCTTGGTATCCAGAATCTCCTACATTTTCCTTACACCAATCTACCATACCACGGCTAGAATCAACATGCGTAACATGAGCACCTGCTGATAAACAAGCAACTGTTGCACCACCAGTATATGCAAATAGATTTAATACTTTAATTTTTCTTCCACTATTTTTAATTTTATTAATCATAAAATTCCAATTAATAGCTTGTTCTGGAAATAAACCAGTATGTTTAAATCCCATTTGCTTAATATTAAATGTTAAATCTTTATAATTAATTTTCCAACTAGCTGGTACATTTTTTAAATTTTCCCAACTACCTCCACCTTTATTACTTCTATGATAAACTGCATCTATTTTACCATTATATTTTTCTATTAAATTACCATTATCCCATATAACTTGAGGATCAGGTCTTAATAAATAAATATTTCCCCATCTTTCATATTTTTCACCATTAGATGCATCTATAAGCTCATAATCTTTAAAATCTTCTAGTAATAACATATAATCACTCCGTTTCGCATATTATAACACAAAATTAATATTTTTTTAATTATTATTATATACAATATAATCTTATCATAATAAATATAAATAAAAAAATAAGAAAGTAAACTTTCTTATTGGTTAACAGTAAATACCTGTTTATAATCTGTTATTAAAGTATTACCATTAAATGCAATTATTTTATTATCATATTTTTCTAATACTTCATCTTTTAACATACTATATCTACATTCAACATCTGCATATTTCTTACACTCTTCATTTGTTATTGTCATTCTATATAAACTATTTTCTGTTTTAATATATGTAGAAATATCTTCACCAACATAATTAAAATCAATAATTCTAGCTTTATAATCATATCTATCATAAACAACATTTCTACTAACTACTCTTAATGGCGAATTATGTTCTGCTCTTGTAATAGTATAACTATATACATTACCATCATTCTTTAATACATAATAAATACCTTTATTACTATCAACAGTCATAACTTTAATAATAGAATCTTCTTTTAATATTAAATTATATAATTCCATCGATTTATCTGTATCAGGTATTAATCCATATCTAGGAATATTATTATCCCCAATTAAATGATAATATTTATTATCTGTACCCTTAACTACTTTATTATCGAAAATAGCTTTAACTATAATATCAGTATTAGCCTTCTTACAATTTTCTTTATTAGAATAAATTTGATCTAAAGACACTTCATATAGATGACCTTCTGTATCAATTATATTACTATCTGTTAAATACTTAACTTTCTTATATCCTGTATCTTTATTATTTTTAGGATAAAAATCTTCACATATAAACTTTTTTGCAACATTAAATCCATCATGTCTAAGATCTCTAGTAACATTTCCATTACATGCAGTACATAATAATAAAACTATAGATAATAAACTAAATTTAACTATTCTATTTTTCATAACTATCTCCTATATTTCTTTAATCTTTCTTTTATCAAAAATACTAAATCCATTGGTCCCTTAATTATATTCAATACTAATAAAGCATCTTGTAATTTTACTTTTTCACTAACAGTCTCTTTTACTTTAATATGTTCTTCATAATAATTAAAATTATCAATATGATTCTGTTTTACATAATCTTTAATATAATTTTCTATATCTTTAAGAATATATTCTTTTAATGGATATTCGTCCATTAAATTAACTCCATAATATCCACCAACTAAATATCTAAATTGATCTTCTAATTCCATTAAATCACCTATAATATTTCAGTTTCTTCTTTTATATCCTTTTTATTTTCTTTTTTAATATCTTTAATAGTTCTTATTATTTGTATTATAATAACTACCATCAATGGTAAAAATATTACTATAAAGAATCCTATATAATTCTTTAATATATGATGTAGAAAACTAATTACTGGTAATATTCCTACTACTTTACCTATTACTTGTTTATATTTTATTTCAGGATCTTCAATACTGGAATTAAGACATTTAGTAACAATCTTATTTGCTTCTTTATCTATTCTAACTATTCTATGATGAATAAGCATTCCACCTTGTCCACAACAATCACCTAAATATGTTATATCATTACCTACTTTTAACTTATCTGGATTATAATCTTTAACTACTACTATATCGTTAACTTTATATTTAGGATACATTTCATTATTATTTATAGTAAATACTCTATACCCTAAAATACTAGTATCAACACTCAATCTATGAATACAAATAAATATTAAATAAATAACCAATATAAATAAATATAAGTACTTAGCAATATCAAAAATAATCTTAAGAAATTTCTTCATATAATCACAAACCCATTCTTTTATTCTTTATTATACCTTTAATAAATATATATGTCCTGTATCCAAATACTAATAATACTGGAACTGATACAAACAATAGAAAAAAGAAACTATTTTTTAATCTATTTAGTATAAATCCAACTACTGGTACTTTTTTACTAGTCTTACCAATTAATTTAGAAGCAGGTATTTTATCTCCATTACTAAATATATATGATTTACCTTTCTCTACTACTTTACTAGAAAATATTCTGTATTTTTCATTTCTTACAGAATAATAATATACAGTATCTCCCACTTTAAATTTAGTACTTTTCTTAATAACAGATAACTGATCTTTATCAACATTTAATACATAATTACTTGTTTCACTAAAACCATATCTATTAGAAATAGACATATATGAAACTATTAATATAACATATATAATTATAATAATTTGTATAATATTCCAAATTACTTTAAATGCCTTTTTCATTACATCACCTATTCTAAAAAAATTATAACAAATAATAAAAAAATAGACAACAAAGATTGTCTAAAATTATAAATGGTGCTCCCATCCGGACTTGAACCGGAACTCTATTGCTAGAAGCAGATTTTGAGTCTGCCGCGTCTACCAATTCCGCCATGGGAGCAGCTATAAAAGATTATAGCATAAATTTTATTCTTCTACTACATCTTTTTCAGTATATTTAGAAGTATATAAATCATTACTTTCGTCAGCATCATCCACTTCCTCTGATACAAACTCTGAAATATCAGGTAAATCTTCTGTAGAAGAAAGCCCAAAGTAATCTAAAAACTCATTTGTTGTTTCATATAAAATAGGACGTCCCGGCAAATCACTTCTACCACTCTCTTTAATAAATCCTTTAGCAACAAGCTTTCTTATTATATTAACAGATCCTACACCTCTAATTGCATCAACTTGAACTCTTGTGATTGGTTCATTATACGCAATAATCGCAAGTGTCTCAAGTGCTGCCTGACTTAAAGTATTAGTTTCTGGATTTTCTATTAATTTTTGATAATACTCTTTATGTTCAAACTTAGTAGTTAATTTAAATCTATTTCCAAGAAAATCTATTCTTAAACCACGACTTTCATCTTCATAATCTTTTTTCAATTCCATAATTAAACTCTTAGAAGCTTCTTCATCTATTTCTAAAACATCTTCTATTTGTTCAAGAGTTAATCCTTCTTCACCAACTACGAATAATAACCCTTCTAATACAGCCTTATGCATCTTTATACACCTCACAAATTATATCATCAAAATTCTCTTCTTGTATAATTCTTATTTCTCTATTCTTAGCCATTTCAAGTATAGCTAAAAATGTAGCTACAACATATTCTTTTGTCATAACAGGAAACAACTCAAAGAAACTCATTCTACTTTTCTTCTTCAATAAATGCTTAATTTCACTTCTTCTTGATGATACACTTATTTCATTTATAGTTACCTTTGTCTTTAAAGGTTTATTGTCTAGTTTTCTTTGATAATATTTTTGAAAAGCACTAAGTAAATCATCTAATGTAACATCACTATGTATTTCATGAACTTCTTCCATATAATTATTTATATTTTCTGGAAGCTTAGTAAATATATCACGTCTTAATAATTCTTTTTCTTGTAGTACTTTAGTAATATCTTTATATGCTTGATATTCTAATAATCTATTAACTAAATCAGTACGAGGATCAACTTCTTCTTCCTCATCCATCTTATTATTTGGAAGTAACATTTTAGATTTAATCTCAATTAACTCAGAAGCAAGTACTAAATACTCACTAGATACTTCTAAATTCATCTTCTCTTGAGCATTTAAAAAATCAACATATTGTTTAGTAATTGATTCAATCTCTATATTCATAATATCCATCTTAGATTCTTTTATTAAATGTAATAATAAATCTAATGGACCTTCAAAGTCATTAATTCTAAATTCCATTTCCATCTTATCACTTCCGAACTATTAAGATTATATCATAAAACATTAAAATAATAAAACAACTATTTTATGTTATAATTGACTTAGGTGAAATTATGAAAAGATTTAATGAGTTAGATGAAGGATTCATCTGTGAAAATTGTGGAAAAAAAGTTTCCCCACTAGGATATACTTCTAGAGACCATTGTCCCTATTGTTTATATTCAAAACATGTAGATATTAATCCTGGTGATAGAGAAAATACATGTTTAGGTTTATTAAAGCCAATAGAAATAGAAAAATTTAAAGATACATACAAAATAGTCTATAAGTGTACAAAATGTAATCAATTACATAAAAACATCATTGCTAAAGATGATGACATGAATGAAATTATAAAAATATCTAATATAAATTAAAAAACTTTCCAATCGGAAAGTTTTATTTTTCTATTAATTTAGCATGTACTACTTTTCTATTTTGATTATCACTAGTACATGTTGATAAAGTAATTATTTTATCATTCTTCCATAAATCTACTTTAAAATCATATATACTCCTAGATTTTAATGTATTTAAGAAAGTAAGATATCCTTCTTTATCTCCAAAATTATTTTGTAGATAGTATACTTCAGGATCTATTGTATAAACAGAGAATACCTCATATACAAATTTACCTTTTTCAGATAAAACAACTATATAGTGATTAGAATTCTTTACCCATTCTTCTGTAAATAAATTATCTAAACTACCAAAAGCAGTTTTATTAGCTAAATTATGACCATAGAAAATAGTATTATCATCTGATAAGTCGATAGCATTACGATAATCCATGAAAGTCCATCCACTAAATTTTAAATTTCTATTAATATCGTGATTTAGATAAAAACTATTATCATTTCCCTTAACAATAGGATAATTAATATTAGTTCCATCTACAGTTAACCATGAAACTATAGATTCATTAGTTTTTCTTAATTTCTTTATAGATATAGAATTTATATCTAACTTAGCATATCTTTTATATAAATTTAATTCTGTTTCATCTAATTCAGCAACTTTAGTCTCTACTAATTTATTATTCATTGTATTTGAAGAAACATGAGTAAGACTATTATTACCTGAATAAAAACGAATATATACATTAACTCCTAATAAAAAAACTACTACTATAAACAAGAATGCCGCAGCATCATCTTGTTTTCTATGAAAGTATTCTTTTAGATTTTTAAATGCTGATAGAGGAAATATTTTGTGAAGTAGACTTGCAAATAAAGAAAGATAAAAGAAGAATCCTTTTGAAAAGATAACAAATATTTTATATAAGAACTCTTCTATAGCATTTATAACTCTAACTATCGTTTTCATTATATTATTTCCTCATCAAAAATAATACTTTCTTTATGTCTCTTTACGTTACGTTTATGTTCTACAACTAATACAATATTTCCAGTAACAAAAGACATAGCTAGTATAATAGCAAATATAATATACACTGTATACATAAACTCACCTCTTATCTAACCCAATTATACATCACAAAAGTAAATCTGTGTAAATAATTATGTAAATATTTTGTTAATTTACGTAAATTAGTCTCTAGGTTTACATATAAGAGTAAAGAAAAAAGATATTACTATTACCGCAGCTATACCGGTTGCCGTTAAATCAAACATTCCCATAAATAAACCAATAACTCCATGTTCAGATGTACGGGAAATAGCACCATGTACTAACGAATGTCCAAAAGAAGTAATAGGAAGTTGAGCTCCTCCACCTACTACTTTTATTATCATATCGTATATATGAAAAATATCTAAAAAAGCACCTATTATCACAAACATAGAAGTAATATGTCCAGGAGTTAATTTTGTATTATCTAAAATAATTTGTCCAATTAAACAAATCATTCCACAAAACAAAAATGAATATATAAGTTTCATTAAACCACCTCCAAACTAATCGCATGACAAATAGAATTAATATTTTCTTTTTGATATAGAAGAAGAGGTGAAAATAAAGCTCCTGTAGCTAAAAACAAAACTCTCTTAATTTTCTTTTTTTTCATCATTTCATAAATATATGAATAAACTACTAAAGCACTACATACAGGTCCACTACCTCCTGCATGTACTTCTTTTTGTTTTTCTAAATCATAAAGCATAACCCCGCAATCATTATAATTAGAAAGATCTATATTATGCTCACAACACATATAATCTTTTACTATTTCTAAACCATATTTACCTAAATCACCTGTAAGAATTAAATCATAATAATTAGGGTTTCTCCCAGTATCCTCAAAATGTCTAAGCAAAGTATCTATGGCACTAGGCGCCATTACACGCCCCATATCATTAGGATCATTTTGACTATAATCTATTATTCTGCCTAAAGTAGCACAATCTATTTTTATCTTACTTTTTTCATTACTAAGTAAACAACTAGCTGCACCTGTCGCTGTAAAAGTAGAACTATTAGGTCTAGGTGCACCATATTCCGTAGGATACCTAAATTGTTTTTCACTTGTCATATTATGTGATGATACCAAAGAAATACCATTCTTAATAAAACCAGCTTCTATAAAATTAGAAATAATAATCATCCCTAAAACACTACTACTACAAGCCCCATATACACCTATAAAATTTCCTACTCCTAAAGCTCCATAGGTAGAAGCAGTTATTTGATTTAATAAATCTCCTCCTACTACTAAATCTATATTCTCTTTAGATATATTACTTTTCTTCAACACTGTATTTAATGAATCCCTAACTAATTTTATTTCACCCTTCTCAAAAGATTTTTCACCAATATATAAATCTTTATAGCTTTTATCAAAATATTTTCCAATTGGTCCCTTTTTCTCATATGGGCCAGTTATACAAGATGTTTCTTTAAGATAAACATTATTATAATAAAAAGTCATTATATTCCCCCAATCAAATATCTAATGAGTCCAAACACAAAAGCACTTACTATCCCATAGACAATAACACTACCTGCTAGTTTAAACATATTAGAACCAATCCCATATATAGGTCCCTCATTCTTAGAATCTAAAGTACTACTCATAATAGAATGTGCAAAACCAGTAATAGGTATTATTAATCCACACTTAAATTTAGTAACCAATTTATCAAAAAAACCTAAAGAGGTACATAAACAAGCAATAAATATAAATATCACAATCATGTATATAGAACTAATTTGTCTACTTATCTTAAACCAATTCATTAAACACTCTATTATTAATTCAGCTAACATTCCCATAAATCCACCACAAAGAAAAGAAATAATCGCATTCCCTAACCTGTTTTCTTTAGGTTTATGAAAATCAGCTATTTTATCATACTTAGTATTTTTCATATAATCACCTATAATTATTTTTTCCAAAAAAAAGAAAACTATAACCTAGTTTTCAATTTATTAAGTATTTTAGCCTCATTCCTAGATACCTGTACTTGACTAATTCCAAGAACATCACTAGTTTCACTTTGAGTTAATTCTTCAAAGTATCTTGCATATATTAATTGTTTCTCCTTTTCAGGTAACTTTTCTAATTCATTCTTTAAATCAAGAACTTCTGCACTTGTATTATCATAACTCATAGGATCCAAATAACTATCTTCTAAAGAAGCTACTTCATCTGTGGAAATCAATGCTTCATCAACTAAATTTTCATCTACCTCTAAGTATAAAGATACTTCTAAATTAGTAGCCTCTCTTCCTAATCTTTGAGAAATTTCTTCTTTAGCCTTTAATACTTTTTTCTTTAATTCAACTAAATTTCTACTTACTTTTATACAACTATTTTCTCTTATATATTTATTGACCTCTCCTACAATATAGTAATAAGCAAAAGAAGAAAACTTAGTATTATAATCATTTTTATAATGTTTTAAAGCATCTATTAAACCTATCATAGCTACTTGATATAAGTCTTCTTTATCATATCTTTTATACCTACTTATAATACTATATATTAACCCATCATATTCTAAGAGCTCGTCCATTATCCTCCTTTCAATAACAATATAAATCAAGGAAGAAAATGTTTCTATATATTCGACAAAACAAGATAAAAAAAGAATTCGACAAAATCGAATTCTTATTTCTTATCAGTAGAACCAAATCCACCAGTTCTCTCTCCAAAAGCCGCATCATCATCTGTAACTAAGTATTTAGAAAATACTCCTTGTCCTATAGCATCACCTTTTTTGATAGTAATATCTTCATCTTTAATATTAAAAAATGCAAACATAATATGACCATCATTATCAGGATTACCATAATAATCTTTATCTATTACTCCTACACTATTTGCAAGGATTAATCCTTTTTTCTTTGGATTAGAACTTCTATTATATAAATATAATACTTCATCATCTTCCATATATGCTTTAACACCAGTTGGTATCAAAGTAGGAGCCATACCTTTTTTAAAACTAGGCACAACTATATCTTCAGCTGCTTCTATATCATATCCTGCAGCAAATTTAGTTTTTCTTACTGGTAAATTAATACACTTGTCTTCAAATCCTTTTGCGATTTCAAATCCTCTTCCCA
>Ga0310691_10005540_pt1 | contig 13772 bp, 8 predicted proteins | sample 176DNAGHGlowgp2_FD_203887 | JGI IMG/M metagenome (GOLD analysis project Ga0310691, IMG submission 203887) | Sheep rumen microbial communities from Palmerston North, Manawatu-Wanganui, New Zealand - 1766 DNA GHGlow gp2 (v2) (version 2) | ecosystem: Host-associated > Mammals > Digestive system >... | reverse complement strand
CTTCGGTGGTGAATCACCTGAGCGGTATGTATCAGAATTGGTTCTTGGATTATGCCTCGTATGTTATTCTGGAGCGTGCCGTGCCTCATATCGAGGACGGACTGAAACCTGTGCAGCGCCGTATCCTTCACTCAATGAAGCGTATGGACGACGGACGCTACAACAAGGTGGCCAACATCGTGGGTCACACCATGCAGTTTCACCCTCATGGTGATGCCTCTATTGGTGATGCCCTGGTGCAGTTGGGCCAGAAAGACCTGTTGGTTGACACGCAGGGTAACTGGGGTAATATCCTGACAGGCGACCGTGCCGCTGCTCCGCGATATATCGAAGCCCGTCTGTCCAAGTTTGCCTTGGACACGGTGTTTAATCCCAAGACCACCGAGTGGCAGCTCAGCTACGACGGACGCAACAAGGAGCCTATCACACTTCCTGTGAAATTCCCATTGCTACTGTCTCAAGGTGCCGAAGGTATCGCCGTAGGTTTGTCGTCTAAGATTCTGCCACATAACTTCTGTGAAATTTGCGATGCAGCTATCAGTTACCTGCATGGCGAGGAGTTCCATCTCTACCCTGATTTCCAGACAGGTGGTAGCATCGACGTCTCAAAATATAATGACGGACAGCGTGGTGGCGTGGTCAAGGTACGTGCCAAGATTGAGAAACTTGACCAGAAGACACTGGTCATCCGTGAACTGCCTTTCACCAAGACCGTATCTACGCTTTGCGAAAGCATCACCAAAGCCATTGAGAAAGGTAAGATCAAGGCCCGTCGTGTGGACGACCTGACATCGGCAGAAGTAGAGATATTGGTACATCTGGCTCCTGGCGTCAGCAGCGACAAGACCATCGATGCCCTGTATGCCTTTACGGACTGTGAGATTAACATATCACCCAACTGCTGTGTCATCAAGGATGAGAAGCCACAATTCCTGACTGTGAGCGATGTGCTTACTCACAGCGTAGAGCGCACCAAGGACTTGATTCGTCAAGAACTGGAGATTCGCAAGAACGAATTGCTGGAGCAGTATCATTTCTGCTCTCTGGAAAAGATATTCATCGAAGAACGTATCTATAAGGATAAGAAATTCGAAGAGGCGCCCAATGTAGATAAGGTTTGTGAACATATCGACAACCGACTCACACCTTTCTATCCACAGTTGGTACGCGAGGTAACAAAAGACGATATCCTGCGCCTGCTGGAAATCAAGATGCAGCGTATTCTGAAGTTCAATAAGGAAAAGGCTGATGAATTGATGGCTCGTATCAAGGCCGAGATAGAGGAGATTGACCGCGACCTGGCTAACTTGGTAGAGGTAACGGCTTCATGGTTCCAGTTCCTGAAGGATAAATACGGAAAGGGACACCCACGACTCACAGAGATTCGCAACTTTGACACCATCGAGGCAAGCAAGGTGGCTGAAGCCAACCAGAAGCTCTACATCAACCGGAGCGAGGGCTTTATCGGAACAGGCCTGAAGAAAGACGAGTTTGTATGCAACTGTTCAGATATTGACGATATCATCATCTTCTACCGTGATGGCAAGTTCAAGGTGGTGCGTGTAGCTGAAAAACTCTTCGTAGGCAAGAACATCATCTGGCTGGGTGTGTTCAAAAAGAACGATAAGCGCACCATCTATAATATGATATACCGCGACGGAAAGGTGGGCACATGCTATATCAAGCGTTTTAACGTGACGGGAATCACACGCGACCGTGAGGTTGACCTGACCATGGGAACACCTGGCACACGCGTACTCTACTTCACAGCCAACCCCAATGGTGAGGCAGAGGTCATCAAGGTGACTCTCGATGCCGCTGTGCTCAATGACCATCCTCGCATGAGTCTGTTCTTAGAACGCTCATTTGCCTCTATCGACATCAAGGGACGTACTTCGAAAGGAAACATTCTGACGAAATTCCCCGTTCACCGCATCACGCTGAAAAGTCAGGGACATTCTACGCTGGGTGGTCGCAAGGTTTGGTTCGACCCTGATGTAAACCGTCTGAACTACGACGAGCACGGCAGACTGTTGGGTGAATTCTTCGATGAAGATCAGATTCTGGTTGTACTAAAAAGCGGTGAGTTCTATCTGACCAACTTCGATCTAAACAACCACTACGAAGAGAATATTCTGCGCATCGAGAAGTTCGAAGCCGACAAGGTTTGGACCTGTGTGCTCTTTGATGCCGATAATCAGGGCTATCCTTACCTGAAGCGTTTCCAGATGGAGGCAACCAAGCGTAAGCAGAACTATCTGGGCGAGAATGCACAGTCGCAGTTGGTACTGCTCACCGATGTGGTTTACCCACGTATCAAGGTTACCTATGGCGGTACAGACGAGTTCCGTGGTTCTGAGGAGATTGATGCCGAGCAGTTTATTGCCGTTAAAGGCTTCAAAGCCAAGGGCAAGCGTATCAGCACCTATCAGATAGAGAGTATCGTGGAGTTGGAGCCTACAAGATTCCCTGAAGAGCCGGAGGCATCAGAAAATGCAGATAATCAGGAAACTCAGGATGAGCAGGACCTCGATCCGGATGCTGGCAAGAGCCAACAGCAAATTGTTGACGAAATGACGGGGCAGCTTAGACTATTTGATGATGAAGCGTAGATGATGGGGATCAGGTGTTTTGTGTTAGGTGTTGCCTGTTGGCTGTTGGGTGTTAGCTATGCTAATGCCCAGAGCAGTTATCAGATAGGTATGGGCTCAACCCATATCCTGGATACCTACTTGACACAAGAGAAATTCAAAGGCACAGGCATCACGTTCCTCAATGTCAACGAGCATGCCAACCCAGACGCCAACTGGTCAACCGTATGGCAACATCAGATTAACCTGTCGCAAGTAAAAGACCGTTCGGAGGATTGTTCCGAACTGGAGGGTATCTATAACCTCTATATTGGTCGCTATCGTGCCTGGCATCTGTTTGACAATCGTTTGAAGCTACAGGCAGGATTACTTGGCGACTTCGGATTGGGCTTCATCTATAACACCCAGAACTCTAATAACCCTGCTCAGGCACGACTGGGTTTTCAGGCACGTCCATCAGGCATTGCCACTTACGACATCAGTCGGTTCACATTCCGTTATGAGCTGGACCTGCCTCTTGCGGGCATCGTATTCAGTCCCAACTACGGACAGTCGTACTACGAGATTTTCTCGTTGGGAAACTATGACCACAACATCGTACCCACAACCTTCATATCAGCGCCCTCGTTTCGCCAGCAGTTTACACTTGCGTGGCAATTCAACAAGAAAACGGCTCTGACCCTAGGCTATCTAGGCGACTATCAACAACTGCAGGTCAACAACCTGAAGCAACATATTTACTCACATCGCCTCATGATAGGCATCTCACGCAGCTTATGAAGGAATCAGTAATTACAATAAATCTAGTAAAACTAGCGAATCTAGTCATTCTAGTTATTCTAGGAAGTCTTGTTATTTCCTGCGTTGATGAGGAGGAGTTTGCCGATACCCCACAAGGCAACATGGAAGCATTGTGGAAGATTATTGATGAGCATTACTGTTTTCTGGACTATAAGCAACAGGAATATGGACTGAATTGGGATGCCGTACATCAGGAATACAAGGAGCGCGTAAAAGGACAACTGACAAGGAAGCAACAGTTTGAGGTGCTATGCGATATGTTGAGTGAATTACGCGACGGACATGTAAACCTTAGTGCTGCTCATGATTTCGGACGCTATTGGTCATGGTTCGAGGACTACCCCACCAACATCAGCGACACATTGTTACGTCGCTATATGGGTACCGACTATCAGATTGCCTCTGGCATCTCCTATAAGATACTGGATGACAACATCGGCTATATCCGTTACGATAGTTTCAGCGATCCCATAGGCGAAGGTAATTTGAATGAGGCTTTGTCACACATGATTCTATGTAGAGGACTTATCATCGACATCAGAAGCAACGGTGGTGGCATGCTGACCAATGCCGAGAAACTGGCAGCACGCTTCTGTCAGGAGAAAACACTCGTGGGTTACTACCAGCATAAGACAGGACCGGGTCATCATGATTTCTCCAGTAGGGAGGCTCGTTACTTGGAACCATCTGCCAATATACGTTGGAACAAGTCCGCTATCGTACTAATTAACCGTCGTGTGTATAGTGCAGCCAACGAATTTGCAGTCTATATGAAGGCACTTCCCAATGTCCGTTTGGTAGGAGATCATACGGGTGGTGGTGCAGGTATGCCTTTCAGCAGTAGTCTGCCATGTGGATGGACTGTCAGGTTTTCAGCAGTACCTATGTATGATGCGCAGGGTCAATCAGCAGAATTTGGTATTGAGCCCGATTATAACATCCAGCAAACTGATGAGGATTTTGCGAAGGGGAAAGACACGCTGATAGAGTTTGCCCGCCAGTTACTAATACAATAAAAGCACGCATTGCAATTGATTTAAGTCACCATAATAGGCTCTCAACACCGAAAAGTAGAACAAAAACTTGTCAGAATCAAGAAAAAGTAATACTTTTGCAGTCTCAAACAAAGGATAACATAATATTGATGCGCCACTGACAAAGGGTCAGATGGAATTAAAGAAAGAAAGGAAATGAAAATGAAAAAGATTGCAAAGAAGATGGTTAAGACCATCACCAAGAGTTGGAACGAAGCTAATGAATTAATGGCGAAAGGTTCTATCTACAGTCTGTAAATAGACTGAATCCCCCCAAAAAGAAACATTAAGAGATAAAAAAGAATCGGGTCGAGAGCATTGCTTTCGACCCGATTTTATTGATATATAAAAGTAGATTATGTTATTCTTGTATTATTCTTCCTCCTCTTCTGCAAACATCTCCTCAGCATCCTTCGTGTGCTGCTTCCAGATAGCACGAATAGCGGCATAGTCGCCCAGTCCTTTCAGAATACAGTTGTTTGACGTATTTGCATCGTTGCCATCATACTGACATTTGAAACCCTTCTCAACGAAGAACTCGCGCCAGCTGTCGCCCTCTTTCTCAATACCCGACATATCGTTATGCGCATGGTCACCAGCAATGCACATCAAGGCATGAAGCGTCAGAGTAGCACCTGTTGTCACTTTACCCTGATCCTGCATACGCTCAAAGAGTTCATCTAGCAGGTTGTCCTCCTGATCTACAGTAGCCACGAAGTAGTTGGGGTTCTTCTTCTGAAGAGCAACCTCCAAATCAAAATAGCGCTGGTTACCATTACCATAGTTCATATTAGCAGGGTTACCATGTCCCAAGAAAGCCATCACATTGTTGCCCTTAACATACTTGCTAAACTCATTATCAAGTATATCAGCGACCTTTTTCACATCCTTATCTGCCTCCAACAGAGGACCACCAATAAAAATCTTCACGCCCTCTTCCAGGTACTTGTCATCAAGGTCGGCATAGATATTATTCTTGAAGTCCTTAACATAGTTGTCGCGCAGGCGAAGGAACTCCTCACCAGGAATGACATGCAGCGACTGAACGATTACCTCCTCGTACTTCTGACGACCGATTGCCTCAAGCCAATAGTTAGGAGCATAGAAGTCCTGACTGGCATAGTGCTCCCCCTCACGACTGCGGTTGATACATTTAGCCGAAGTAAATGCGAAATAAACATCATAGTCCTTGAAATCCTTATCATTTTCATAGTCAGCCACGATGTCCTTGAAGGTCTTGTGAGCATTCTCCCACGTAGAACCGAAAGCAGCCAGCACGATAGCCTTTTTGTTGCCGCTCTTAGCTTTTTTGTTCTTCACCTGAGTCTCTACAGCACTCATGTACTTCTCGAAATTGCTGGCACTGTTGTCATTATCGTCGCTACAAGCCACGAGACCAGTACCCAATGTCATAGCCACAAAGGCCACCAAAAGAAACTTAATCCTCTTCATTGTGATTTGTTTTTAAAGTTGAATAATGTTGATTGTATTTTATTTTCTTTCCATGATTGAAGCGAATAATCAATGAGGCATATACAGTAGTGCCAGCAGAAGTGGTGCCTACGTGACGTCCATGAGGCGTATCATCCACATAATTGAAAATGTTGTCAATACCAGCTTCGGCGCGCCAAGACATAGTCTTGCTATGTCCCAACTCATGAGTAGTGGAAAGACGCCACAACTGATAACCCTTTCCGTCGCCATGTTTCTCATAATACCGTTTGGTAGAAGTACGACCATAAAGTCCGATGCCCAAATGATAATTCCGACTAAAGCGATGGTTCCATGTAGCATAAACATTTCCCTTATGATGAGCCGTTCCATTAATAGTGAGGCGACGGAACTGTTCAGTTTCCTCATCATACACACTACCACGAGCCTGCAAATAACTATAGCCACCACCCAAAGAGAGTTCTTTAGTAGCATTCCATTTTACATTGAAATCAAGACCTGTGGTATAGGCATCCTCCAGATTCTTGTACTGCTGCACCAACTGCGGCTGATACTGGATGATATATTCACCTGGTGCCTGTGAAAGAGGTATCTTAACCAGACTAATCATATGGTCCACCTTATTATAATAGCCCGTCAGACTGATATTCACCTGTTGGATACGATACTCTGCACTCAAAGAGAAATAATTACTGGTCTGAGGTTTCAGACTGGTATTTCCCAGGCACAAACCAGCCATATTACTCATATAGCGATAATGCAGTTCCTTGGGCGTTGGCGACTTAAAGCCCTGTGCCCATGAAGCACGCAGCGTCATATCACCAAGACTCCACATGGCACTAACCTTTGGCGTGAGATGCAGACCGAATTGTTGGTTATAATCCAATCGCAAACCTGCAGTTACATTCAACTTCTCAAGAGGCGACCATTCATCCTGCGCATAAAGTGCCTGAGTCCAATCGGTAGCAGTACCATCGGCCACGCGATTAGGCGCTTTCAACCAGTCATAACGGTAGTCATAACCCACGCTGAGACGCTGACTATATGGCAACGAGAACACACCTTTCAGTTGAGTCATTATCCTACGCTGATCAGACTGCAGGATACGATCACCATCAAAATAGATAGCGGCATAAGGCGAGGGATCTGTTTCATCAATAACACCATTAAGCGAGGTATAGTCATAATAATAGGCATGACGATTCCAAGTTACATCAGCTGTCAACATATCTCCATTATTCATCCTCCACGACCAACCCGCAGCGGCAGCTGCATCATCGTATGAAAGATCGTAATAATGAGCCACCTCTGAATCTCCTCCACGTGGGTGATAGATATGTTTATGGTAGAGCATTCCCTCTGCATAGACTTCCATACCCTTGGTTGGTTCTATGGAAAGACGTTCAGAGAGTTGCCATAACTGATTCTTACTAACAGTCTTATTCGTGGTATTCGTGATGATGCGTCCACCATAACGTTCGGGAGCCTCCATCGAGAAATTACGCCAACCATCCGAATGACGGAAATGAAAGTTCGTCAAGCTGCGAACAGGTCCAAACGTAAGTCCTACTGTATTATGCTGTCGAAAATCACCATACGATCCGCCACGCGTTTCGTTTTCCAACTGAAGATTACTTTCCTGCTTACGTGTAATGATATTGATAACGCCAGCAATAGCATCTGAGCCATAGAGCGCCGATGCAGCACCTTTTACAATCTCGATACGTTCGATGCGTGCAGGATTAATCTGTCCTAAGTCATTCTCACCACCATTATCGCCATGCAGACGTTTACCATCAATCAAGACAAGGATATAAGAGTTACCCAGACCATTCATCTGCATCTGACTACCCATATCGTCTTCATTGAAAGAAAAACTAGCAGATAGGCCATTGAGGATTTCCTCAATACTACGTCCGCCATACTGCTCCAGATCACGACGGGTGATGACTTCCGTCTGAACAGGAGCCGTACGTAGCAGATGATGGGTGCCAGTGCCTGTCACCACCACTTCCTGCAGAGAGTCGCCCTTAATGGGTTTCTGTGCTTTCATCGTAGGGTGCACCCCAAAAAGGAGTGCCATTACAATATGGAATAGCTTCATTGCTCTTGGTTATCTTTTAAAAAGGAGGATGTGCTATCTCCCGACAGGACGGCCTCCGTTTGAACTTATATAATAATACACGTATACACGCACAATGAAGGCTTGCGCCCTCGTTGATTCTACAAAAAACAAAACTTGCGTCGCACACCCTTACATCGAGGGCATTTAACTTTTCTTCCTGCGAAGGCTGGTCTTCAGACTTTCCTCCGCTCCCAAGCGCCTTCTCAAGCAACTGCTTAATGGCGTTTTTGCTTAGGAGCCATAATGGAGTTCACTGCTGCGGGACAGTCGGAGATTCACACTCCAGTTCCCAATTAATCGCGGCTAAGCGAACCTTTCAGGGCAGTGTCACGTATGACATTGCGGGTGCAAAGATACAACTTTTTTTGAAAAACAAACATTAATTCAGGAAAAAGTTCGTATATTTGCACCCGATTTGGTGATTTCCTTGTGGTTCACAGGGGGAGAGAGGGAATCAGGTGAGAAACCTGAACAGTGCCCGCTACTGTAATCTCCATTATGAAAAGCCTAAGATATCCACTGAAACGAATCGGGAAGGAAGGCTTTTTGGAGAGAGTCAGGAAACCTGCCAATCAGTACAAATATTGACACGAACGCCCCGGGAATAGGGTTTCGGAAGAAGGTTAAGAAAGTGAGAAGAAAGAAACTATTGCTAATGCTTGCACTGTGGCTTATGGTCACAGCGGTTTCCTTTGCCCAAAAGTCACGAAAGAACACGTTGCGCGACTCTGTGACACTTGACAATATCACCGTTTTCGGAAAGAGCAAGACACAGCAACTGCGTGAGGGTGCCCTTGCTGTTAATGCCATCGACGTACGTTCCATGATAAGCAGCATCAGCAACCTGAACAGTCTCATAGACCATACGGCAGGCGTGAAGATTCGTGAAGAGGGTGGCATGGGCAGCGACTTTGACCTAAGCATCAACGGACTATCAGGCAATGCCGTGAGATATTTCATTGATGGTGTGCCCCTTGATACAAAAGGCTCTGGTGTTACACTTGCCAACCTGCCGATAAGCATGATCGACCATGTAGAAATCTATAAAGGTGTGGTGCCTACGTGGCTCAGTAGTGATGCGCTGGGAGGAGCCATCAATGTGGTGACGAATCGCAAGAAGACCAATTACCTCGATGCGTCGTATGGCATTGGTTCCTTCCATACCCATAAAGCCGACCTCAACGCGCAGTATATCTTCAGGAACGGACTGACCATCCGCCCTACCCTTGGCATCAACTACTCGAAGAACGACTATACAATGAAGGGTGTGGAACTATGGGATGAGACGGTACGCAAATACCTGCCACAGGACCGCAAGCGCTTTCACGATGGCTATCTTTCCCTGTTAGGTCAGTTGGAAGTAGGCTTTACAGATAAATGGTGGGCCGACGAGTTCTTTGTCAGCGCATCCTACCAACAGACGGATAAAGAACTGCAGACAGGACAGGTACAGACACGCGTTATCGGTATGGCCGACAAGCAGTCGAAAGCCTGGAGCGTTGGCGCCCGCTATCAGAAACGGGAGTTCCTATTGAAAGGCCTCAACGCCAATTTCTCGTTCTCGCACACTTGGGACCATTCCATCGCAACAGATACCGCCCATCGTCAGTACGACTGGAATGGCGACTATATCGTCAGCGGCTATAACGAACTTAATGGCAGGAACTTCAAACGCCGGCACATCAAGCGTCCCATCACTATGGTACGTGCAGAACTAAATTATCAGTTCTCTAACGAGCACATGCTGAATCTCAGTTATTCAATGAACCGTACTGGCAACAATCGCTGGGATGATGTTGACAAGGATTTTGAACCAGCCGACGACGTACTGGCTAAACACATCGTGGGATTGGCTTATAATCAGTCGCTGATACAAGGACGGATGTATAACACCTTCTTCCTGAAAGACTATGTCAACTACCTTTCTGTAGAACAGACAGACCTGGCTTTCCTGACAAACTCACGTGATGTAACAGGTTCGAACACCCAAAACAGTATCGGTGGAGGCATCGGAAGCAGATTTGAAATCATCAGGCCATTAGCTGTCAAAGCCAGCTATGAACATAGCATACGACTACCGATGGCTCGTGAGTTACTGGGTAATGGCACTACAATCTATGCCAACACAGCCCTGAAACCAGAAAGTAGTGACAACGTCAACATCGGATTCTTTGGCACACTACGTTCGAATGCACACACATTGTATTATGAACTCAATGGATTCATGCGTTTTGTTGACAACTACATTCAGCCACAGATATTAGAAAAAGAAGGAATGATGCAATACGGTAACGAACCTGCCATCCACATCAAAGGACTGGAAGGAGATATACGTTACGACTGGGACAAACGATTGCAAATAACAGGGAATATCTGTTGGCAGGATGCACGCAACCGCTTAAGATACCTCGAGAACGGACAAGCCAATGCCATTTTCGACAACCGCGTACCCAATCGTCCCTGGCTGTTTGCATCGACAGAAGCGCGCTATTCATTCTATAACATTTTCCAGAATAGCGACCATCTGACCGTGGGGGCTGACTATCAATGGGTGCATTGGTTTTTCCTATCATGGGAAGCCTACGGCAGCAAGAGCACCAAAGCACGTATTCCGACAAAGAGTATCGTAGGAGCTTATATTACCTATTCGTGGCACCACAACCGTTACAGCATATCGTTTGATGGCGAGAATCTGTTTGATGCGACCGTTTACGACAACTACAAGTTGCAAAGACCAGGACGCACATTATTTGCGAAGTTCAGACTATTATTACAATAACAATTAAAAAACTATTTGTCAAAATGAAAAAGCTAAGTTTCTTTCATTCGTTGATGGCAGTCCTGATGATGACTGCAGCCTTTACTGCTTGTTCTGAAGATGATGACAATGGTTCATCTGACTCAACAAAAGGTGCCCACTACGACCTGACTATTACAGTAGGAAAACATGGTGGTATGGCAAAATCAGAGACCCACGTTACGCTGAGCGTAGCATCACTGAACAACCCCGACTCTACCATTACATTCGATGGCAAAGGCGTAGAGATTACTGACTACACCATTGAAAGCATCTACGACAATGAGTTCATGTATCAGGTGCCCTCATCAAAAGACCGTTTCTCAAAACTGCAGTTGAAGGACAACAATCTGACTGTCGTTCAGGAGCAGAAGTTCGACCAAAACACTTACGCTCCACGTAACTACACCCACGCATGGCTCGATAAGAACACCCTGCTTATCATGTCAACAACTGATGACCACACAAAGGTAATCTGGACAAAGTTGAACACCAAGGACATGAGCATCATTGCAGAGGGTTCATTGGACGACATCAAGGTAGCAGAAGGATATAACGTACTGACAACCAGTGGCATCTTGGCTTATCGTAAGAGCGACAACAAACTGTTCTATTTCTTCTATAACAAGAAGGAGACCAGTGGTAGCAACAAGACCTCTAACGAGCCTTACTTCCGTATTGCCGTTATCAACGCAGAGACCATGGCTGTTGAAAACGAGATTGTCAACACAGAAGCAGAGCAGTGTACAGCCTCAGCCTATGGCGAACTGCTTCAGAACACTATCTTCTTTGATGAGAACGACAACCTCTATATCTCTTGTTTCAGCAAGGTAAGCAAGAAGAACATCGGTAGTCTGCTGCGCATCAAGAAAGGCGAGTTCAACTTCGAAGAGGGTTATAACGCCTTCCCTGCTTCAGAAGCTAAAGGAAAATTGCTGACCGTGCAGTATCTTGGCAATGGCAAAGTACTGGCATACTCTGGCGACAACGCCGTTGGTACGGGTATTCAGGATCCTGCTTATTTCTATTCTATCATTGACATAAACGCCAAGACAGCCACTCGTCTGCAGTACAACGGCGAGGATATTGCCTATAGCGCAGGTAGTTTCTCTCAGCGTTCTGCTTTCAATGAGAAAGAAAAGAAGGCTTACTTCGGCGTCAGCAACGAGACCGAGAATCGCATCTACATCTACGATGTGACTACAGGCAACGTGAGCCTTGGTTCAAAACTTGCCACTGGCGTTTACTTCGACCAGATCCGTTTCTTTGAAAAATAAGACGTATGACACCAATCACTTTCCTTTCGCTAGGCCCTGGCGATCCTGAGTTGCTGACCTTCAAAGCCGTGAAGACCTTGAAGGATGCCGATGTGGTGATGGTGCCTGCGACAAGGAATCGTGAGGGGACAATGAAATCACGCGCCACAGAGATTATCATCGAGTGGTGCGACGAAAACCGCTTGATGGTTTATGAGCTACCCATGCTCAAAGACCGTCAAGCGGTCTCTTTGGTTTATGACAAAATCTTTGCCGATTGCGTCAGGCTCTATCATGAAGGATGCCGCATCGTGGTGGCTGTTGAAGGCGACGTAAGCATCTATGCCTCTATCCATTATGTGATGGAACGCTTAGAGGAAGCAAGTATTCCTGTGGTACAATCGGCAGGCATCCCCTCGTTTATTGCCGCCGCAGCCTCAGCAGGACTGTCGTTAGTCAGTCAGCAGCAGCGACTCACCATTCTGCCAGGCGATGCTGACGCAAAGACGCTTCTTCAGCTATTAGACAGCAATCATGTGGTTGTCGTGATGAAACTCTCGCAATGCCAGGAGGCCGTTAAGGACTTCTTACATAAGTACCCACAAACAGTTTGTCATTACTTCGAAAACATAGGCACATCTGAAGCCTATCATACCACACTACATGAGGAGATTATATCTCGTCATATCCCCTATTTTTCACTTTGCATCATCTATCCTGCCTGATTTCGCAAAAAACTTTGTACCTTTGTCACCTGTATGAAGTCGGCATTTCTCATAGCAGCACCTACCAGCGGCAGTGGTAAGACAACCATTGCACGCGGATTGATGGCTCTTTTCACGCAAAAGGGCTATAGCGTGCAACCCTTTAAATGCGGCCCCGACTATATAGACACGAAATTTCACAAGGCTGTATGCGGTCGTCCGAGCATCAATTTGGACACTTTCATGACAACCCCTGAGCATGTACGCAATCTCTTTGAGCATTATGGCAAAGGGGCTGATGTATGTATCGTAGAGGGTATGATGGGACTCTTTGATGGCTATGAGCGCGATAAGGGGTCCTCGGCCGAGATTGCCAGCATTCTGCAGTTGCCTGTCATCCTGGTTGTCGATGCCAAGAGTGCAGCCTACTCTATGGCACCACTGCTGCAAGGCTTCATCAACTTCCGAAAGGACGTGCATATCGCAGGTGTGATATTCAACAAGGTGGGGTCATCAAGACATTTTGAGATGCTCCGTCAGGTATGCGACGATTTGCAGATTACCTGTTTTGGCTATCTTCCAAAAAATAGTTCGCTGGAGCAAGGCTCACGCTACCTGGGGCTGGACTTCTCTGAAAAAACAGAAAACGAGGAGCTCATCAACTTGATAGAGTCACATATCGATTGGAAAAGCATCTGTTCCTCGTTAGTCCGAGAGCATCGGACTGTGAGTCCGCAGGCGTCGGACTGCGAGTCCGAAGGCGACGGACTAAAAGTGAGTTGTGCACTCAATGCAGAGAGTTTCAGTTTCATCTATCAGGAAAACATCGACTCATTTGCCTCCGTCCGTTTCTTTGATCCAGAAAAAGACGTGCCCTCGTTGGACGATATCGACCTGCTCTATCTGCCAGGTGGCTACCCAGAGAAACATCTGGAGGCCTTAGTCAAGAATGAAGCCTGCCGAAAGGCCATTCGCGACTATGCCGAACAAGGTGGAAGAGTCGTTGCGGAAT
>Ga0310691_10005537_pt1 | contig 13774 bp, 9 predicted proteins | sample 176DNAGHGlowgp2_FD_203887 | JGI IMG/M metagenome (GOLD analysis project Ga0310691, IMG submission 203887) | Sheep rumen microbial communities from Palmerston North, Manawatu-Wanganui, New Zealand - 1766 DNA GHGlow gp2 (v2) (version 2) | ecosystem: Host-associated > Mammals > Digestive system >... | reverse complement strand
AGATGACCTGCTCGATTTTTCCTGCATCGCAGCAGACAATCGCTTCCCCGTCTGTTTCCAGCGAGAAATTGAATCCGGAGACCTCACTCAGTCCGCGGTAACGGTCTGTGATCTCCTGAAGCCGCTTTTCCAGATCGAACTCCGTCACATTCAGAGTCATTTTGCCGTTTTCATAGCGCGAGAGATCAAGAATATCGTTGACCAGAGCGGTCAGTCGGTCAGTCTCCTCAATGATGACCTGCAAATGCTGCCCGCGCTTGACCGGATTATCGCCGGAAAGGTCGCGGATCATCTCCGCGTATGCCTTGAGCATGGTCAGCGGGGTTCGCAGGTCATGCGACGCATTGGCGATAAGGTCGCGCTGCATCTCATCGACACGGTTGATCTCATGGCTGGCATAGGTCAGCGTATCGGCGAGCTTATCCGCTTCATAGTAGCCGCCTCCGGTAAATTTGATATCGTAGCGCCCGTGTGCGAGCTGCTCCGCCTCTTTGGTGACCTGCACAATCGGGCTGGCAAGCCTTGCAGACACGACGACCGAAATCATAAACGCAATCAGGATCAGAATGATTGTGATGATAATAAGCTGCTTTTTCAGGATATTGACCGTAGCAGAGACCGGCACCAGCGGTGTATTCAGCAGCAGGTAGCCGATCGGATTTTCCGGCGAGCCGAGTGTACAGGCATAGACCAGAATATCGACCTGCGTGATCGGATTCCGTTCTTTGCCGTAGATGACGCCGTCCGGCTGCGATTTCAGGAGCCGGATAATATCTCTGGAATGGTTATTCGGACCGTGGACATAGCAGTTATTCTCACCCAGCACATCGACCGAAAAGCTTGTTCGCTCATACTGATCGCGCACCTCAATGCACATCTGGTTTTCGATTGCGAGCGACACAAAGCTTTCGGAATAATCACCGCTGAGATACTGCACAGACATCCGGTCGGCAAGCTTTGCGATGTCCGCCGTTTTCATCCGCTCATAAAAATTGTTCAGGAAGAGAATCTGAAAGAACCAGAGCAGAACGAAAACCGCGCCGACAAAGACCACAAACCAGCCCCAGATATGCAGGCGCATCCCATGGCGTTTTTTGAGCTTATGCTTCAAATTTGTATCCCATTCCTCTCAGCGTCACGATGAACTTGCGATATTCACCGAGGCTGTTCCGGAGCATCTTGATATGTGTATCGACCGTGCGGTCATCCCCGAAGAAGTCATAGCCCCAGACCTCCTCCAGCAGCTTATCGCGGGTCAGCGCGATATTGCGGTTCTTGACGAGATAAAAGAGCAGGTCGTATTCCTTCGGCGTCATGTTTGCCTTCTGTCCGTTGACATAGACCTCTCTGCCCGCCATGTCGATCTCCAGTCCCTCGAAGGACATCCGCTTGGGGACCTGCTGCTGTGCCTTGAACGCTTCCAGCTCCTGAAGCTGCTCCTGCGTCAGGGCATAGCGGTTGCAGACCGTCTTGACACGCGCCATAAGGAGCTTCGGGGAGAAGGGCTTTACAACGTAGTCGTCGATGCCCAGCTCAAAGCCGTACTGCTGGTCATATTCCTCGCCTCTCGCCGAGAGCATAATAATCGGCACCTGCGAGACCTTGCGGATCTCCTTGCAGGCAGAAAAGCCGTCCAGCCGCGGCATCATGATATCCATGATGATGAGATCATAGTGATTATCGCGCACCTTCTGGACTGCCTCCATGCCGTCGGCAGCCTCATCGACCTCATATCCTTCAAATTCAGCATATTCGCGTACAACAAGGCGGATATGTACTTCATCATCCACAACAAGCAGTTTCATAACTGTTTACCGTCCAATCTAAAAAATCTGCCGGATCAAGCCCAGCTTACAGTCATTATACCATATATAAATGAAAAACGCAATGGCAGACTTGTGAAAAATTTGCGTAAAATGTATTAAATGGCTGCCGCAAACACCGGATCCGCAGACTTAGGAAGAAAACCGCAGATCAGCAGCCGACTCATGCCAACCGGAAAATTCTACAAAAACAGCAGCCTGCCGTATAAAAATCCATTGACATTTACAAAACTCTCTGGTATAATAAGGAATAGAATGGCGCAGAATCGAATGCTGGACAGCAGAAAGGGAGTGAGCGCGTTGCGGGTGAAATTCCGTTCCGGACTGGTTCATTTCATCATCGTGATCTTTTCTCTTGTGACAGTCTTTGTGATCTTCTATGCCTATCGCCACAGAGAAAAAGGCGATCTGATCTATATTATCTTCAACGCCTACGCACTCACGGCAGTCGCACTCAGCTTTCTGCTCGTACTCCACCGTCAGCGCGTCAACCGCCGTAAGCAAGAATCCAAACGGAAGCGGCTGCAATATCTGGCAAAGAACCTCAGCTCACCCGCAATGCTCTGGGACGACAGCTTTCAGACCGTCATTCTCAATGACACCCTGCTGCGCCTCGCGGACCTCACACTGAAGGAGCAGATTGATCCGAAGCTCGTGGTCCCGATGTTCTTCAACAAAAAAGAGATGACCGACGCGGATATCCGCGACGTCGTCCTCGCAAAAAATCAGGAATATAAGATCACGGCAGGCGGCGGCAAGCAGCTTGATCTGATCTGGAATACCTCCTCGGTCGAGACCGACGAAAACGGCGTCACATGGTTTCTTTCAATCGCCCTTGATCTCGCCGAACTTCGCATGATGCAGTCGGAGCTGGAAAACTACTCCAAACGGCTCAATATCTCCGAAGGCAAACACAATCTGACAATGGAACTGATGGACGTCGGTATTCTCCTGATTGAGCAGGGGAATCCGCGGCTGTTTCCGTCAGAGAAATTACAGCAGATGCTCGGTCTGAAGAAGGATTATATAACGGTCAGCGAGCTGCGGAAGCGCGTCTACCCGATGGATCTCGTGACCTTCGACAGCCATTATCAGACCATGCGGACGAAAATGCGCGACTTCATCGGCAAGACCGATACCATGGAGCTTCGGCTCTGTGCTGCGGACGGTCAGTACCGCTGGTACTCCTACCGCTTCCGCGCAACGCAGAATATGGCGACCGGACGTCTTGCTGTCGGCGGCACGGTCATTGATATCACAAAGGAAAAAGAAAAAGATGCGCAAATTATCCGCATCGCATATGAAGACAGCATCACCGGCATCGCAAACCGCCAGAAGCTGATGCAAATGGGACATGACCTCTATCAATGCACCCTCGAACTGAACAGCTCCTACTGGGTCATCGTCATGGATCTCGACCGCTTCCACCTCATCAACGACACCTGCGGCTATGCAGCGGGCAACTTCCTGCTGCGGGAATTCGCAGAGATCATGAAGCAGCAGCTCAGTCTGGGCGGCTTCGGCGCACGGATCTCCGGCGACAACTTCGCACTGATCCTGCGCAACAACAATGACGATACCCTGCCCGATACTGTTGTACGGCGGGTGCAGCGCGCACTGGCGACAAAGGCAGCCGGCATTCTCTCGAACCGATCGCTGACCTGCTCCGCGGGCTATGCGCAGATGCCGGCAGACGGCGAGACCTTTGAGAAGGTTCTCGAACACGCGGAATTCGCACTCTCAACACAGAGCGAGACCGCCGGAAGCATCAGCCGCTATACCGAGCAGATGCACGATGCCATCATTCATGAAAACAACCTCGAAACCAGACTCTCCGAAGCAGTCATGCACAATGAGCTGGTGCTGTTCTATCAGCCGAAGGTCTCGCTGAAAACCGGCAAGGTCATGGGACTTGAAGCGCTGATCCGCTGGCAGATCGCACCGGGAAAGCTGATCTCTCCGGAAGTATTCATTCCGATTGCCGAGAAATCGCAGCTCATCACACAGATCACGCAGTTTGTGCTGCATGAAGCCTGCCGGCAGATGAAATGCTGGAAGGATGCCGGTCTGCCTGAGATTGTCATGTCGATCAATTTCAGCAGCACGGACTTCTATCAGGAAAACATCTGTGAGCAGATTCTCGCGGCGCTGAACAAATACCGGCTCGACCCGCGCCTGCTGGAAATCGAGCTGACGGAATCGCTGGCGCTGAAGGACATCGACCTGACGATCGACCGGATGAATCAGCTGCGTGCAGCCGGTATCCTGATTGCAATGGACGATTTCGGCACAGGATATTCCTCGCTGAGCTATATTCAGCGTCTGCCGTTCACGATGCTGAAGCTCGACCGCTCATTTGTCATGCATATTGAGGATGACAAGGTCGTGCAGGAGATTGTGTCCTCGGTCGCAAGGATCGCAGGAGCAAAGAAGATCCAGACGATTGCAGAGGGCGTCGAATCGCAGAAGCAGGTTGATTTTCTGCGGAAAGCGGGCTGTGATTATGCACAGGGCTATCTTTACGGACATCCGATGACCGCACAGGAAACTGAGCAGTATATCCGGCAGAACCGGCAGGGGGAATCCTCCGGCGGAACCGCACCCGTTTCAAAGCTGAAAATGGGGAAAGAGCTGATTTCTGACTGATCAGCAGACATTTTCTGTTATATCGCAATCCAAATTCAAAACCAGAAAGGAAAGAACCACTATGAAGAAACGAATCGGAATCCTGACCTCCGGAGGAGACTGCCCCGGACTGAACGCAACAATCCGCGGCGTCGCGAAAGCCTGCTTTGAGCTGATGGGCGAGGACAATGTCGAGATCGTGGGCATCTCCAACGGCTACTACGGTCTGATCAACAACATGTGCCGCGTCATGCAGCCTGCCGAATTCTCCGGCATTCTCACACAGGGCGGCACAATCCTCGGCACAAAACGCCAGCCGTTCAAGATGATGACCGTCATCGGCGACGACCATGTGGATAAGGTCAAGAATATGGTCGAGACCTACAAAAAGCAGAAGCTTGACTGTCTGCTGACACTCGGCGGAAACGGCACTCACAAGACCTCCAAGCTGCTCTCCGATGAGGGACTCAATGTCATCGGTCTGCCCAAGACAATCGACAACGACATCTACGGCACGGATGTGACCTTCGGATTCCACACCGCCGTCGATACCGCGACGGATGCGATCGACCGTCTCCATACGACCGCTGCCTCTCACAGCCGCATTCTTGTCTGTGAGATCATGGGCAACAAAGCCGGCTGGCTCACGCTCTATGCAGGACTGGCAGGCGGCGCCGACATCATCCTCATTCCGGAGATCCCGTATGACATCGACAAGGTCTGCGATGCCGTCATGAAACGCACCGCTTCCGGCAAGAGCTTCTCGATCCTCGCGGTTGCTGAGGGTGCCTTTGATAAGGACGAGGCAAAGCTGAAGAAGAAGGACCGTGCGAAAAAGCGTGAAGAAGCGGGTATTATCACCGCGACCGGACGCATTGCGGCACAGATTCAGGCAGGCACCGGCATTGACACCCGCGTCTGCGTGCCGGGTCACATGCTCCGCGGCGGCTCGCCTTCGGCATATGACCGCATTCTTGCAACCAAGTTCGGCGTTCACGCTGCAAAGCTCATCGCGAGCGAGAAATACGGCAGAACGGTCGCAATGGTGAACAACAAGGTCACCGCAAACAAGCTCGAAGACATCGCCGGTCTGACCAAATTTGTTGATCCGAAGGATCAGATGGTCGTCACAGCGAAGCGCATCGGCGTTTCCTTCGGCGATTGATATACAACAAGAAGTGCCCCTTCTGATAAGGGAAGCACTGTGCCCACCGCTTTCCTGATCCCTTAACCCCCTTAGAACGTGAACCCTGATGAAACGCGGAGCAAGAGGGGAGAGAGTGAGGAAAAGGAGAGCTTAGTGCTTCACTTCGTGAAACACAGGGAAAACCTAAGAGAGAGGGGAGATAAGCGACGAAGGAGCGCCTCCCCTCTTTCTTGGGTTGTCTCTCTCGCATTCGCGCCCCGCGCCCAGTGAAAATAAACGATAGGACACCGGATAAAGAGAAGATGACAAAAACAATTAGAATTCCTGATACCAATTCAACAGAGCAAACCGCGGTCTGCACTGCCCGCAAATTCTGATTTATCTTTACATCAGTATAAAATACAATGCCCCGAAGCACTTTGAAATGCTTCGGGGCTGCGTTTTTTATCAGAAATCACACCATGAGATCACAGATCATCTTGCTGAGTGCGACCGGATCCTCAACCGGCATGCCTTCAATCAGCAAAGCCTGCTGATACAGAAGGTCTGCATAGGTCGCAAGCTTTTCCTTATCATCCCGATAAAGCTGCTCCAGCTTTGCAAAGACCGGATGATCCGGATTCAGCTCCAGCACACGCTCTGCCTGCACCTTTTCACGGGTCGGCATCGTGTTCAGTACCTTCTCCATTTCAAGCGAAAGCTGACCGTCGCTTGACAGGCAGACCGCATGATTCTTCAGGCGGTTCGAGAGACGCACAGCCTTGACCTTGCCGTTGAGCGCCTTCTGCATTTCCTCGAACAGATCCTTGGCTGCGTTGTTCTTCTCCTCCAGTGCGGTCTTGTCCTCATCAGACTCCAGACCCAGATCGCCGGCAGAAACATTCTTGAATTCCTTGTCCTGATATTTCGCGATCATCTGAATCGCAAACTCATCGACATTCTCGGTCAGATACAGAACCTCATAGCCCTTGTCGCGCACCAGCTCTGCTGCCGGCAGAGACGCACATCTTGTCACGCTCTCGCCTGCTGCATAGTAGATATATTTCTGATCCTCGCGCATTCTCGTGACATACTCTGCGAGGGTCGTGAAGCCTTCCTTGTCATCGCAGCCGGAGCTGTGGAACAGCAGCAGATCCTGAAGCAGATCTTTGTTTGCGCCGAAGCCGTTGTACACGCCGAATTTCAGCTGAATGCCGAAAGCCTTCCAGAATTCGGTATACTTCTCACGGTCGGTCTTGAGCAGCTTGGTCAGCTCATTCTTGATCGACTTTTCAAGCGATTTCGCAATCAGCTTGAGCTGACGGTCATGCTGAAGCATCTCACGGGAGATATTCAGCGAGAGGTCCTCGGAATCGACCAGACCGCGGACAAAGCTGAAATGATCCGGCAGCAGATCACTGCACTTTTCCATGATCATGACGCCGCTTGCATAGAGCTGCAAGCCCTTCTCGTAATCCTTTGTGTAGAAGTCATACGGTGCCTTTGCAGGAATATACAGCAGCGAATTATAGGTTACAGTACCCTCACTGCGGTTGTGCAGATGCAGCAGCGGCTCGTTGTAATCGTAGAATTTTTCGCGGTAGAACTGATTATAGTCCTCGTCTGTCAGCTCATTCTTATTCTTCTTCCAGATCGGAGTCATGCTGTTGAGCGTGACAGTCTCGTACTCTGTCTCATACTCTGTTTCGCTGCCCTCTTTTTTCTTCTCACGGGAGATCTCCATGCGGATCGGGAAGCGGATATAGTCCGAATACTTTTTGATGAGCGAACGGATGCGGTATTCTTCGAGGAATTCGGAATATTTCTCGTCATCGGTATCGTCGAGCAGCTCAAGGATGATCTCCGTACCGACATCATTCTTGACACAGGTGTCGATCGTGTAGCCGTCCACACCCTCCGACTGCCATTCATATGCTGTATCGGAGCCGTATGCTCTGGTACGGACAGTCACGCGCTTTGCGACCATAAATGCCGAATAGAAACCGACACCGAACTGACCGATGATATCGGTGTTCTCGTCGAGCGTATTCTCCGTTTTGAAGGCGCGGGAGCCGGAATGAGCGATCACGCCGAGGTTCTGTTCGAGCTCCTCCGCGGTCATGCCGATGCCGTTATCGCGGATTGTCAGCGTGCGGGCTTCCTTGTCCGGGCGCAGTTCGATGCAGAAATCGTCCTTCTGAATGCCGACTGCATCATCGGTCAGAGAGCGGAAATAGAGCTTGTCAATCGCGTCGGAAGCATTGGAAATCAGCTCGCGGAGAAAGATCTCCTTATGTGTATAGATCGAATGAATCATCAGGTCGAGCATCCGCTTGGATTCCGCCTGAAATTGTTTCTGTTCCATTGTAAGATCACCTTTCGTCGTAAAATTAGCACTCTGTCTATCTGAGTGCTAATATCAGTATACCACATTTTCAGAAAATTGCAAGGGGGATTCCATAAGTTTCACGCAGATTTCACACAGCACGGCATCAGAATCAAAAAACAGCGCCGCCCCATACCTCCGAGCAAGCATCAACAGCTTTTTCGGGTACGGAGCGGCGCTCATTGAACAGGCAGAACGAAGTAATGCCCGTTTTTTACGTTTACAGCATGATTTCAAAGGCTCTGTCGCCGTACTGCAAGGCAGCGCGGAGAACCGGATCGCCCCAGAGCCGCAGCATCACACCGCCGTCAAACTGATACTCATAGACATGATTGCTGCCGTCTGTCTTTTCGAGCGGCTCTCTGCCGAATGCCTCGGTCAGCTTCTCGCGGGTCATGCAGCGGTCAAGCAGCGAGAGCTTCCAGACCAGCTCCGCCGCAGTCATCTCCGCAGGAACCTCCGGTACGGGTTCGGCTTCGGGTTCAGCGGGTGTCTCCGCAGCAGCGGCAGGCGCCGGTACGGCAGCCGGAGCTTCCGCGACTGTCACAGCTTCATCGAGAATCTTCGCGATCTCCTCCGCACTTGATTTTGCAATCCACATGGCGGTAAATGCCGGTACATTGATCCGCCCGTTTGCATGGATCTGCTCGCCGGAGAGCAGGTCGTACCAGCCGTCGCCGCCGACCGGAAGCGGCAGGTCAGACGGGCAGTCCTGAAGGTTCAGCAGGCAGTAGACCGCGCTGTCTCCCTCGCCGCGCCGGAACACAAGCTGCTGATTGCGAACCTCAACGGTCGCGAAGCTGCCCGTATGCAGCGCTTCCTTTGCTTCATAGGCAGCGCCCAGACGGTACAGGAATTTGCACAGTGCATTCTCCTCCATGTCCTTCGGATTCATTGCCGGGCGGAGGTTCTCGTCCGAGCCCTGCTGCTTTTCGCCCTCCATGCCGTATTCCGAGCCGTAATAAACCGAAGGAATACCCGGCATTGCATACAGCAGCGCATAGACCAGCGGCAGGTGACGCTTATCGCGGAGCTGTGTCGCAAGACGCGCAACATCGTGATTATCCGCGAAATTATAGAGCAGCAGTCCGGGGTAAATATCCTTCTGCCGGTTCATCGCATAATTGATCTCAAAGTAATTCTTGTCATTATGCGACGACCAGATGCCCTTCCAGCACTCATAATTCGTCGCAGAATCGAGCATTTCGGGGTTTGCATACTGCGCATAGTTTCCGTGAATCAGCTCGCCCATGAGCCACGCTTCAGGATTCTTCGATTTGACGGTATGGCGGATGCGGCGGAAGAAATCCTGCTCGATGCAGTCCGCGGCATCGAAGCGGATGCCGTCGATATGGAACTGATCGAACCAGCCGACGATCGCATTCTCAAGATAATTGACGACATCGTTATTCTTCAGATTCAGCTTGACCAGTTCCTCACAGCCATGCCATGATTCATAGGAAAACGGGTCACCGAAGCGGTTGGAATTGCCGAACCAGAGATTGCAGAACCAACTGCAATAGGGCGAATTCTGTCCGTTTTTCAGCACATCCTGAAATGCGAAGAAGCCGCGTCCGACGTGATTGAACACACCGTCCACCACAATGCGAATCCCGTTTGCGTGAAAAGCATCACAGAGGCGGGCGAAGTCCTCGTTCGTACCGAGTCTGCGGTCAAGCCTGGTGTAGTCATGCGTATCGTAACCGTGCGTTCCGGATTCCCACAGCGGGCTGAAATACACAGCATTTACGTGCATTTTCTTCAGATGCGGGATCCAGTCGTGCAGCTGGTTGATCCGGCTGACCGGCGCGCCGCCGTCATTGACCCAAGGCGCACCGCAGGCACCGATCGGATAGATTTGATAAAAAATTGCGGATTGTTCCCAAGACATAGCTGTAACTCCTTTGGTGTAATCAAAACTCAAGCGGGGGAATCCCCGATGATAAGGCTGTATGCTCAGACCTCTGAGCCTTCGAGGAAATACGTCGCCTCCATATCCGCGACATGCAGTGCGAAGGCAAGCGGGTACTGTTCCAGCGCACGCCCGACCGTATTGGCATCCTCCGGACCGGAAAAGCCCATGTGCCAGCGGATCGCCATAGCCTCCTCCTTGCGCAGATGCATAAAGAACTGAATCATAAACACAGATTTTTCGCCGTGTCCGTAAGGCAGACGGTCGTCGATCTTATAAAACGGCACCTTCTCCCAGACACCCTGCGCATTCTTGGCGTTGCGGTAATCGACCGTATAAAAATTCATCTTGCAGATGTCATGCAGCAGCGCAGAGACCGCGATGCTCTCCTCTGAATACTCCGGAAAACCGTAGAGCTCTTTGAGCCGTTCCCGTTCCAGATATGCTTTCAGGTTGTGATACACATTCAGAGAATGCACCAGCAGACCGCCTTCATATGCCCCGTGGTAACGGGTGCTGGCAGGCGCTGTAAAGAAATCGTTATCCGGCGAAAGCATGTACTGAAGCAGCTTGTCACTGCCCGCTCTGGTGATGTTTTCCCTGTAAATCGTAAGAAATTCCTCTTTTTTCTGTTCCAGCATTTGTGCATCCATTGTGAGATCCTCCTTTGTGCGTTGGCAGTCGCCTGCATGATGCTATTATTATACTCGATTTCGGTCCGAAATGCAATACAGGGCAAAAAAGGTCCGCCGGACCGTCATCAACGGCACGGCGGGAAGCGAATCCGTTGTCATTGGATATTGTCAGCCGCCGGACCCGGAAAATGACCTGCCCGGCAATCAAAGAATGAACGACGAAAAAAGCGGAAATCTTATGAATGCATTATAACATATATACCGGATTGTTTCAAGTGTTTTCTGAATATTCGTTAATTATAAACAAAGATTGGATTTCTTTCTTGTAGGAAAGAACAACAGCCTCTCCGTCTGCCTTGTGCATGTTGCTAGAGGTTTGCATAGAAAATTCGTGAAAATCACGGCTTGTAATTTTGTGCAGATTGTGATATAATGTGTATATCTATGCAGTTTCTGTATGCTGCTGCATGAAGATCCCAAAATCCGAATGATATTCTGCAAAAAAAGGAGCGTAACACCTATGAGAAAATTCGGTCATTTCGATGACGAACGCAAGGAGTACGTCATTCAGTCTCCGCGGACACCTTATCCGTGGATCAACTACCTCGGCACACAGGCTTTCTTTTCCCTGATTTCCAATACTGCCGGCGGATACAGCTTCTATAAAGATGCCCGCCTTCGCCGCATCACCCGCTACCGCTATAACAATGTCCCGATCGACATGGGCGGCAGATATTTCTATCTGAAGGACGGCGAGACAATCTGGAATCCGGGCTGGTCTCCGGTCAAAACCGAGCTGGATGCCTATGAGTGCCGCCACGGTATGGGCTATACCGTCATCACCGGTAAGAAAAATGATCTGAAAGCAGAGGTTACCTTCTTTGTTCCGCAGAATTATGACGGCGAAGTTCAGCAGGTTGTTCTGACAAACGAGGGCAGCAATGCCAAGACCTTCAAGCTGTTCTCCTTTGCAGAATGGTGTCTCTGGGATGCGCAGGATGACTGCACCAACTTCCAGAGAAACTTCTCGACCGGCCGCGTTGAAGTTGACGGCTCGACCATCTACCACAAGACCGAGTACCGCGACAGACGCGATCACTTCGCATTCTACACCGTGAACGATACCATCGACGGCTATGACACCGACCGCGATTCGTTCATCGGTCTCTATAACGGCTTCGGCGATCCGCAGGCAGTGCTGGACGGCAAGGCAACCAATTCCTTCGCAGACGGCTGGTCCCCGATCGCTTCCCACTACAAGGAGATCACCCTCCAGCCGGGCGAATCCAAGACCCTCATCTTCATTCTGGGCTATGTTGAAATGCCCGTTGACAAGAAGTTTGAGGCAGACGGCGTGACCATCAACAAGGAAAAGGCACACGCAATGATCGAGCAGTACAATACCCCTGAAAAGGTCGCTGCCGGTCTGGCAGAGCTGAAGGCTGCATGGGATAAGCTGCTCGGCATCTTCAATGTCAAAACCTCGGATGACAAGGTCAACCGTATGGTCAATATCTGGAACCAGTATCAGTGCATGGTCACCTTCAACCTCTCCCGCTCCGCTTCCTACTTCGAGAGCGGCATCGGCAGAGGCATGGGCTTCCGTGACTCCAATCAGGATATCCTCGGCTTCGTCCACCAGATCCCGGACAGAGCAAGAGAGCGCCTGATCGACCTCGCTTCCACACAGCTTGAGGACGGCGGATGCTATCACCAGTATCAGCCGCTCACCAAGAAGGGCAATTCCGATATCGGCGGCGACTTCTCCGATGACCCGCTGTGGATGATCCTTTCTGTCGGCGCTTATATCAAGGAGACCGGCGACTGGGGCATTCTCGATCAGCCTGTCCCGTATGACAATGACGAGTCCAAGGCAAAGCCGATGCTCGATCACCTGACTGTTTCCTTCTATCATATCGTCAACAACCTCGGTCCGCACGGACTGCCGCTCGCAATGCGCGCAGACTGGAACGACTGCATCAACCTCTCCTGCTTCTCCGATAAGCCGGGCGAATCCTTCCAGACCTACACCAACCCGAAGTTCAAGGCTGAGGGCGGTTACTCCAAGGTCGCTGAGTCCGTCATGGTCGCTGCACTGTTCACCTATGCAGGTCCGACCTATGTCGGCATCCTGAAGCATCTGGGCAAGGATGACGAGGCTGCAAAGGCACAGGCTGAAATCGACAAGATGAAGAAGAACGTCATGGATTCCGCATTCGACGGCGACTGGTTCCTCCGTGCATATGATGCATTCGGCAACAAGATGGGCAGCAAGGAGTGCGAGGAAGGCAAGATCTTCATTGAGCCGCAGGGCTTCGCTGTCATGTCCGAAATCGGCAAGGATCAGGGCGCTGACATCAAGACCCTCAATTCCATTGACAAGTACCTCAACACGAAGTACGGTCTGGTGCTGAACAATCCGGCATTCTCCAAGTACTATATCCAGTACGGCGAAATCTCGACCTATCCGGGCGGCTACAAGGAGAACGCAGGTATCTTCACCCACAACAATGCATGGATCATCTGCGCAGAGGCTTATGCCGGCAGAGGTGACAAGGCATTCGAGTATTACAGCAAGATTGCTCCGGCATTCAACGAGGATATTTCCGATCTGCACAAGACCGAGCCGTATGTCTACGGTCAGATGATCGCAGGTAAGGATGCATCCCGATTCGGCGAAGGCAAGAACTCCTGGCTGACCGGTACGGCAGCATGGAACTTTGTCGCAATTTCGCAGTATATCCTCGGTATTTCCGCAGACTTCGACGGTCTGAAGGTCGATCCGTCCATTCCGAAGGCATGGGACGGCTTTACCGCAACCAGAAAGTTCCGCGGCGCAACCTATAACATCACCGTTCAGAATCCGGATCATGTCTCCAAGGGCGTGAAGTCCCTGACGGTTGACGGCAAGGCTGTGGAAGGAAATATCGTTCCGGTATTCACCGACGGCGGCGAGCACAAGGTTGTCGCAGTCCTTGGCTGAATCTTCTGAAACAGCATACAAAGAGTCCCGTCTGATATATCCGGTACTCATATAGAAGATTTGCCCCGAAGCATTTCAAAAGTGCTTCGGGGCATTGCATTTTTTACGGTTGTTAAGATAAATCGGAATTTATCATATGATTTCAGCTTTATGATCTTGATTATATGTCCGAATGTTTATTTTAACTGGGCGCGGGGCGCGAATGCGAGAGGGACAACCCAAGAAAGAGGGGAGGCGCTCCTTCGTCGCTTATCTCCCCTCTCTCTTAGGTTTTCCCTCTCGCG
>Ga0310691_10005536_pt1 | contig 13775 bp, 9 predicted proteins | sample 176DNAGHGlowgp2_FD_203887 | JGI IMG/M metagenome (GOLD analysis project Ga0310691, IMG submission 203887) | Sheep rumen microbial communities from Palmerston North, Manawatu-Wanganui, New Zealand - 1766 DNA GHGlow gp2 (v2) (version 2) | ecosystem: Host-associated > Mammals > Digestive system >... | reverse complement strand
TCAAGAAATAAAAGAAAAAGTGTAGTTTTTTCACTCTTACTATTGCCAATTTACAAAAAAGCCATACCTTTGCAACGTGTTTTTCATAGTATTAGATTTAAGGTTAACAAGATCGGCTCGAAGCGTCGAGCCTTTTTTATGCCCTAAAGTTAAATACTACTGAATCTATCTCCTGAGATAGAAAGCAAAGAATCGGTCATAGACACTAAAACTACCGTTTTCTTCAAGCAGCAATTCTTTCTCGACTAACGATTTAGCCGCTGATTTCACTGTACTTGGAGCTCCCAAATGATGACGAGAAAGAAAGGCATTACTCTGAATTTCAGACACTTCTCCCTCGATTGCAACAGCCTTCAAGAGTTTGCGTTGCATAGGTGTGACTAATCGTAAGAAAGTTTGGTATGTGGCTTCATTGTCCGAAACGATTTGTTGCAATTCATTTTCCACCTCAACATCGGTTATCATTCCCGTTCCAGTTTCATACAAACGGTTCAGCAACATTTGAACATACCAAGTATGTCCAAACAATTGATTGTAAGCAGCTTGAAAAGATTCAGGAGAGAAAAGCTGACCATGTTTTTGCAGTTTTTCATCGGCAAAAGCATAATAGGCATCGGGGTTGATGCACCCCAAACTCATCATCTGCGTACTCTGATAGAATGGGCGGGATGCTGAAGAGAACATATTCTCTAATACATGACGCTGACTACCAGAAAAGACAAACTGCACATGAGTCAAATGCTGAATGTAGGAGCGCAGTAATGCCTCAACATTTGAAGAATCATCGTATTCTGCCACTTTCTGAAATTCATCGAAAGCAACAAAGCACTTCATTTTAGCGTTCTCCATGTAAGCAAATATCTCAGAGAGTGATTTCTCTGCAAAATCAGCCTGCACATCCACGCTGACACTGGGTTCTCCAGTACGCGGGTCGATGGAAAAAACAGGACGAAGTGATTTAAAAACAGTCGAGATGGTCTTCATCACCTTCTCTTCCCGTGTGTCAAGCGTACCAATGACCACCGATGCCAATTTGTGGACCAAGGAAGTGAAACTATCCGTCTGATAGAGGTCAACATAAAAACACTTACCTATTTTTTCCGTTTCGATGCGATGAAAAGCATGGCGCAGAAGTCCTGTTTTCCCCATACGGCGAGGACTCACCAACGTGATATTTCTGCCATTTAGCAGAGCGGATATCAACTTGCCTGTTTCTTGTACACGGTCGCAAAAATAATCAGGCGACACATAACCCGACAAAAGAAAAGGATTGAGAGGTGGGTTGTTGTTCTTCTTCATCTTATCAGTCATTTATCACGAACTCTTCGTCACGAACTCTTCGTCACGAACTTTTCGCGATGCAAAGATAACATATAATGAAAAGAAAGCAAAGAAATCCACTAAAAAATTCTGAAAAGAAACAGTTTATGTTCCGTGAATAATGCTTAACTTTGCCACAGAATTTGGAAAAGCACTCCGAATTCCTTTCACATACAAAACGCATTTAGTAATCATTAAAAATAACTTGGTACGATTTTAAACCACGAATTACTCGAATTAAACGAATTTTTTAAACTATTATTTAATCAAATTACACGAACAAAAAATGCTGGCATTTTTTAATTAGAGAAATTCAATAAAAATAAATACTGAAAATTCGTTTAATTCGAGTAATTCGTGGTTGAGAATAATCCCAATTTATTTTTTAATCGTCACTTAACTCATGATGAAAAAAAGAAACAGCTTATTGGTTTGTGCCATACTTGCCGTGCAAACCTTGTTCGCATCCCCACGTGTGGTCTGTGATTTTGAGAACTATGCCATTGGCGACAAGGTGAGCCTATGGAATTTCTATGGTGGCACTTCGTCGGTGAAAGGCACCATCGTTACCGACCCTGCCAATGCCAACAACAAAGTGCTCCACCTCGTGGTGAAAGAATGGAACACCTACGCCGAGTTCTCGCTGCCGCAAGGCATCAACGCCTCCAGCATCGGGAAGGAATACACCAAAATCCGCTTCCGTTTGCAGCGAGCCAATGCCGACGAAGGTGACTACAAGCACATGGCTATTTTCCTCGCTTCGGAAGCACTCTACGAAGACGACGGCTGGCCGCACCAAGGCACGAAAGGCACATGGCAACAACGCGAGTACCAACTCACCGCTCCTGCTGCCACCAACAACTCCACATTGCTCCACCTCGGCATCAACTCCGACAATGTGGATTACTACCTCGACGACATCCAACTGGTGGGTGTCTTTGACGATTTCACCACGGTGGAAAGTGGACTGGTGGATTTCGCCCGCGCTAACACATCGAGCGACTACTACACCTACAGCACTCCTACTTACATTCCCGCTGGCTCTTCGCTCGACATGCGCACGGCTCGCTACACCTACATCACCGCTCCTTTTGCTGGCGAAGGCACACTGAACATCTACGGCGGCGGAGAACGCACATTCATCTCTGCCGACAAGAACAGCGGATGGCCCGACTGGTCGCTCTTCACGGGCGAAACCAACGTCTATCCTTATAATAAGGTAGTAACCAACGCAGGCTTCTACGGACTCGTCCTGCCTCACAAGGGCAAGGTGTTCGGAGCCGACGAAGCCGACCCCGAAAAGGCGAATCCTCTCTTCGCTGACAAGCGACTGGTCATCCACGACGGAGCCACACTCGCTGCCGAGTCGGGCACACGCGGTTTCCGCATTGGCGAACTGCAACTGGAAAAAGGCAGTCGTCTCTTGGGCTACTACAAAGCCAACACCCATCAGTCCTACTTCATGGTGGGCGCACTGAACACCGATGCCACCCTTGCAGGACGCATCGCCCCTGTTGACAACAACGGCACACCCCACACGGCTCAGGCGGTGGGCATCATCAAGGAAGGCACAGGCACCTACCGCATCACGGGCAACGACAACCGCATCACGGGAGCCATCCGCGTGAAGGAAGGGCGCGTGCTCATCAACAACGACGCAGCCGAAGCCGAGCGTTCCCGACTATCGGGAGGCACAGGAGCCATGCACAACACTGCCGACATGGTGGCACACGTGTTCTCGAAAGGCATCCTCGGCGGCACGGGCAACATCGGCGGGTCCGTGAACCTCTATGGCACACTCCAAGCAGGTGACGACGGCATCGGCACCCTCCAGCTTCGCAACTTCGCTGCCTCCACGCCAGCATCTCTCGTGCTTCGCCCAACTGCCAGAATCGAAATGCAGATTCAATCCACCGACCAGCACGACTTCATCTTTGTCAACAACGACCTCATCCTCAACCCTATCGGCGAGGACTTCTCCACCAGCGACAACCTCCCGACCCTCGTCCTCCAACTCACCGACGACTGCGATGTGAAGCTGAACGACCGTTTCGTCCTCCTCACCGCAGCCAAGAAAAGCAGCACGGATGAACGCGACTGGACCTTCCACCTGAAAATGCCAAAACGCTACACATGGGAGACCGAGGAAAGCACCGACGAAAGCGGACGCTACGTTCTGGCTGTGAAACTCGTTTCGCTCGACACGCCTCAGCCTGGCGACGACGATGACGACGATGATGACGACAATGACGATTTCGACGTGGATGACGACGAAGGCATCGACGAATCCACCGACCTCCACTCCCTGGCTTACTACGCACAGCTCTGCGGCAAGAACCTCGGCATTGCCGTTCCAGCCTGGAACCTCGACATGACGAACGAAAACCTCTCGGAACTGCAAACCGTGGCACGCGATTTCAACACAGTCGTGGCAGAAAACTGCATGAAGTTCGAGTCCATCCAGCCATCGCAAGGGTCGTTCAACTTCTCCAAGCCCGACCAGTTGGTCAACTTCGCACAGCGTCACAAACTCGCAGTCCGTGGCCACACCCTCGCTTGGCACTCGCAAGTGGCTCCGTGGGTTTCCACCGACGGCAAGAAGAACGACAAGAACTGGACCCGTGAGCAGTTACTCCAGATTCTGGAGAAGCACATCACCACCGTGGTGTCCCACTTCAAAGGCAAAATCGGGGAATGGGACGTGGTGAACGAATGCCTCGACGACAACCAGACCAGCATCCGCACGAACCCCGATGCCTACGACCTGCGCAAGGAGTCGGTGTGGATGAAAGTGATTGGTGAAGATTTCATCGACTCTGCATTCGTCTATGCACACCGTGCCGACCCCAATGCCCGCCTCATCCTCAACGAATACGGAAGCGAGTTCAAGGGCATTGCCAAGTCGGAAGCCCTCTACAACCTCGCCAAGCGACTCAAGGCGAGTGGCATCCCCATCCACGGCGTGGGCCTGCAATGCCATTTCGACGCAGGCGAAGTGAACGGCAAGAAAATCAGCGAGAACATCCGTCGCTACCAGGACCTCGGACTCGACTGCATCATCACCGAGCTCGACATTGCCATTGCCTCCGCCAAGACCGACGAAGCCTTTGCACAGCAAGCCAAGGACTACAAGAGAGTCTGCAAGGCCATGCTCGCCAATGCCAACTGCCCAACGCTCATGGTGTGGGGCATCACCGACAACGCATCGTGGCGACAGCCTGGCGCGCCTCTGCTCTACGACAGCAGTCTGAACCGCAAGCCAGCATGGTACGCCGTTCGCTCTGCCCTCCGCATGGAAGCCAACGAAATCCAACTCGCCATCGACACACCATCCGACACAAACGGCTCTGCCCACATTCTCCAGCAAGACTACTATTCGCTCACGGGCATCCGTCTGCAACGAGCACCACAAGCATTCATGCCATACATCCTCCGCACCACCTACTCCGACGGGAGCGTGAGCGTCAGGAAAATCATGGCACCACGGAAATAACCGACGGCTCCCCTCTCCTCCCTTTTTCTCTGATGGGAACGTCCATTCACGACGAAGGTTCGTTTTCGTTTCAACGAACCTTCAACAACCCCACAACGAACGTCCGACACGACTCCTACGGACGTTCGTTGCTTTTTTTCTGCCTCAACCCAGGTTTGGCATCATGGAATAGCCATTGCCAAGATAGTTTCAATTCTACCAAAAATCTTTAGAAGTAACTATTCAGCGAATCTTCTTTTTGAGTCGCCTACGGCGAGAAATCTTTCAAATTTCATACAAATCAAACAAATCCTTATGGCAAAAATTTTAAAAAATTTGACAGATTCTGAAAAGATTTGTTGGATTTGGCTACGCCGAGCTGAAGGTTCTGCCCGACAGGGCACTCCTTGAAATTATTCGCTGAATAGTTATCTTTAGAAAACTTTTAGTTAAATTAACAAAAATATCAATTTATTTATTTACCTTTGCACGTCGTTCTAACAATTCCCTTTTATGAAACTACTCTCTATCCGATTCCTCATCTTGCTGCTCTGCATCTTCACCATGCCTCTCGCGGAAGCGGCGACTATCCCCGAAGACCCACCTAAAATCTACTTCCACACCGTGGGAAACCCCCAAGCCACAACCCTTCCGCTGCAAAGCAAAGTGAGACTCAGCTTCAACGACAACAGGGTTCACCTCAGTTCCGAGCAGCAAGAAACGATAGAATATCTGTTCAACGAAGTTGATTTCATCTCCATCAACCGCAAGAAGGGCGATGTGAATTTTGACGGCAGAATCGACATTTCGGACGTTGTCACCGTCGTGAACCACATTCTCGGTGTCACCAACTCCCCACCCTTCATCCACATCTTTGGCGACATCAACAGCAGCCAATCCGTTGACATCTCTGATATTGTCAGCATCGTCAATATCGTACTGGGGGAGTAATAAAAAAAAGACCCACCCCATCCCTCCCTGTGAGGGAGGGAGAAGCCATCCGGATGGTTGTTCCCGCCCTCACAGGGAAGGTTAGGGAGGGTCTATAAAACTCACGAACTAATAAGGAAATAGCTCAACTAATTAACAAACATCACTTATGTCACAACTTGAACCACTAATTGCTGACCTTGCGCTTATCCTCATTTGCGCTGGAGTTATGACACTCCTTTTCAAGAGTCTTAAACAGCCTATCGTGTTGGGATATATCGTGGCGGGATTCCTCGCTTCACCGAATATGCCCTACATGCCCAGTGTGACCGACGGACATGGCATCCACATCTGGAGCGAGATAGGTGTCATTTTCCTGCTCTTTGCCCTCGGCTTGGAGTTTTCATTCAAGAAAATCCTGAAGATGGGAGCCGCACCTATTATCGCTGCCCTTGCCATCATCTTCGCCATGATGTACGTCGGTGCCTGTACAGGCGAATTGTTTGGTTGGAAAGAGATGGACTGCATCTACCTCGGTGGTATGCTTGCCATGTCGTCAACCACCATCATCTTCAAGGCTTTCGACGACATGGGCTTGCGCCAACAGCGTTTCGCCAGCCTCGTGCTGAGTGTACTCATCATTGAGGACATCCTTGCCATCGTGCTCATGGTCATGCTCTCCACGCTGGCTGTCAGCAAGGAGTTCGAAGGCTCGCAGATGCTCAATTCCATCCTCCAGTTAGGACTTTACCTTGTGCTCTGGTTCACCGTGGGACTCTATTTCATCCCAATGGTTCTGCGCAAGCTGAAGCCACTGATGAACGACGAGACTCTGCTCATCACTTCGCTTGCCCTCTGTTTTGGCATGGTGGTGGCTGCCTCCGCAGCAGGTTTCTCCGCTGCCTTCGGAGCCTTCGTCATGGGTAGCATCCTGGCTGAGACGGTGGAAGCCGAGAAGATTGAACACCTCGTTGCTCCCGTCAAGAACCTCTTCGGAGCCATCTTCTTTGTGTCGGTCGGCATGATGGTTGACGTGAACCTCATCATCGAATACATCGTACCAATCATCAGCATCATCGCTGCTGTCATGCTGGGACAGACCATCCTGAGCACTTGCGGCTTCCTGCTTTCAGGACAGTCGCTGAAAACCTCCATGCAATGCTCCTTCTCACTGACGCAGATTGGTGAGTTCGCCTTCATCCTCGCCACGCTCGGCACGTCGCTCGGAGTCACCAGCGACTTCCTCTATCCTATCGTCGTGGCGGTGTCTGTCTTCACGACGTTTACTACACCTTATATGATTCGACTGGCAGAACCTACCTACAACATGCTGACTCGCGTCCTGCCTGCCAAATGGATAGCCAAACTGGAGCGCAACAAGAACGAGAAGGAAGAGAAAGAGCCTGACGAGCTGAAACTGATTTGGAAAGACTGCCTCAAGCGTTTCATCTTCACCATGCTCATCAACTGTGTGCTCTGTATAGCCATCATGGCTATTATGCTCTATTACGGACAGCCAATGATTGCCAACATGGTACCTGCACAATGGGTACATCCAGTCACAGCCCTCGTTGCCCTCATCCTCTGCTCACCATTCCTGTGGATGATGTTGCGTTCGGGTAGTGATAGTCCAGAAGTCAACAAGCTCTGGGAAAGTGGTTCGCACTGGCGTGTCAAGCTTACAGCATACGGACTGCTTCGCCTGATTATCACGGCCATCTTCGTCAGCTATTTCGTTGATTATGCCATTCCTTGGAGCACATGGCTCGCCATGTTTTCGCTCGTTGCCATCCTGTTCATCATCTTCTCCTCATCGCATCTGGAGAAACATGGCACGAGAATGACCAAGAACTTCACGGACAACCTGAGTGCGCGTGAAAGGGAAAAGAATAAAAAGTGAAAAAAAGACCCACCCCATCCCTCCCTGTGAGGGAGGGAAAAGCCATCCGAATGGTTGTCCCCGCCCTCACAGGGAGGGTTAGGGAGGGTCCATAAAACTTAAAAACTCAAAAACTTAAAAACTTAAGACACATGAAAAGAAATCTACTGTACGTCATCATGGTCGTAGCTGGCATGATGACACTGAACAGTTGCGAGGAAGAGGATCTTCAGAAAGTCTATGATGAAAACACATCACTCGACTCACCGTTCCTCTTCTCTGAAGGCTATAAGGACTCCATCGAAATTCCTTACAACCTGCCTACACCTATCACCGACTGGTTGAGCATGGTGAAGGACGAGACAAAAGTGTGCAAGTTGAGCATCCCTGGCACCCATGACACCATGACAGGCATGGGATTCTATCAACCCGTGCTGAAGTATGTGTTCAACATGACCGCCATCAGTCAGGTATCAACGCTTGAGGAACAGATGGCATGTGGTCTTCGCTTCTTCGACATACGCCCCGTGGTGAGCATCGACACATTGGCAACGAACCCAGCCGAGAAGCAGATTTTACGCTTGTCGCATGGCATCAGCGAGATTGACATGACTTTCGAGGAGACCATCGACTCGCTGCAACGCTACTTGAAAGCCCATCCGTCGGAGTTCTTCATTGCCAAGTTGCAGGCTGACAACGGTATGGAAAACCAGAACAACTGGACAGTGCTGCTCAACAAGGTGCTGAGCAAGCAGAAGTACAAAGGACTGTTCGTCGAGGACTGGCGACCAGACATCACCGTGGGTGAGATGCGCGGCAAGATTCTTTGGCTGAGCCGTTACGACTTGCGCCCGCTGAATGCTGCATTCCACTATCCTATCGTCTATTGCAACTGGCCCGACGAGGACCCCGACATCGAAGAGGAACTCAATCCCGAGGCGCAGCGCAATTGTGCCATGTATAACATGAACGACACGACGGTGAAGGCTACGCTCTACAAGCAAGACTACTACAAGACCACTAACGAAAAGCGAATGAAGAACAAGCAGAAGACGGTCATCGACATGATGCACAGCGCACGTGAAGTTACTGCCAAAGACGACAACATCTGGATTGTAAACCACTGCTCTGCCTATACAGAGGTGTCGCCACGCGGATACATTACCAATGCCGCCAACCTGCACCCACTGGTCATTGCCGACCTTCAGAACAATGAGGGCACCGTGGGCATCATGCCAATGGACATGGCTTGCCACGACTACGTACACTGCGTCATCAACGGCGGAACACCTTACACCAGCGACTACCTTTATGGTTTCCGCCCAAAGACTCAGTCGCTCACCAACCTACTTATCATGTCGAACAAACCATACTTTAAATAAAATCCATCATGATGAAAGATATGAAACACAATATTCACAAAATCATTATTCTCCTCACGATTCTTTTCGTGGGAACAGGAGCCAAGGCTCAGTATGCCGACAAGTTACATGCTGAGGACGGCTTGTTCAACCACCTCTCTGTGGGTTTGAACACAGGATTGACAGGCTTTGGTGTTGATGTGGCAATGCCTGTCCACAAAATCGTAACAGTAAGGGCAGGTCTTTCGGGATGGAACGTAGGAAAAATCAAGTTCAAGGCTATCAACACCGCCACGGAAATCACCCAGATGGAGATGGTGGAAGAGGAAGCCGTGAAACGCTCAAAAATGGTGGATAAGGTGGAACTGGCAGCCGAGCCAAACTTCTGGAACTTCTACCTCCTTGGCGAAGTACATCCGTTCAAGAACCAACCTTTCTACTTCTCCGCTGGACTGTTCGTAGGTAGCCAGAATTTCTTCCATTTCCGCAACACCAACGACGGTGCTTTGGATTTCCTCTACTATGCCAATCAATTGGTGGAAAACTACAACCAAATCTTCCGCACAAACTATCCACCTATCGGTCTGAAGTTTGGCGACTACGTGTTCACAGCCGACGAGAATGGCAACATCGACGTTCGCATGAAAACCAATGCCGTAAAGCCATATATCGGCATTGGCTTTGGCCAGCATCTCGCAAAGACCCATCGCGTCAGTCTGGCTGTTGATGCAGGTCTTCTGTTCTGGGGCACACCGAAATTCGTACTCAACGACAACACTGAAATCAAGTCGTCGGGCAAGAATTCCGGCATCACCGGTGCCGTGTCATGGTTGAAAGCCTGGCCTAACATCCAAATACGAATAGCCTACAAAATCTTCTAAGAACAAGGGGAATAAATGAAGAATGAGGAATGAAGAATGAAGAATGTGTTTTAGTCTGCTCATGAAATGAGTAATTTTTCATTCTTCATTCTTCATTTTTCATTCTTCATACTATTGTTCTTGCTCATGCATTATTTTCTGTTAAACATCATGTTTATAAAGATATTTTCGTAACTTTGTCACAGAATCACTAAAACATTATGAATGATGACATTCTTGAATCAGTTTCACGAGGAAGTGACGAAGCGCAAGATGCGGAAAATCGCAGAATCGCAGAAATCGCCGATAAGCTCCATCGACTTTGCCAACTACATGAAACGCAATGTAGAACTGGCAAAAAAGATGTGACTCCATTCGAGCGGGAGCAACGAATGGCAGAACAAATGGCAAAGTCTGGCGGCTATTGGATTCCAATGATGCAAATGTTTGACATTGGTGTCCCAGGTCCCTGTGGCAACGAAAATAGCACATACGTGACCGATGATGCTGTATTTAAGGTAAACAACTTGATGAACAGCGGAAGCATAGTGGCTTTACTCCATAAGATACTTTTGCATAACTTTCTGTTCCCCGATACCGCATATCAATTCCACGGATTCGCTGGCTTTGATGGCCGCAGCGTTCAGCCAGTATTTCGTCAAGTTCGGGTTGCGAATGCAACTCCTGCCACACAAATTATGATTGATACCTATATGGCTGCCCTCGGTTTTGTGAAAACAGAAAACGAAGGACGTTTCTCCAATGGACAATATATCGTTTGGGATGTTGTCCCCCGCAATGTTTTAGTCGATGCTGAAGGCGACATTTTTGTAGTTGACGCAGAAATCAAGCGTATTTGATCATCTCAGATTACACAAGAGCAACATGCTGATGATGTTGCTCTTGTTTTTTATTCTATTTGTCGTAAGTTTTTATTTCTATACATTTCCTTCACTTCATCTGCTCCAGCAACCTTGCCAATCCATCCAAGTTACGAGGGTCGGCATTCACGTCGAGCACGGAACCATCGCGGTCGATGAGTTTGTAGGTTGGGAAAGAGTGAACCTGAAGGAAATTCTCGATGGCACTCTGCTGGGATTCAGGCAAGTTGTAGTGAATGACGTTGTCACCCACGAGGTTGTACTCCTTGATGACGTTCTTCCACGACTCATCATCGCTGCGATTGGCAAGATAGAGATAGACGAGGTCGAAGTCTTTCAGTCGTTCGTATTCTTCCTGTGAATGCGAAAGTGCCTCTTTGCATGGGCCACACCATGTGCCCCAAATGTCGAGCAGAATCAACTTGCCCCTGTACGGCTCGGTGATTTTGCGCAGTATCTTTTCCCCATCGCTCATGTCGGCCACTTCGTCAGCAGACTTCAGATTTGCTGTATCTGAGAGGGAGCGTTTCTGAATGGCTACGTATTTATCATTCAGGTTTTTCAACACGGCAAGAGCCTGTGGCATCTTGACTAGATGCTTCTCCACATGGTCAAGAACGAGAGAATCAAGTGGCTGACGGACGCCGTCAATCATTTCATAGAACATATGGGCAAAGAAGATGTCGCGCAGTGGATATTCGCATCCCACAGAGTCCAGCATTGCCTGAAGAATATCATCATTGCCTTGGTCTGGTAAGAAGTATTCAAGATAGTTGTTCATGAAATACGGGAAATCGTCATAAAGCGTGTAGGGCTTCGAGGCTTTCTTCCAAAATTCCTTACCCACATAGTCCACATACTCCTGTGGCAGTTTGAAACCGGGCATGAAGTATTTGGCCTGCATCATCGATTCGGCCTGTATGATCTGATACTCGCCCTCCACATAGTCGATATATCGCTGCGAGAGTGTTGGGTGCTCGGCTATTGTCTTTTGCAGTTTGGCCTCGCTCTGTGCTCGAGTATTGTCCGTCTGAGCCTTGAAGTCCATTGCGTCCACCTTTCCGCCCTGACTGAAATCGATGCGGTCGTGATGACCATCCGAGGGATAAGCCTGCAGTTCGTTTTGCAACCGCACGTTGCTGCCCATCCATAGCTTCTGCCCCGTTTTGTAGTCGTACAGGAAGAAGTAAGTCTCGCCAGGCTCTGCAACACTCATAACGTCCGCGCGGTGCTCGTCTAACCACACTTCCGAGGTGTTGATGATGGGAAAGCGGAGCATGAAGCGGCCCAAAGAGTCCATCTTGGCAAAGAATACCTCTTGCTCGTCGGTGATGATGCTGTTCCACGATACTCTGAATTCGCCGCCTTTCTGCCACTCCTCTGGGGGCATATCCTTCAGCCAGCCTATGATGGTCACGCTGTCGCCATCCCTGTAGCCGTTGTCTGTGAAGCCCGTGCGAAGGTCTTTCTTCGGATAGTCGGGCAGAGCTTGAGTATTGATTAGGCTGCACGTTATCGGTTTCTGCTTATCGATGGCAATGCTACACAGCCCTTTCTTCTGCTTGCCGACCTTGATGGTTGTGCCATTGCTGATGGTCAGCGCATAGGCATCCTTCTTCTCCGTTCGGGCAACGATGTCCCATACCATGTTGTCATAGATGACATGATTCGCCGTGATGCCTATGAGCCAGTCGCCCGTCTTCTCGTTGCGCCAGTAGGTATCTGCAAGAGTGCCCACAGTATTCTGCGCCTGCCCCGCCATCGCAACAAGAGCAAGCAGAATGCTAATGATTTTTTTCTTGTTCATCGTTCTATTTGTCGTTAAAAATCTCAGCTAATCTACTGTCAATTTCGTTACCTCGCAAACCACGAGCGAGAATCGTTCCATCGGGAGCGAAGAGAATGATTTCGGGGATACCTTTGATGCCATAGAGGTCGGTGGCAATCTCTTGCGAATTGATGATTTGAGGGTAAGGCATCTGTTCTTCGGCAATGGCTTTTAGCGTAGCTTTGGGCTTGTCCCATGCAGCGATGCCAATGACTTGCAAGCCACGGTCTTTATACTTGTTGTAGGCAGCAATGATATTGGGAATCTCCTCCCGACAAGGACCGCACCACGATGCCCAGAAGTCGGCAATCACATACTTGCCACGACCCACATAGTCCGAAAGGCGAGTCGTCTTGCCGTCGTACTCCACGGCGAAGTCCTTGAACATATCTCCTTCCTGCGGTGTCTTGCATTGTTCCTCCAGTTCCATCTCCATGAAAGCCGTTTGCATACTACCCTGCCCATTCTCACTGCACAAATGAATCAGTTCCAGCATTTCCTTCGGTTGCAGAATATCCTTGGCAAGCATCAACATATAGATGCCAGCGGCATCAGCAGCATGCTGATGCACAAAATCCTTAGCATATCGTTTCAGTTCACCAAATTCTTCAGACTCAACCAACTCCTGAAACCTAATTTTGGATTCAGCACAAGCATCGTTGAGCATCGTTCCTCGAAACACGGGATTCTCACTATCCATCACGATGTTGCCAGCTTCGAGAACGAAAGGAACATCCACGAGCGTCCTCTCTTTTTGTCCTCCATCAGCGGATTCTATATCCACAGCAACCATCAATGTAGAATAGATGGGGTGTCCGACCTGTCCGTTAATCTGGAATTTTCCATCCGTCACCTTGTATTTCTTCTGCGTCTGTCCTGCGGTTATCATTCGTGTAGAATCGTTAAGAATATACACGGAGTCGGGTTTGACGACGTATGGCTGCATTTCTTTTATCAATGCAGAGAAGTCGCCACTCACGGTAAAACTGTTTGTTTGTGCCTGACCCGCTATAGCAACGAGGGCGAGCAGTGCGGTGATGATGGTTTTCTCGTTCATTATTCAATTGTGGTATGAAAACATTGTTTCTTCTCGAATGTTACATGCTCAGTGCGGTAGCAGTTGCTCTATGGCTGCGACAACGCTGCTGATATTGGAAGGCCATGGGGCTGCGCCTGGCATAAGCTGGCCCTTGGTATCTACAAGACGGTAGGTGGGAAAGCCGCTTACCTCCAAATAACGCTCA
>Ga0310691_10005535_pt1 | contig 13776 bp, 1 predicted proteins | sample 176DNAGHGlowgp2_FD_203887 | JGI IMG/M metagenome (GOLD analysis project Ga0310691, IMG submission 203887) | Sheep rumen microbial communities from Palmerston North, Manawatu-Wanganui, New Zealand - 1766 DNA GHGlow gp2 (v2) (version 2) | ecosystem: Host-associated > Mammals > Digestive system >... | reverse complement strand
TGACAAGGACGATGTAAAGCGCGAGCACCCGAAGAAGCGCAAGTCCAAGGGCCTGTTTGACCTCAACCAAGAGTACGACAAGGCCGGCAACATCCTGGTAGGTATGAACGACCTGCATGTGCTGGCCGCCATGGCCGACCCGAACGTGTACTTCATCATCCCGTGGCACGCGAGCGGCGCGAACAACCACATTCTCGCGCAGATGCTCGACATCCTGGGCCAGGCCGAGGGCATCATGGACAATGCGGTGGACTACACGTCGATGCAGGAGGAGAAGAATATGGGCGAGCGCAACAAGGACACAAAGAGACTCCCGGAGATTGACGAGCGCCTGCGCAAGTTGTGGGATGCTGCCCGTGTCGAGGCCGAGGCCAATGGATGGACCAGCGGCATGGATGTTGACAGCAACGGCACCGAACTCACCGAAGACCAGTACATGTATCGCCAACTTCGCAGCCTGATATTCAACGGTTACATCTTTGAGAAGGCGCCCACGGAGAGCGAGTACCGCAAGGCTTTGGCTGAAGCCCGCGAACTTGAGGAGGAGATCGCCGACTTGACGGCCCAGCAGGAAGGCGCCGACGACGTGACGAAGAAACGCCTGAAGAATCGCGCTGACAACCAGAAGCGCAGGCTGAAGAAACTGCTCCATATCATGGAACTTCACGACGGCCTTATCGACTGGCGCGACAGCGCGCTGCACACCAGCGAAAGCGCGGAGGACGCCGCCTGGCGTGCTGAGCATCCCAAGCGCATCACGCTGAAGGAGGCGCGCGCGATGATTGAGAAGGACCACTTCCTGAGCCAGGTGATGCGCCGTGTGGAGCCCATCGGCCACATGACCAACGGCGACAACACATTTGTATATCCGTACGAATATTGGGACGAAAGCAGCGACTACAAGACGGCAGACATCAACGGGCGCCGCTATGTGGAGTATTGCCGCAGGCTCGGCTACAGGCCGAAGTTCAGCGGTGACTGGAAGGCCGGCAACTTCGACACTGGCAACTTTGTTGATGCTCCAGGCTACTGGAAGTTGCTCATCGACCGCAGGATGTACGACCGCGAGGGCAAATACCAGTGGCTTGACCCTGTAGACAGCAGTGCGTTTGATTCTAGCTTGGTGAACCCGCTGGAGACCCAGCAGGAGTTCCATGTGACCACGGTGGCCGATGACGCTGGTGCTGAGTCCATCGCCCAGGACGTGTACAAGGAGCAGGGCGAACGCGGCACCGGCAAGGTAGCGAGCGTAGACTATGAGAAGAGCCTTGACGAGGTGGTCGACGGATTCGAGACCGCCATGGAGAAAGGCGTGCAGAACAGCCCGCTGCTGTGGAGTGTGAGCCCTGAGGGCGTGATGGAGGTTAACGAGAAAAATGCTTTAGAGGATGGTATCCGATTCAGCACGAGCCAACAAATTGCAAGCATGTATCCCAACTGGATGGACAACCAGGTGATTACAGACGAGGATAGCAAGAAGGGGCAGCAGACGCAAGTTGCAGGCACCTTAGGCACATATAAAAAGGTTGGGGCGTGGATAGAAGATAATCTCGGCAAAGATGTTGCCGTGCTTGATGCTTCTTCTGGCATGGGGCTTGGCACCCAAGAGTTGAGACAGAACGGTTTCAACATTGAGGACATTGAGCCTTATCCATCTGGTGTCAGGATGAAGAACAACCCACCGACCTATAGCGGTGTTAACGCATACGCTGAAGCCAAAGAAGACGGCAAGAAATATGATTTCATCATCAGCAACGCTGTGTTGAATGTTATTCCCGACGATTGGCGCAGCAGCGTGCTCCATGATATGGCCGACTTGTTAGATGTGGGTGGCAAGATGTTTATCAACACTCGCAAGACCAGCGAGGTCAAGGGCATCAAAAACAAGATTGAGCTCGAGTCGCCAAACGAGGTGCTTGTCGGTACACCCGACAAAATCACTTCATACCAAAGGTTCTTCACGCCAAAAGAGCTTAAAGAATATGTTGAGGGCGAGCTTGGCGATGGCTACACCGTTGAGGTGGCCAACATGAAGAATTCAGGCACCAGCGGCCTGTCTGCTGTTGTGGTAACCAAGACCGCCGAAGGCCCGCTCTTTTCTCTGTCGCCAGAATACCGCAAACGTAGCTTTGAAGACATGGATAGCGGGAAAGTGCCTTTAAACGGCAACCTGAATCCAGAGGAGGGCGACGGCAAATTTGAGGTCATTGATGACGAGAACAAGATATTCAAGAATTGGCGCGGCACAATTCAACGCCGACATAAAGATTATAATGTTGGCAAACCAATGGACGGAGTGTATTTCCACAAGAACTATGCTGAGGACATTGTGCCTAAAAACATTCTTGACAAAGCAAGAGAGATAGCCGAGCGCGAAGGCTTCGACTATAATTGCATGTACTACAACCCCAAGAAACCGGATGTTGTGCGCTTTGACGAGGCGCCTGACTTTGACACTGCGAGAGAGCCTATAACAGGTTACTACCTGACTGTAGACACATCAACAGGCGAAGCAAAAAGGAGCAAAAACCGCAGCGCCCAGATATGGCACAACAAATGGATGTGGGTTAAGGATGACTACAAAGGCTTTGATGTTGACGAGGCATATGAATGGAGCAAGACCTGGAACAAGCGCGTCAGCAACCCAGATGGTCTGCCCGACAAGTGGGAGTATCTTCTGACTAAAGCTGGCCTGCCTGTGGATTGGAGCGGCAGCGCGCTGGAAAGCAATAGCGGGGTGTTGTTTTCGTTCTCACCTAACAAAGTAGACTTCGATAATACTCGTAATCGTGCAGTGGCCAAGCGTGGAATTGTAATGCCAGGACTAAATGAGAGTGAGATAGTAATTGTAAATGTTCCTCGACATGACTTTACAGGTACTGGCAAGCAAGCTATTCAAAAGGCCAGAAAATGGGCAGAAGATTGGCTTTATGGGGAACATACCGCCCATGAAGGAACATCAGAGGAATTTAGGTACAATATCGACGAGGATTCAGTTGATAAATTTCTGTCGGCATCTTCTACAACAAACAGCGAGAATCTCGGTGTGCATTTAGCGGTGTTGAAAGAATTGATTTCAATCATTAATGAGAGCCTCGACACTGAGATTCATCCTGATTATAAAAAGGTGGGCAAAAAAAGATCCGCCGCTAATGGTATAGACAACCCAAACCTGCTAATTCATCGTATGTACGGAGCCATTGAGATTGACGGGGAGATTCGTCGTGTTAAAATAACAATGGAAGAATACCGCGACAGTGAAAATCATGCGTATGACTATAGAGTAACAAAAATTGGCCTGCCAATAAGTGGGTCTGCAACGACCAATGCACTTGGCAAGCCAATCATTTCAGGTGCAAATTTACTACATGGAGTTGAGAAATCCTACGATCCAGGCAAAAAATTGCTTGACGAAAGCGCAAAAACTACGGAAAATGGTGGGCCGCTGATGAGTGCCACCCCTGCGCAGACGCGTAGTGAGAACTTCAAACGGTGGTTTGGTGACTGGGAGAACGACCCGGAGAACGCCAGCAAGGTGGTTGACGAGAATGGCGAGCCGCTGGTGATGACGCACAACACTCCCAATGAGTTTTACACGTTTAACCGTGAGCGGATAGGCAGCGGTCAGGGACAGGCATTCCTGGGTTACGGGTTCAACTTCTCACGCGGCGGGAACAGCACCTACGGCAAGCGCGAGGTTCAGGTTTACCTTGATGCCCGCAACCCCTTGGAGAGTGGTGGCCATAAGCTGAAACGGGCCGATGTGGAGTCGGTATTGCGTAGCCTTGACGAGGGGGAAAGCGACACTATCGTGGCTGAACTTGCGGGGGCTTATGTCCCTTATGGGTCAAGGGAATATGAGTCGGCATTGAGAAAGGTTTCCAAAGACCTGGTCGAAGGAGACGACGACCTTGGGATATACGGCACTGTAAGTGTTGTCGGTGACAAGCCGAATGAGACCATAGAGGCGTTCAAGGCACTTGGTTTTGACTCAAGCATAGAGCGAGATTCCGAAGGGAGAATTCGCAATGCGGTGGTCTTTGACCCTGAGCAGATTAAGTCGGCCACGGACAACAACGGCGACTTCTCGCGTGAGAATCCCGATATTCGTTTCTCGACGTCGTACAGCCTTGGGGTGCCATACCAGGGCACGAAGGGGCGTATTGCGAGGGAGATTGTCGACATGCTGCCGAGCGGACGAAGGTTCGTGGACCTGTTCAGTGGCGGCGGTGCCGTTACCCATGCTGCGTTGCTGAGCGGCAAGTATGGCGAGTACCACATGAACGACATCGACGGCGTGGGTCAAGAACTGTTTATGCAGGGCGTGCGCGGTGAGTGGGACGACTACGCCCGCACCAGCATGACACCCGAGGAGTTCGACGAGATCAAGGGCACGCCTGAGTCGTTGCCGTGGTCTCACAACGGCCTTGGCCGCAACCTTGCCAAGGGCGGTCGCCCCGACTATATCAACAGGGTGAAGCGCCTGGGTCAACTTAAAGACCAGGCTGACAAGATTGACACCAGCGAGGTGGACTACCGCGACGTGGAGATCATGCCTGGTGACGTTGTGTACTGTGATATTCCCTATGAGGGCACCGACACCCGTGGCTACGGCAAGGGACAGAAGTTTGACAAGAAGGCCTTCGACGAGTGGGCCCAGTCGCAGGACTTCCCTGTTTACGTGAGCGAGTACAGCATGCCCGAGGGCTGGGTGGAGATTGGCAGTGTTGACGTGCGCGCCATGAACCGCAGCCAGAAGCGCACCGAGAAGTTATGGGTGCAGGAGAAGTTCGCCGAGCAATACCGCGATGAGATGGCCAACGAGGCCGGCGGCCCGCTGTTCTCGAGCAGTGGCTGGGAGTTGTTCCCTGAAGACAAGGACGCACATTTTGAGGCCGTTGCGGAGGCGGTGAAATTGTTGAGCAGCAAGTACAATCTCGCGTGCAATGTGATATTTGGCGACACGAGCAATTTAAGCGTTGAGGATTATGCACGAAACATTGGCGAAAAGGAGTACTACGATTCTTTGAGTGATGACAAAAAGAGGGAGTATGCCGAAGCGTTTGAAAAAAGCCGCAAAGGTTCTGGAGAATATAGCCCAATATCAAAAAATGTTATTATCTTTGCGCTGAATAATGAGTCATTCTACGAACTCGAGGGGACGTTGTTCCATGAGAACGTCCATAAGTGGCTTGATGAAAACCTCTCAAAAGATGAATTGTCTCGGTTGGCAGACGACATTTGGTCTAATGCTGTGTCCAAAGGGTTGTTTGCAGGTACGCGCAATTATATTCAGACCGAATATGAAGACAAAGAAGATTGGCCAGAAGAACTAATCGCATACCGTATGGAATGGGGTATGATGTCTGGTCGCCTGAAGAGTATCTGGCGGTTATTCTCGATGGCAGACAATGGCAGTGAGTTATTCGAACGAATTTTAAATGACATAGGTTATGACAGACAACGAGAAAAAGAAGAGCGAAGAACAAGAGCCGAAGAAAACAGTACGCAAGCGGGTGGCACACTACGACGCAATTCCGATGAGCGCCAGGAGGAGAATCAGGGAAGCGATGATTCAGGACGACGAAAACGAGGGGGTACTGGACGACGAGGATTAGAAGACGGTCCGCTGTTCTCGGTTAGTGACGGTGTGGACGCGCTGGCCGAGGATTACGGTGCAGCCTTTGAGCGGTTGTTGGACTCGGTGTTTGACAGCCTGCCTGCCGAGTTGCGGCGCGGGATTGTTGAGGATGCGATGCGCAACCGTGACAACGACTTCCGCGGCGCCACCAGCGCCTGGCTCGCCGGCCTTGCCGATGACGACACGTTCGCACGCATCCCCGACGATGTGTGGGGCACCATCAGGCGGCTGCTGGTTGACACCATGCAGGAGAACTTTGTCGACGGTGTGCCTAGTGACAACGAGGCCCGCTACCTGCTGTGGCGCGGAGCCAGCACACCTGAGGGCGTGTTTGCCCTTGCCGAAGACGCCGTGATGCGCGACGCGCTGGGCGTGCAGGAGGTGAGCGACGATGACCCGTCGGAGATGTCGCAAGGCGCTGACGGCTTGTTGTTCTCGATGAGCTTGCGTGACCGCGCGACAGCCCGCGACACCTACGAGCGCATGGTGAGCAGTGGCCGTAACCAGTGGGTTGAGGCCATGCAGGACAGCATGCTCGGCCTGAAGAAACTCATGCAGTCCATCATGGGAAGCCAGTGGACCAAGATTGAGGACATTCCCATGAACCAGAATCCATATATTGCCGAAAACCTCATGAGTTCGGTGACCGCGGCCCAGCAGCAAGCGTATTACACCGAGTTTGTCAAGCCCATGCTTGAAGAGATAGCGAAGTTGTGCAAGGGTCGCCGTCGCGAGCGCGAGAAGGCGCGCCAGCAGTTGGTCGACTATATGATGGCGAAGCACGGCCTGGAGCGCAACATGGTGTTGGCTGATCGTGACGCTAAGGAGAGCGCAGCCAGTGGCGGCAACTATAACCAGGCTTATGCCGATAATCGCAAGCGCGACTACGCCGGCCTCACAGCGTTGACAGGCAAGAGTGACGTGCAGGCTGCGGAGGCCGCGGCCCAGCAGATGGTAGACGATTACGAGCGCGACCATGATGTGACGGATCTGTGGGCAAAGGTCAACGCGGCCACCGCGGCGTCGCTCGAGAAGCAGTACAGGAGCGGCATACTCAGTTATGCTGACTACCAGAATATCGCGGGCATGTTCAAGTTCTACATACCACTTCGTGGTTGGGATGAGACCACCAGTGACGAGGTGTACGGCTACCTGACAAGCAAGGCTGGTCCCTTCCTTGGCGGCAGCATCATGAAGCGCGCCGAGGGCCGCAGCAGCAAGGCCGATGACCCGATAGCCACCATTGCTAAGCTTGGCGATGACAGCATCAGGACCGGCAATCGCAACCTGATGAAGGAGCGTTTCTTGAACTTCGTGCTGAACCATCCGAGCGACGCTGTAAGCGTGAACGAGTTGTGGCTGCAGTGGGACGATGTGCGCAACGAGTGGGTGCCTGTGTTTGCCGACATCGACCCTGCCGATGACGCGGCCACCGTAGAGCAGAAGGTTCAGGCCTTCGAGCAACAGATGAAGCAGCTTGCGCAAGCCGAGCCCAACAAGTACAAGCATGGCCGCGATACAGTGGGTATTCCCTATAGGGTTGTTCCCGGCATGGAGCGCGAGCACCAGGTGCTTGTTAAGCGCAACGGCCAGACCTATGTTCTCACGATCAACGGTAACCCCAGGGCGGCCCAGGCGCTGAATGGCCTGACCAATCCCGACGTGCCAGTGCAGGGTTGGGTCGGCTCGGTGCTTCGCGGTTCGGAGCGAGTGAACAGGCTGCTCAGTGCGTTGTACACCACGCTGAGCCCCGCGTTCATCGTGAGCAACTTCCTGCGCGACTCGGTGTACTCGAACAGCATGGTTTGGGTCAAGGAGAACCCGCACTACGCGTTGACGTTCCACCTTAACTTTGGCAAGGTAAATCCCGCTTATCTGGGCTACTTGCTCCGCAAGTGGGAGAACGGTACTCTTGACGAGAGTAAGCCAATGCAGAAGTACTTCAAGCAGTTTATGCTGCATGGCGGCGAGACTGGCTTCGCCATGGTGCAGGATGTTGAAGACTACAAGAAGAAGGTCCAAAAAGAGCTGAAAGACATCGACAGCAAGAATGTGGGCAAGAAGTTGTGGAATGTTGTTGCCAGCCAATATGAGCGTGCTGGCCGCTCCATTGAGAACTGCGCCCGCTTCGCCGCCTTCGTGACCAGCATTCAGATGGGCCGAAACGTTGAGCGTGCTGCGTATGACGCGAAGGAGATCAGCGTAAACTTCAACAAGAAGGGCGCTGGTGCCAAGACCTGGAAGTTGCAAGGGCAAACCCTCCTTGGTAATGTGGGCGCGTTTGTCAGCGGCGCAGGCCGTAGCCTGTTCACCTTCTGGAACGCTGGTGTGCAGGGTATGACCAACCTCGGTCGCGGCTTCAAGCGTAATCCCATAAAAGCCTCGCTTGCCGTGCTCGCCCCGCTGTATGCAGCAGGTTTCTTCGCTCCAATACTTGCGGCAATTATGGGTGCTGCTGGCGGTGGTGACGGTGACGATGAAGACAAGAACGCATACTACAACTTGCCTGAGTATGTGCGCAGAAGCAACCTGTGCATCTACCTTGGAGGGCTCAGTAAATACTTACCTGAGAAGTGGAGGAGCGCGGGCGAGGCTTGGCTCACCATCCCGCTGCCCATCGAGTTCAGGGCAGTCTATGGCTTGGGCGAGTTGACCTATGGCGCCGTGACCGGCAACGAGCACTACACCAACGAAGAACTCGCCATGCAGATTGCCAGCCAGTTCAGCCAACTGCTTCCCATCGACATGCTCGAGGGTGGTGGCGGTCTGCATGCTTTTACTCCAACCGTTCTGAAACCGTGGTTCGAGGCCGAGAAGAACGTCAGCTGGAGCGGCCTGCCGATCTACAGGTCGGACAAATACCCAGGCGACGAGTTCAAGCCTGAGCACACTAAAGCCTTCTCAAGCGCTCCCGATTGGATTGTCAAATTAAGCCAATGGAGCAACGAATTAGGCGGCGGCAACGAAGTCAAGAAAGCCGACTGGGACATTATGGACTGGAATCCTGGCTATTGGGACTACATGCTACGCGGCTACCTCGGTGGCATCTATACAACGATTAGCGACATCTGCCGCTTCGGCAAAATGGGCAAGGACTTGCACAACGGAGAAGGTGGGTTTGAGTGGCGCAACGTGCCGTTGGCGAACCGCATCCTGAAACAGGGCGACGAGCGCACCGAGGCCAAGGCGCTAAGGAATCATTACCGCGTGCTTGAGAAGGAATACAATGAGACGGACTACCTGCTGAAAGGTTATGAGAACCAGGTCGATTCAGGCATGTTTGATTACGCCAAGAAAATCGACCTGCTTCACAACAGCAAGGAGTATGAGCACTATCTTATCTTTAGTGAGTTCAAAAATATCATCGACGCTTATATGACGGCTGCGAAACAAGAGGGTGATCCCGCTGTGAAGAAATGGCTCGATAACCTTGAGATTGAACAGATGCGCGAGATGGTGAAGATGATTAACGACTCTGACGAAGGCAAGCCTGTTGACGCCTATGGTTATGCCCAGGGCTACCTGCGCGCAGCCTATGACAGTGCGCCTGACAACAATATCAAGAAGGAACTCGGCAAGAGCATGGCCAAGACCTATGGCGGCACCGACGGCATTGGCAGCAGCGACAAGAAATACAACCAGGTCTATGCTGACTTGCGTGACGCCAACGACATTGACGAAGACCAAAAGATACAAGCAGCAATGCGTGCCGCCAAGGAAGTGCACGATGACGAACTTGCGTACACGATTGACTATGTTAGCGAGTACATATTGGGGTATACCAGAAGTGGCAAAGAAACCAAGAAGACTAAGTTGACAAAAGATGTTCGCGAAAAGCTTGGGCCTTATGCCGACTTTGTCGAGGGGTTGAAGGAAGAGAAGCAGAGCAGGGAGCAAGGTCTCGGCGCTCTCGGCGACGGCTACGACGAGGACGTGATGGAACTGCTTCGAGACTTGCGCAAGGAGTTGATTGATGAACTTGGGATAAGATGATAGGCGAAAATGGATGTAGCAAACAAAAAAGGGAACAAAGATATGGGAGAACGATTGAACAGGCTGAGCAGGGTTAAGCCCCGCAGCGACATTGATTCGGTGGCTCATGCCAAGCAATATGAGGGCCGCCGCGCGTTTGACATCCTTATGGAGGCGCAAAGTTATTGGGATAACATGATGCGTTTCCGTGAGGACCGCAAGCGCAACAAACGTTATTGTTACGGCGACCAGTGGCAGGACGTGGTGACCGTTGAAGGCCGTCAGATGACCGAAGAGGAGTATATCAAGAGCCAGGGCAACGTGCCGCTGAAGAACAACCTGATACGTCGACTGATGCGCAACGTGATTGGTGTGTACCGCAGTCAGAACAAGGTGCCCACGTGTTTTGCGCGAGACATTAAAGAGCAAGAACTCGGCGAGGCGACGAGCGAGTTGCTGCGCTATAACATGCAGTTGAACAAGATGAACGAAATGTACGCGCGCACGATGGAAGAGTTTCTGATTTCGGGCTTCGTGATATACCGCAAGCACTACGGTTGGCGCAATGAGACGTTGGACTGTTGGACTGATTATGTGCAGCCGAACAATTTCTTCATCGATAACAACATGCGCGACTTCCGCGGCTGGGACGTGAGTTGCCTGGGCGAGATTCACGACATCGACTTCCGCGCGCTGTGCAACAAGTTTGCCACCAGCCCTGCGGAGTATGACCGCCTGGCGAAGATTTATGAGCACGCCAGGCACAAGAGCAGCCTCATCGACACCTGCGAGCAGTTCGGCTACTCGCGTCGCCAGAACTACGACTTCCTGTATGCCGACGACCCGACGCGCTGCAGGGTGATTGAAGTGTGGCGCAAAGAGAGCAAGCCGCGTTACCGCTGCCATGACTACAACACTGGTGAGGTGTACAAAATTGAGGTCGAAGACTACTACGACATGGTGGAGGCCGTGAATGCCGACCGTATTTCTCGCGGCACTGCCGCCGGCATGAGCGAGGACGACATCCCGCTGATTGAGGCTACATGGTTTGTGGACGATTATTGGTATTTCTACTACCTCACGCCGTTTGGTGACATCCTGAAAGAGGGCGAGAGTCCTTATGAGCACAAGGGCCATCCCTATGTTTTTAAAGCGTATCCCTATATCGACGGCGAGATACACAGCTTTGTCGCCGACGTTATCGACCAGCAGCGCTACACCAACCGCCTGATTACGCTGTACGACTGGATTATGCGCACAAGCGCCAAGGGCGTGCTGCTCGTTCCCGAGGAAGCCATCGGCAGCATGGACATCAATGACATTGCCGACGAATGGAGCCGCTTTAACGGTGTGATAGCCATCAAGACCAAGAACGGCGTGCCGATGCCCCAACAGGTAGCCACCAACAGCACCAACATCGGCATCAGCGAGTTGCTGAACCTCCAACTTAAGTTCTTCGAGGATATTTCGGGCGTCAACGGTGCGCTCCAGGGCAAGCCCGGCTACAGCAGCACCAGCGGCACGCTGTATGCGCAGCAGACGCAAAACGCCACGATGTCGCTGCTCGACATGCTCGAGAGTTTCAGCAGTTTCATGGACGACGGCGCTTACAAGGACCTTAAGAACATCTTGCAATACTACGACGACAAGAAGATTGTGGGCATCGTAGGCAGTCATCTGGGCATCAACGTCAACCCGCAGCGCATCCGCAATGCCGAGTGGGACATCCGTATCAGCGAGAGCACCGACACCCCGACCCACCGTCAGATTGCCAACGACTTTCTCATGGAGATATGGCGCGCCGGCCAAATCAGTGTCCAGCAGATGCTCGAGGTTGGCGACTTCCCGTTTGCCGACAAGTTGCTCCAGTCGCTCAGCGCGCAGCAGTCGCAACTTAAGCAGGGCCAGGTTCCAGATGGTGTGTCTCCCGAACTCCAGCGCCAGGTACAGCAGGGCGCTGACATGAATGCCGTCAACAAGGCATATAATATGCTGCAGCAACCCGCAGCTTAGTGTTGTATCGTTTGTGAGTCAGAAAGGCGGCCTGTGTGTGCCGCCTTTCTTGTCATATTGTCGCCTCGGATACAACCTTGCGTGAATGCGTGTTTACGTTTCTGTTACGCTTGATAAATCTGGGCAGGTCCATCTCTCGGAAGCAGATGTGCAGGCCTATGGCGCGTGTCATCAGCAGGTCGTCGTGCTTGCCGATGATGGCGCCGTAAGCGCCGTTTTGTTTGCGCTCGTAGGTAAGGTACTCATTGAGGCAGCGCTCATCGCGCTCGGTATAGAGGTTGTCGCGAATCACCTTGACCAGCGTTGAGATGATCACCGGCTTGGTTCCGACGTTGGTATGGAAGCCATACTTCCGCGGCGCACCCTGGCGGATTTCCTCCTCGGACTGCCGTCGCGCGTAGAGGTTTGGATATACGTTCTTTATTTGGTTGAGGATGTATAGCGACTGGTCGCCGTCAACCTGCCGCTCGCGGTCGTGTGTCTCGAGCGTGTTGGACTCGATAACGAGCAGGGCGTTGTCATAGAATGCTGCTATCTGTGCGGCTTTCCAGGCGAGTATGTCCATGTCGATGTGTCCGTACCACTGTGCCACGACGGATGGCTTTCCCCCGTCGGCCATAAAGAGCCTGTCGAATACCACGATGACCGACCAGTCGGCTTTGTGCGAGCGCCCGCCGATATCCACTACGGCGAGGTATCGGTCGGTGACTTCTTCGTCGGGGTCTATCTCCGGCTTCTCCCAGACCCACAGCAAGCCATGCTTGTCCTGTCGGAAACGCAGGCTCTGCAGCGCGTCTTCTCCCTCGTCACCGTCGGCGTACACGTCGCCGATATATCTTGGCGGCCTGCACCCAGGTTTGAGTTCGGCTACCTTGTACTGGTCGAAGACTCGCGCCCCTGAGTGCACGAAGGCTTCCACGTCGTCGGACGGCGCTTCGGAAGCCATGTCGCCGTGGTCGGTGTACTTGCTCCGCTCACTGATGTACCAGTTGATGGCCTCAAGCGTTGCCCCCTGCTGCCACAACCACCACAAGTATTTGCCGCTTTCCTCACGGTTGGAATCCGTATTGTCGTTGTCTCGGTTGTCGTAAAGTGTAGCGGCAAACTCTTCGATGTTGTCGATGGGCACCTCGTTCTGCTCTATCTCGTACCATGACACGAAAAGTGCTGCGAACTGCGACTTGCCATTTTTTGCCGCGTCGTACTCACGTTGGAAGAAATTGCCGGTGCCGTTGGCTGTTGACTCATAGACGATCATGGTGTAGGGCTTGTACGACATACCTGCGCAAGCCGAGCGCACAATTTCCTCGGGTGTCATTTTCTCTGTGGTTTTCCACAGACCCACCTCGGTAAGGTGTACCAGGTTGTAGTCGCCGCCACGCGCCGACAGCGGACTCTCGGCGGTTCCGATTTTTATCTTGCAGTTGCGTTGTGGTATGCGTTGGATGTTTGTTGAGACTCGGTCGCCGACCAGTTTGGGCTCGTTCTCGTCGTAGGCCTCCCCCAGTTTGTACATCATTTCGATGGGGTATCGTTCCAGCATGCGGTCGAACATGCCTTTCACCTCGGCAGAAGCGTCCTTGACGTGTCCGACGATTAGCGAGTTGAGGCCCACCTGGTGAATCAACTGCAGCCAAGCGATGTAGATTTGTGTCACCGTGGAGCCGCCCCATTGTCGCGCCTTGAGCAGCACCAGTCGGATGGGCTTGTTAGCCATGCGCATCGTCTCGAAGGCCGTGATGAGTTTTCGCTGTGGCCTGTTCAGACGGAAATGGATGTCGTCGCCGCCGCCTTTAGGTTTGATGTACACGAACACTGCGGCCCAGAAAGCGAAGTCGTAGCGTGAGCGCAACCGCACAAATTGCTGGACCACCTTTTCCCGCTCTTGCGCGTACAAGACTTCGTCTTGCATTACATCGACATGGCAGACCTGTTGTAGGAACTGTTTTATTGTGCCGTGCTTGACGAGTTGCTTCACCAGTGGCACCTGCATCATGCGCTTGGGCAGATATTGCACTTTCAGCGGAAAGTCGTCGATGCACACCTTTTCCCTGTCGAGGATTGAGCCTTCACCGGTGACCGGGTTGAACTTTGCGTTAATGACGCTGTGCCGCCTCTCGTTCTCTTTCAGTATTTCCAAGACTTCATTA
>Ga0310691_10005533_pt1 | contig 13779 bp, 8 predicted proteins | sample 176DNAGHGlowgp2_FD_203887 | JGI IMG/M metagenome (GOLD analysis project Ga0310691, IMG submission 203887) | Sheep rumen microbial communities from Palmerston North, Manawatu-Wanganui, New Zealand - 1766 DNA GHGlow gp2 (v2) (version 2) | ecosystem: Host-associated > Mammals > Digestive system >... | reverse complement strand
GTGTCTCTTCCACATTGGCTATGGATGCCAGCAGGAAGTCGTTGCTCGACATCATCTTGATGAACTTCATGCCCTTGGGTAAGTCTTTGCTCAGTTCGTCCAGCTTGGCGCTGACGCGGTCGTTGGTGGCCTTGGCATTGGCTCCTGCCAACTGGAAGCAGAGGAAGGTGACACCCGGGTGGCCGTTTGCTTCGCCGTGGAAGGAGTAGCTTATGGCTCCCAGTTCCACGTCGGCGATGTCCTTCAGACGCAGTATGGTGCCGTCGGCATTGGCGCGAATGACGATGTCCTCAAACTCGGACACCTCTTTCAGGCGGCCCTTGTACTTGAGCGTATATTGATAGTAGTTGTTGATGCCTTCGCCGTGGGTACCGTTGACGGGCTTCTCGCCCAACTGTCCGGCAGGCGACTCCAGGTTCTGCTCAGCCAGGGCATTGGTAATGTCACTGGGCACGACGTCGTATTGAGCCATCAGTTCCGGCTTCATCCAGATGCGCAGCGAGTATGTGCCGCCCAGCAGCATCACGTCGCCCACACCTTCCACACGCTTAATCTGCGGGATGACATTGATGTCGAGGTAGTTCGAGATGAAGTCCTCGTCGTACTTGCCGTCCTCGCTGCACAGCGCGTCAATCTGCAGGAAGGAGGTCTGCCTCTTGATGGTGGAGACGCCGATTCGCGTCACCTCTTGTGGCAGCAGTCCTTGCACACGGCTGACGCGGTTCTGCACGTTGACGGCAGCCATGTCGGGGTCGGTGCCCTGCTTGAAGATGACGTTGATGGTGGCAGAGCCGGCATTGGTGGCGGTGCTGCTTATGTAGAGCATGTTCTCCACGCCGTTGATGCCTTCTTCCAGGGGCTGGATGACGGCTTTCATGACGGCATCGGCACTGGCACCTGTATAGGTGGCGCTCACGGATACGGTTGGCGGAGCGATGTCGGGGAACTGCTCCAGGGGTAGGGAGGTAAATGATATGAAGCCCACAAGTAGTATCATAATGGCTATTGAGATGGCCATTACGGGGCGTTTGATAAAGATGTTACCTTTCATGTCTGATAATTAGAAATGTAGAAATGAAGAGAATAAGAAAAGGGACGAGCCTCACTTTTCTCTTATTTTCTTATTTTCACAATGTCTTATTTTCCTCCTTGTTGGGCTTTATGTCTTGGCCGTCTCTCAGCATACCAGCTCCTTCGGCTACAATCAGGTCGCCTTCCTTCAGACCGTCCTTTATCACGTATTCCTTACCGTTGGAGAGTGCTTCGGTGGTCACGAGCTGTTCGTGAGCGATGTTGTCGTTGTCCACGAGATAGACCTTGAACTTGTCCTGAACCTGTACGGTAGCAGTGGCGGGGATGACAATCCTGTCCTTGTATGTGGTGGGGATGACGATGGTTCCTGTGCTACCGCTGTGCAGCAGTTTCTCGGGGTTGTCGAAGACGGTACGCACCTGTACTGTGCCTGTGCTGCGGTCCACGACACCGCTCACGCTCTCCACCTTGCCGGTGTGCTGGTATTCGCTGCCGTCCACGAGGTAGAGCTTGACTTCGGGCATGGCGCTGACTGCTGCTTCGGCACTGCCGCTCTCGCGCATCATGCTCAGCAGTTGGGCTTCGTTGATGGAGAAATAGACGTACATCTGGCTGTTGTCGGAGACGGTGGTCAGGGGTTGCGGCATGGAAGGAGCAACCAGTGAGCCCTGTCGGTAGGGCAAAGTGCCTACGACGCCATTCGACGGGCTCTTCACTACGGTGTAGGAGAGTGAGTTGCGGGCATTGAGCACCTGAGCGTCGGCTTGTGCCACCTGAGCCTTGGCGCTGAGCAGAGCGTTGTGGGCTGTCTGCAGTTCCACGTCGCTGATGACCTGCTGGTCGAAGAGTTTCTTCTTGCTGTCATAGTTGAGCTGGGCTGTAGCGAGGCTGGCGTTGGCAGTCTTCTGTGTAGCCAGTGCAGTGTTCAGCGCAGCCTGATAAGGCACCTGGTCGATGATGAACAGCGTTTGTCCGGCGCTGACCTTCTGGCCTTCCGTTACGCAAAGCTTTGTCAGCGTTCCGCTTACCTGTGGCATGATGTCGATGTCCTGACGGCCACGTATGGTGGCGCTGTACTTAGTGGACATCGTGACGTCCTTTTTAGCGACTTTCATCGTCTCGAAATTAGCAGCAGGCATCTGCATCTGAGCATTCTTGCCACCGCAGGAGCTCAGCAGAAGGAGCAGGGCGCTGGAGGCAAGGAGCATGAGAAGTGAGTTCTTTTTCATATTCGTAATTGTAATTGTGAATTATCAGATATACTTATGGTTATCCTCTAAAAAAGCGCGGCAAAGGTACGAAAAAAATGTGAAATGACGATACGTCCCCTATCCCAAAAGGCATACAGAATTGTTCAATATGTCACCTTATGGCGTGATTTTTAAGGTTTTTTAATAAGAAGTATGGCCAAGAACTGCTGCATTTAGTCGTTTGTGAGTAAACCGAAAAGTAATCTTTTGAAGTGGCGGGGGGACCAATTTGTTTTTATTGTTGTCCCGGGAAAAGCAAGAGCACCTCTACTTATGCGCCTATAATTCGGCTTTCTTGACAAAAGCAGCTCGTGGGGGCTTACTCTAAAGTCCCGAAGGGACGATAGACCACAAACGGGGGTGTAACCCCCGGTAATTGCACAACAACATGAAAAGTCCCGAAGGGACGACAGAGATATAAGCAAGTTGATATTAAACAACGTGAGCTCGACGAAAGTGGAAACTTACAGCCAATCATGTGTTAAACAAACACAAAGACACAAAGACACTAAGCAACTCCCCATGGCGTAAAGACACAAAGGTTCTGGCCGGGGAATCTTTGTGTCTTCAGTTCAGCGGCGTAGCTCTTCGTGTCTTCGTGTCTTTGTGTTTGATTGTCCTTTGGCTTTTCATCGAACTCACGTTAAACAGGTTATGTACTCTGTCGCCCTTTCAGGGCTTAGTTTTGTTAATGCGCTTGTTCCGGGGGTTAACACCCCCGTCTGTGTTCTGTCGTCTCTTCGAGACTTTGGGCAAGCCCCGTTAAACTGCTTATCGTCAGGAAAACCGAATAATAGGCGCATAAGTAGAGGTGCTCTGGATTTCCCCCGGACACCAGAAGTTTGTTTTGTGGTTTTATGCTCGTTGAAACTGTAGGTGCGGGGGAACAAGGGCAGCCTTATGACTCAACTACCTATGGAGTATAGTTTGATTGTTCATGTACTTGCAATTGCATATACATGAACATGCAATTGCAAGTACATGAACAATCAAACCCCATAACCTGTGACCTTGCTCCACGCGGGCAGGCTAATAAGCCAAAAAGCCACTTACCTCCAGCCTTCGAGGTCGGCTTCGGGGAAGAGGTCGGGGTTGAACATCGGCTTCTTCCCTTCCTTGCGCTGCTCGCGGAAGTCTTTCAGCAAGCGGAATGCATAGCGGCTCAGGAGCAGGACGGCAACGAGGTTGGTGATGGTCATCAAGGCCATGGCGAAATCCACGACGCCCCATGCCTGCTGCAAGGTCATATAGCCGCCGAGCAGCACCACTACGCCGCTGAGCAAGCGGAACAGCGTCACTGCCCAAGGCTTCTTCGTGATGTAGCGGACATTTGTCTCGCCGTAGAAGTAGTTGGCGATGATGGTCGAGTAAGCAAACAGGAAGATGGCAGCCATCAGGAACCAGCCGCCGAAACTCCCGAGGTGGTGCTCCATCGCATGACCCGTGAGGATGATGCCGTCGTAGCCCTTATCATAGAGTCCGCTCAGCAGGATGATGAAGGCGGTGCAAGTGCAGATGACGAGCGTATCGGTGAAGACCCCCAAGCTCTGCAACAGGCCCTGATAGACGGGATGGGGAATGGTGGCAGTGGCCGCAGCATTCGGGGCGCTTCCCTCGCCTGCTTCGTTCGAGAAGAGGCCGCGCTTCACGCCTTGCATCACAGCGATGCCCACTGCACCGCCAGCCGCTTGTTCCCATCCGAAAGCACTCTCCACGATGAGGCTCAGCATGGCGGGAATGTGGGTGAAGTTCACGACGAGGATATAGAGCGCCAGCAGTATGTAGCCGAAAGCCATAACGGGCACGATTGTTGCGCAGAAGCGGGCGATTCGGTGAATGCCTCCGAAGATAATGACGAGCGTCATCAAAGCAAGTCCGATGGCGACGTATGAAGGTGAAACTTTGAAAGCTTCGCCGATGGCATCGCAAAGAGTGTTGCTCTGCACAAGCTGGTTGGCAAGGCCGAATCCATAGATGATGAGCAGAGCAAAAAGGATGCCCATCCAGGGACGCTTCAAGCCGTACTTCATGTAGTAGGCCGGACCGCCGTAGAAACTCTCTTTCCCGTGTCGCTTGAAGAGCTGGGCGAGCGTGGCCTCCATGAAGGCTGTGGCGGCTCCGAGCAACGCCATCACCCACATCCAGAAGACTGCTCCTGGTCCTCCCACGAAGATGGCACTCGCCACACCTGCCAAATTGCCTGTGCCTACCCTTGAGGAGAGACTGATGGCAAAGGCTTGAAAGGAAGAAACCTTAATCTTTCCAAAACTTTCACTGCTCTCGCTACTCGGCCTGAACAGGTTCCTCAGCATCGTCGGCAGCATCGTGAACTGCACGCCACGAAGGTTCCAGGTGAAGTAGAGGGCACAACCCACAAGCATCGTAATGACAACGTAGGTCCAAAGAAAGTCGCTAAGTGTATTAAAGAACTCCATGGTAAAGGCTTGCTTGATTACGACTGCAAAGGTACGAAAAAGATGTGAAAGGTGCAAAAAATCTCCCTCTTCATTCTTTCATTTCCTCATTCCTTCACCGTGAGTCTGGCGAACCGGAGCATGAGGACCTTGGTGCCGGCATTGTCAAAGCGGACGGTGGCCTTGGCATCGATGCCTGACCCCTCAATGGACTGCACAACACCTTGGCCGAAGCGGTCGTGAAGGACAACAGAACCCACCTTCAGACCCTCCCTCGTAAGGAGGGAAGCTGATAGTTTCTCCGCCTGTCCGGTTGGATCTGCAATCCGACCGATTTGATTAGGAGCATTTGAAATGCGATTTGCCAGTTGCTGGGATTGCAAATCCCTATACCCGTTCCTGCCGGATTGCAAACTCGGCTGAACAGGAGACCTGCCACTATTCTCTTGCTCCTTGCCCCTTGCCCCTTGCCCCTTATAATACTCTTGCGGTATCTCACGGATGAAGCGGCTGGGACTGGAGTACTCCATCTTGCCGTTGCGGAAGCGCGACTTGGCATAGGTGATAATCACCTGACGCTCTGCTCTGGTCAGGGCCACGTAGAAGAGGCGTCGCTCTTCCTCGAGGGCACGAGGCGATTCCGACGTCATCTCGCTGGGGAAGAGTCCTTCCTCCAGTCCGGCAATGAAGACGACGGGGAACTCCAAGCCCTTGGCAGAGTGGATGGTCATCAGGCTGACGGTGTCGGCATCCTGGTCTGTCTTGCTGCGGTCGAGGTCTGTGGCAAGACTCGCCTCCTGCAGATAGTCGGCAAGAAGCACTCCACGGCCTTGTTCGCGGTTGTCCTGGACAAAGGCGGCAATGCCGTCTATCATCTCCTGCAGGTTTTCCTGCCGCGACACATCCTCGGGCTCGTGACCGCTGAAGATGTGCTCCTGCAGGCCGCTCTCCTTGACGACACGCAGGGCCAGGGTGTAGGCATCGTCGGCAGCAACGCTGTCGTGGAAGGAGGCTATCATGTCGCGGAAATCCGTGAGACGCTTCAAGGTTCCGGCATTGAATCCGTGAGACCCTCCCAAACCCTCCCTTAAAGAGAGGGCTTCCTTTGCGGAAAACTCGCCTGCTTTCTCCCCCTTTAAGGAGGAGTTAGAGAGGGTCCTCAAAGCTTCCCAAACCGTGGTTCCTGCCTCGGCAGCTATGGCAAAGAGCTTCTTCACCGTGGTGTCGCCAATGCCACGGGCTGGCTTGTTGATGACGCGCCGCAAGGCCTCCTCGTCGCTGGGGTTGACCGAAAGACGTAGGTAGGAAAGCATGTCCTTGATTTCCTCACGCTGATAGAAAGACATGCCGGCATAGATGCGGTAGGGCACACGTCCGTAGAGGAAGCTGTCCTCCAACTTGCGGCTCTGGGCATTGGTGCGGTACAGCACGGCGATGCCCTTGTATGGGATGCCGGCACGGTGGGCACGCTGCACCTCGCGCAGGATAATGTTGGCCTCGTCGATGTCGCTATAGGCAGAAAAGAGCGCGATGGGGTTGCCTATCTCCTTCTCGCTGAAGACCTGCTTCTTTATCTGCTCGCGATTGTTGCGGATGAGGCAGCCTGCAGCGTTGACGATGGTCTGGGTGGAACGGTAGTTGCGTTCAAGCTTGAAGAGACGTGAGCCGGTGTAGGCTTCCTGGAAGTGCAGGATGTTGTCGATGTCGGCTCCGCGGAAGCTGTAGATGCTCTGTGCATCGTCACCAACGACACAGACGCGCTGCCGCCGGTTGGTGAGGAGCCAGACAATCTGGTGCTGAGCGAAGTTGGTGTCCTGATACTCATCGACGAGAACAAAATGGAAGCGCTCCTGCCATGCGTCTGCCACCTCGGGATTGTGCTTCAGCAGGAGCCACATGTTGAGCAGCAGGTCGTCAAAGTCCATTGCGTTGGACTGCTTCAACCGTTCCTGATAGCGGTTGTATATCTCAGACATAAGCGTACGCTTCGTCATTTGGTCGCTGTCGCGGAACTCACGGACGGAGTTATAGGCTGAGGGCAAGACTAAACGGTTCTTGGCAGCGGAGATGCGGCTCTGCACAGCACTGGGCTTATAGACTTTCTCGTCGAGGGACATCTCGCGGATAATCAGCTTCAGTAGGCTCAGACTGTCGTTAGTGTCGTAGATGGTATAGTTGGCGTCGTAGCCAAGACGATGCCCTTCGAAGCGGAGGATGCGGGCAAAGATGCTGTGGAAGGTGCCCATCCACAGCTTCTCGGCTTTCTCAGGCGAAACGAGCGTGGCAATACGTTCGCGCATCTCGCGGGCAGCCTTGTTGGTGAAGGTCAGGGCAAGGATATTCCATGGCTGCAGGCCCTGCTCCAGAAGGTAGGCAACTTTATAGGTCAGGACACGTGTCTTCCCACTGCCTGCACCTGCAATGACAAGCGAAGGAGCATCGATGCAAAGCACCGCCTCACGCTGACTTTCGTTTAATTCATAATTCATAATTCACAATTCATAATCAAGGCTACGCCCTTAGCTTCACAATTCACAATTCATAATTGGAGAAACCAGTCATTTGCAGCAGCAAGAACAACCAAACCTTAATCTTTAATCCTTAATCTTTAATCCTTAATCCTTAATCCTTAATCTTTAATCTTTAATCTTTAATCTTTTTAAGAATTCATATATTGTAAGCATTGCCAGCAGAAAGACAGGACGATGGCAAAGGGAATGGCAAGGGGATGACGGCTGATGCCGTAGGTGAGCATTGACATCCAGGACTCGCGTTTACCGTGGCCGTAGCAGAGGCAGAATGCCAGGAAGGAGAGCCACACGAGGAAGGGGAACCCGTCCATCAGTGGACTGCCTACGATGCCGCCCGTGATGCTGAGCAACGGACTGTCGGGAGCTATGGCAGCAAGCAGGATAGCTATGAGCACGACAAGATAGACGGCAACATAGCGAAGGAAACGGGACTGACGGACTGTCTGTCGGAAGGGGAGCAAGCTCTTCTGTACCGCACCCAAGAGCATGAGGCAGCAGAGGACAAGCATCACCAGACGGCTGTGAAGAGAGTCGGCAGCGTGACGGCATAGCCATCGCAGACCTTCACCGTCGAGCAGACTACGGCAAGGCACACCCAGTGCCGACAGCACCCACGAAAGGAACGGCAGCACGGCTGCCAGTACCAGACAGGAGACGAAAGCTCGCTTGTTGTTCGTCATTGTTCGTCGGCAACGAGGTTCTCGGGGTCGATGATGTGCAGTTGGATAGCGCGGACAACGAGGCGCACGGCATTGACACCACTCCGTTCACGCTCAGAGAACAGACGGTTCGTGAGGTCCACTTGCCGCTTCTCCAGACTCTTTGTGCTGAAGGGCATCTGACGCAGACCGGCTATCATGTCCTTCGTGTAGCCGAGGGCAAGATGACGAAGGAAACGCTCGTCGTACTCGTCAATCTCATACTCGACGAAGGCATCGACGGCAGCCTGCTCGCGGCACACTATTTTGCGGAAGCGAGCCATCACTTTCTCGAGGAAAGGTTCGTTGAAGACCAGATGCCGACCATGCATGACCTGCACCACGTCGTCGCGCTGGAGGAGGTTGCCAGTCTTGAGGATGATGCCGTCGGCCCCAGCACTGAGTACCTCCACCCAAAGGCGTTCGTTGAGTATCTCGCCAGTGAAGACGAGAATCTTCATGTCGGCATAGCGTGTGCGCAACTGACGGCATATATCGACACCGACGGTGGTGCTGCCGCCCAGTCCGAGGTCAAGCAGGACAAGGTCGGGCTGACCGTCGCGCATCAACTTCCAAAAGTCGCTTTCGCCTTGTGCCGTGCCTATAATCTCTGCCTCCGGCACTTCGGTCTGCAGGATTTGCTGGGTACCTTTGAGCTCCAGCTTGTCGTCCTCGACGATGATTACCTTGAAGTTTTCCATATATGGGTTCTTTATTTCGTTATGACGTTATTTCTTTATTACGGCTTTATGCTGCTGCAGTGAGAAAGAAAGCCTGTAGCCATGCTCTGTGTTCTCTGCCACGAGACGAAGCCCGGGATGCCCGCAGGCAGCATCGTGTTCGCGTACTATCTGGCGCATGACAAGATACTCCAGCCGCTCGGTCTGTGGCGAGAAGAGGTCCGAGAGCTCTTCTGGCTTAAGCCTCTGCCCAGGTACATCACATATTATATATATCATGCCTTCGTGCTGTTCTGCTGAAAGCGTAACGCTCTTCGGCACTACGGCAAACATCTGGTCGAGGAACAGCCGGAGCAACATCCCGTCGCCCTTGACGCTGGCATCGGTCTGCCTACACTCTATGCCGTACGACTGACTGGCATAGGCAAAGAGGTCGCTGACGGAGATTGCCTGCACACGCAAAGGCGACTGGTCAATCTGTCGCCGAGCCTGTTCATATAGGAGCATATAGATGTGGCGGTAGTAGGTAACAAGGCTGAGGAGAGAGGAGTTAGGGCTGGACGTCTCCTCTGCGAGAGGAGCTTTAGAGGGGTCAGCCATCTGCTTGATGCGCGAAGGGAAGTACATCGTCTCGTGCTTGATGGTGCTGAGCGAGTTGTCGAGTATCTGGTTCATGACATACAGGCGGTCGTGCTCGAAGCGCCAGCGCTGTGTCTTATCCTCTGTATCCTCTGCGGCAGTCTCAGCTTCCCGAACCTTTGCCAGACCTGCAGAGAACTCTTGCCTCAACCTTTGCACCGGCTGCTGGAGCTGGGGCTGGCTGAGGCTACGAATGACGGTCTGCAACTCGTTGTCGAGGGTTGCCGCATTCTCGGGGAAAGACTGCAGCACAGAGGTAAGGCGCTGATAGAGGTCGTCGAGCGAAGCACGATGGCGCAGGCGATGACGCAGCACCACCATATAGAAAAGAGCGAGGGATGCTATGAGCAGCAGGACAATCAGGACATAAAGCACACGCGAGTCAGCAGTCATCTTCTCCAGCCGCTGACAGTCGGATGCCAAGGAACCGTCGGTGCTGTAGAGTCGATGCAGGCGGACACACTCGGCATTGCTCTTCCGATAGGCTTCCCACCAGCCAAGAGCCTGAGCAGCTATGGCCTGCTCGTTGTAGAGAGAGACGAGCAAAGGCGTATCTACTGGTTCTTCCATCATGCGGATGGCGCTTTCAGAGTAACGATAGGCATCGGCATATCGTCCGTGCAGGTTGGCTGTGAAGGTGGAGTCGTAAAGCTCACCACAATTCAAAGGGCGGGAGGCATGGACGAGGGGGCTCAAAAGGAGGAACAACAAGGAGAGCACTCGCGGCAGGCGGAACCAGAAGCGGCTGCCCTTCCCAAGCTGACTTTCCACACCGAAGTCACAGACGTTGAAGCGCGACGACAGTTTCTTGTAGCTGCCTATGATGCCCTTGCAGTTCATAATGCCGAAGCCAAAGCCTTTACCTACATCAGGTGTTCCCAGACGCTGCGGGTCATAGACCTTGCTGTCGTTGAGCGTTTGCACGTCTTCCGGCGAGAGTCCTATGCCAGTATCGCAGACACCAACCTCAACATAGTCATCGGTAGCATCAAGCACGACAGACACCTTCCCGCCGGCTGGTGTGAACTTGCGGGCATTATCGACCAGCGTATTGACCATAAAGAGCGTCAGAGGCTTGTCGGCCTTTACCTGAAGTGTGGTCTCCGGCACCTCGAGGGTGAGCTGCTGCTGGGAGAAGGCATACTGCTGCATAGAGATGACATGCAGCACGTCGGACAGAGGGAAGCGCGTCACCTGTAGGCTGAGACGTCCCTGCTGTACCTGTATCCACTCTGTCAAACGGTCGTTGATGTTCATCATGCCAGAGCAAAGCTCCTGTATGTATGAGAGGTGAGGAGCTGCATTCTCCCCTTTTTCGTCGAGTTTCCTGACTTCTGCAATAACGCGGTCCAGGTAAGGGATGATGGCATAGACAACGGACAGCTTGGTGCGCTGCAAGATGTGTCGCTGCTGCTGCTGAAGGATGCGCTGCTGCATGACCTCGCACGCTTCCTTGCTTTCTTCCAGCCTTTCCTCGCTTTCCAGCACGAGTTGTTGCAGTCGCTGCCGAGCTTGCTGACAGTCCTCGCTGGACCCAATCTTGCGAACACGTTGCTCGAAGGAGCGTGAACGATGTCCCAACTGTCGGTAATAAAGGACAGAGAGGACGACCACTACGACCACAAGCAGCAGGAGCAAAAGGAACTGTATCTGTTCGCCACGAGCCTCCTGCTTGAGCAAAGCCTTACGGCTGTCGAGCTCTCGGTTCTGGCGCGACTGGTCGAGCAAGTCGAGGTATGTGTTACGATGAGAGTCGGCCAGCGTCTTGTCGCCTAAAGCACTATAGGTTAGGCTGAGATTCTCGTGGATGCCAGCCAGCCAGGGTATCACCTGATAGGGCGAGCGGCGATAGTCGGAAGCCAGGTGCAAGGCGGAACGGAAGCTCCTGAGCGCTTCATCATACCGGCCTGCGGCAAAATACACTTCGCCAAGCGTTCGCAAGGCACAGGCAGTCTGGAAGAGGTCGTTATACTGCCGGAAGAGCGAAACGGCATGATGAGAAAGGGCTGCCGCAAACTGATAGCGGGAGGGAAGCTCATCGTCGGACTGCCAGCGCTTGTGGTGCTCATAGAGATAACTGTAAGCATCCAGGCGCTGCTGCTTAAGCAGGGTGGCACGAAGCGAGTCGGCAACCATAGCAGAAAGCGACTGGAGGGCATTGGCTTCGAAGTAAGCGAAGTGACGGACCCTTGCCAAGGTATAGACGCTGATGAGGTGGTCGAACTCTGCGATGGTCACCTCTTCGGGCGTTCCTTCCACAAGGCCGCCGCTGCCCAGCATGTAGTGATAGTAGAGCCATTGCGTCGTATCGGTCTCCAGATTGACATACCTTGCTGCCTCATCTATCTCTTGCCGAGCTGCATCGTCCTGCCCAAGATAATAATAATAGGTAGAAGCCACGATGTGGAACTCTGTCATGGCATAGTGCAGGCGGAGCTTCTGCCGTTGCGCGAGGCTGCTTTCCTCGGAAAGGATACGTTGCAGACGCTTCTGTGCACGCAGGCGGCTGTCGAAGAATGACTTCCCGTGGCCTATGCGTTGCATGACCTTCATGGTCAGGACATCGGCACAGAGCAGTTCCAACTGGTTACGGCTCAAGCTGTGCACCTTCCGCAAGAGGTGGAGCGCCTGGTCGTAACGCATCTGCTGATAGGCAACGTAGGCCATGTTGTTGAGTGCCTCTGCCTGTGCGTCGGAATCTCCTGAGGAAAGGGCATAGGCTTCCTTTGCTGCCTGGAGTGAAGCAGATACATCTGTATAGCGCAACTGGTAGGCCAAGTCATTCGCCTCTTCTGCAAGCATCGCATCCCTTTCGCTGACTGACGTACAGGCAGCGAGGACAAGAAGGATGGAGAAGAGGATACTGCGAATGTTCATCTGACTGGCTTAGGGAGTGAAGGCAAACAGCGTTGCACGGATGAGGATATAGATGAAGATGAGGGGGAATACAAACAAGAGCGGGAGCAGGTCAGACCGTCGGTACCCTGTTGCCGTGTAGAAAGAGGTGACAGCATGGGCTGTGATGTTGAGACGTTTGCTGAGCCAGAGGTACAGTTGATAGACCACCAGGCCACAGAAGATGCCCCACAAGGTTCCCATCAGGATGTCGAGGGGATAATGGACGCCAAGATAGATGCGACTGTAACTTGCCAAACATGCATACAGCAGGAGCAGCAGGCTGGCCTTCCGACAGCGGAAGAGGAGCATGAAGAAGACGCTCAGGCCAAACGTATTGGAGGCATGACTGGAGATGAAGCCATAGAGCCCGCACCGATAGTCGTTGACCAAGTCGATGACGTTAGCAAGTTCCGGTTCCTGCGAAGGGCGCAGTCTGTGGAAGTATGGCTTGCAGAAGCCGCTGGCAAACTGGTCGCAGAGTGTCACAAGCAAAGCGACCATGACGATGATGAGCAGGATGCCTCGCCACTTATTGTTCCTGATAATTGCATAAAGCAGGCACAGGAACATGGGAATCCACGTTGGTGTCTCGGTAATAGCCATCATGGCGCCATCGAGGAAAAGGGATGAAGAACCGTTCAACGCAACGAGAAGTTCCTTGTCCCATTGGATAATCTGTTCAATCATGGTCGTGCTTTGTATAGGTTATATAATGGTCAGCGGCCTCATATAAGGTCGAAGGCTTTCTTGGGTATCCATCCTACTTTGCCGTCGGCGATGCTTACTTCGCACCACTCCTTGAGGCTGCTGTCGCGTATCTCCACTTTGGAGCCTTCGTGGAGGACGAAGAGGTCGTTGCCGTTGTCGGCGGGTGTGCTCTTGACGGTTACTGCGGGTGTGGTGATGATGCCGCTTGTGTGTGTCTGCTTGAAGTCCTTCTGCTTCGTGGCACATACGTTTGCGAGGACGGAGAAGAGCAGCAGGATAATGGCAGCAGAGAAGGTCACCTTCCTCATCGTCATGCTGCCTGCCACCCAGAAGAAGAGCAGGGAAGCCAGCATGAGGATAAAGCTGAGCAAGGCAATCGTGGTCCATGTGCGAAGGCTGAACCAGTTCGTCATAGCTCGGAAATAGGTGAAGATGATGAACTCATGCTGTGGGACGATCTTGTCGATAGTCTTGCTTCGTGCCATTTCAAGGTTGACGAAGATGTCCTTGTCGCTTGGATTGAGCTTCAGGGCACGCTCGAACCAGAGGACACTATGTGCTATGTCGTCGATACGATAGTAGGCACAGCCGAGGTTATAGCAGACATCGGAAGTGGGATTCTTTTCTGCCAGCTTGCCATACAGCTTGACTGCCGCTTCGTAGTCAGCTCGGGCATAGGCACTGTCGGCCAATGTCTTTGTCTCTGAAAGGCTGGCAGCCTGCATCGAGGCAAAGGCGAAGGCAAGAAGGAGGGAGAGTATGTAGCGTTTCATCGTTTTTACTTTTTTTCTTTTCAACTCTTTATCTTTTAACTCTTCAACTTTTCAACTCTTCAACTTTTAACTTTTCATAGAGGCATTCATCCTTGTTATCACGTCGGAAGCCTGCTGATAAATCTTCTCCTTCGTCAGGTTGGCGTCGCTGGAGGG
>Ga0310691_10005532_pt1 | contig 13779 bp, 18 predicted proteins | sample 176DNAGHGlowgp2_FD_203887 | JGI IMG/M metagenome (GOLD analysis project Ga0310691, IMG submission 203887) | Sheep rumen microbial communities from Palmerston North, Manawatu-Wanganui, New Zealand - 1766 DNA GHGlow gp2 (v2) (version 2) | ecosystem: Host-associated > Mammals > Digestive system >... | reverse complement strand
AGAAAGGCTTGTCAAAAAATACCGTCAGCATACCGCTCATCTTGTCCATATCTTTCCCTCCTGAAAAAGTGCTATGGACAAAGAACGGACAACCCGGAGGGGCAGGTTACTTACCCTGTTTTCACAGAACGGCCGGGCTACCTACCGGCTCTGGCATACCAAAGGGTACACGTTGCGTTTTTATCTTTGTCATTTTTTCGCACATTAAGTGCCGATAAAATTATAACACATACTTATCGAACGGTCAAGACCAAGGCTTGACTATGCCATATCATTCGGTTATAATATTCACAGAAGCAAATGCCTGAAACGGCGTAATTACGCATATGTTACGATTCGTGTCGCAGGTGTGATGACTCGGTTCTTTACTATTATAAGCTGCTGTGTTACTATGAGGTCAGCCAAAAGGCGAACATCAGAAAGGAACACAAAAGCTATGAATAAGAACACAAAGAGCATTCTGCTCACAGGATCTTTAATGTTAACACTTTTTGCCGTATGGACAGTATTGATACAGACAATAGATGTTCAGGCGGTGGGACAGAACGGAACAGACATTGGTTTTGCAGGACTGAATGTATGGTTCCACAAAACGACAGGCGTACATATGTGGATATATACCGTCACAGACTGGCTGGGACTTGTCCCTGTATTTATCTGTATGGTATTCGGTGTCGTTGGTCTGGTCCAGCTTATCAGCAAAAAAAGCCTTCTTAAAGTCGATAAGGACATCATTCTGCTGGGAGTATACTATATCCTTGTTATTGTCGGTTATATCATTTTTGAGATGATCCCGATAAATTACAGACCGATCCTTATAGAAGGACGAATGGAGGCTTCTTACCCGTCCTCGACAACACTGCTTGTTATGAGCGTGATGCCGACGCTGGCTTTTCAGGCTCGCCGCAGGATAAAGAGTAACAAAGTCAGGTGTTGCATATATGCGTTTACAGTTGTATTCACCGCAGCTATGGTCGTGGGACGAACTGTCGCAGGCGTACACTGGCTGACAGATATAATCGGCTCTGTACTTTTAAGCACGGGACTGTACCTGATATATCACGGCAGCGTTATGCTGGTGGAAAAGAATTATACACGGAGAAAAGAAGATGGAATTTCACGAAAAACTTCAGGAGCTGCGAAAGGCTAAAGGTCTGACACAGGAAGAACTTGCAAAACAGCTGTATGTTTCACGAACAGCTATTTCAAAATGGGAGTCGGGGAAAGGCTATCCGAATATAGATTCTCTCAAAGAGATATCAAGGTTCTTTTCTGTCACGATAGATGAACTGCTGTCGTCCGAAGAACTGATCACAGCTGCCAAAGATGAGAACCGCTCAAACATCGGAAGAATGACAGACCTGCTGATAGGCTTGATGGACATAATGAGTATTATGCTTATTCTTCTTCCGCTTTACCCCAAAAAAGACGGTGACTCTGTCACATCGGTCGCTTTGTTCGACTACATACACGAATCATTGGCGATCAGCTGTGTATGTTTCGGGTCGATTTGTGCACTTATCATTATCGGCATAGTCAAAGTGGCAATGAATTGCAAAAGCATCGAAAAAGGCAGGAACGCTGTGACGGTTATCTCATTCATACTGAGTATCTCAACAGTGCTTTTAATGACAATGGCAAGGATACCGTATGCAGCTGCATCGGTTTTCCTGCTGCTTACAATCAAGGGAATCATAATATTCAAAACACCAAAGCAGTAGGACACAACAATTCAGAACAACAAGGAGACAAAAATGAAATTAGAAAACATTCCGCCCATGTATGAGGCATACCGCGCCGAGTATCCCGACCTCACCGTCTGCCGTGTCGCATTGCAGGAAAAAGGGCTTTATCATGTAATTGACAAAAACGGGAGCAGGCAGGCACAGGTATCGGGAAAATTCAGATATGATGCAAAAACAGTTTCGGACTTTCCTGCCGTTGGTGACTATGTAATTGCTGACGTGACCGATGAATCTATGGCAGTGATACATAATGTCCTGCCGAGGTCAAGCGTGTTTATCCGCAAAGCAGCGGGAAAATCAAACACAGAACAGGTCGTTGCCGCCAACATAGACACCGTGTTTTTGTGTATGTCGCTCAATAATGATTTTAACCTGCGGCGGCTTGAAAGGTATCTGACCGCTGCCTGGGAAAGCGGTGCTGTACCTGTTGTGCTGCTGACAAAGGCAGACCTGTGCGATGACACTGCCGCAAAGACAGCGCAGGTCGAAAGCTCGGCGGTAGGTGTGGATATTATCAGGACATCTGTCATTGAGCAGGACGGATACGACCAGATAAAGCCTTACCTAAAGCCCGGAAAAACGCTTGCGTTCGTCGGCTCTTCGGGCGTGGGAAAATCAACACTTATCAATCATCTGCTGGGCGAACAGCGTCTTGATACAAACGGGCTGAGAAACGATGATAAGGGCAGACACACCACGACTCACCGTGAACTGATGATACTTCCCTGCGGTGCCATGGTCATTGATACCCCGGGCATGCGTGAGCTTGGTATGTGGGATTCGGGTGACGGACTGTCGGCAGCTTTTGAAGATATTGAAAAGCTCGCTGCACAATGCCGTTTCAAAGACTGTACCCACCGAAACGAACCAAGCTGTGCCGTTCATGCGGCTGTGGAAAGCGGTGAACTAACCGAGGAGCGTTTGGCTTCCTATGAAAAGCTGAAAGCTGAAAACGCTTATTCGGAAGACTCCGAGGGATATCTGGCATCAAAAGAGGAAAAATTCAAAGCGATAGCAAGGTTCAACAAAGCAAATCGTAAAAAATGATACAAGGGAGAAAACAAGATGATGAAACGAATTAACTGCTCGGTGCAGTGATGACGGGAACGGCTCACCGAGTAAGAAATGTTCCCTTGCTGCACCGTTATCAATGTAAAAAACACTATTTACAAAGGAGCAGTAAAAAATGGACATAAACGAATTAAAGAAGATGTGGCTTGCCGAGGAGCAGGCTGCGCACATACACGGCTGGGATTTTTCATATCTTGACGGGAGATTTGATTCTTCCGATGATGACCTTGACTGGGATTATCGTCAGCTGATACTTGAACGACTCACTCCCGAGATGAGAATTCTCGACATTGACACGGGCGGCGGAGAGTTCCTGCTTTCGCTGGGACACCCGCACGGTATGACGGCGGCAACGGAAGGATACCCGCCGAATGTTGAGCTTTGCCAAAAGACGCTTACACCGCTGGGGATAGATTTTCACTACTGGCAGGAGGGCATGGCGCTGCCGTTTGGTGACGAGAGCTTTGACATGGTGATAAACCGCCATGGAAGCTATGATGTGCGGGACTTATGGCGTGTGCTGAAAAAGGGCGGAGTTTTTATAACTCAGCAGGTGGGCGGAGACAATGACCGCGAGCTTGCAGAGCTGCTTTGCCCTGACAGAAAGAATCCATTTGAGGGTCACTGTCTGGCGGCTGAGCTTGAAAAGTTCACGCGGCAGGGATTTACCATTGAGCAAAGCGGAGAGTGCTTCCGTCCTATCAGATTTTTTGACACGGGAGCGCTTGTGTGGTTTGCCCGCGTGATACCCTGGGAGTTCACCGATTTTTCTGTTGAGAACAATTTTGACAGACTTTTAGCGGCACAGGAAATGGTCGAAAAGGACGGCTGTGTCAGCGGAAGAATTCACAGATTTATGATAATTGCGGTGAAATAACAAGACGACAAAAGCCTGAGAGCAGAAATGCTTTCAGGCTTGTTTGTTTATTTCCGATGCTATATCAAGAGCTATCATCAGTTTTCCGATGCCGTGATTTGCTTCATTCAATCCTTCGGTCTCATAGCCGCTTTCTGCAAGGACATCACCTGCTTCGAGGAAATGATAAAGCTGAAATCTAAAAAAGTCGCACACTGCCTGCACTCCTGCAAGCTCCATTTCAACGGCTATACAACCCTCGTCCTTACGCCTGGCGACAAGTCCCTTTGTCTCACGCAACATAGAATCCGTAGTCCACACCCTGCCCTTTACATATGGGATACCACGCTTTTCAAACAGGTCTGCAAGCTTGTCACAGTTCTTTATCTTTATGTAATCGTCAGGCGGTGCATCTTATGTTTTCTTTTTTCAGTGAACACCTCCTGTATTCACCATCATAATAGAATTTAATTCCTGCCGAATCAAGATTATTGTCATATTCTACATTTTTAGAAAAGAATAAAATGCGATCAGCTACAAATTAATTATCTATATTACTAATATTTGATGGTTTATAATAATAGCTTATCGGCATATTATATCCTCCCACTCTGAAGCAACGCTCTTAGCTAATGCATTAATAATTTTAGCATTAAGAGAATCAGATTTGATTAACTCAATATAAATAGGCTCTCTTGGTTTTTCAATTTTTGAGTCTACAATCTCGCTTTTAATATTATTAACTAAGAAAAATGTTTCCTCACTAGTTCTTTTGAATTCATCAGGGTTTATAAGATCAATCATCTTTATTAACATTAAATTCACCTCTAACTATATATTCAAGATAATCATAAATGACTTTCTTCAATAAATTCTTTTTATCTGTCGGTAAAGCATTGAGTTCAAGATTAATACCATCTCTTAATTTGTCCAAATCGCAAAGACATGCTCTTTCCAATCTTCCATCGAGATGTTTAGATCCTCCTGTTTTAAATAAAGTAATAGTTTCAGATAGAATAAGTTTATGCATAGATTACCTCCTATAGAAAGTTTAAACAATATAGTCTTTATATCTCTTGATGTTAATTTATACTCTACTTATGACTTCGATTAATTATTGTTAATTAAATAATTAATGAGTTCATGCACTATGTTAATTATTTACTATTTGCCTGGAAAACAGCTTCTATTATCGCTGATTTACTCTCAGTATCTTTCGAGGTGGTAGAATGTGTATGCAGATCGTAAAGCTTCATAAAATCACTCCCTCTTAGTTCTATTATAATACGGAATACCACAATGTCAACAGCAGATCGTGTTTACAATGCACGTCATCAGTAAAAAATATCAATGCCGCAATTTTTACCTTTCGATTATATGTGATTGAAGATAATCCTTGAAATCATCATAAGAAAACCTCCCTTCCAGATGAAAGATAATTGGTATGCACACGTCAGCTATCTGCTGAACGCTGAAATTCAGGATATGATCCATTGTGTCCTGGAAATACGCATCCATCAATTCATAGCGTATCAGGCAGCCGTTGAATATGTCGCCATACTCCTCATCGAAAAAGTAATTGTGTTCAAAAAGGGTATTGCAGTCCCACGGCAGATGCATATTCATATAATTGCACATTCTCGCTGCCTTAACTGCCCTTTCTTCAGTCTCTGCAACGCTCTGGCAGAAATATGATTTGCAGTAACAATGCTCCTTCATAAATATCACGGTGGTCTCGATACGACCGCCAATTACATCTTCGATATTGCACGACAGATATATTTTATCGACATCCTTTAAAGGAGTGATTTTTCCTGCCTCATTGAGCAGGGTGTATGGGATATGTTCCGCTGTCAGATAATCAATAAACCTCTTTTTTGCTTCTGTTTTAGTCATCATAATTTCGATCTCCTTTGCATAAATGTTTTTAGATGATGCGAATATATATTAATCCTATGCACGGCGCAGCAGCGCTCCGCAATCTGATGTCAGATATACATATCCGTATTCTCCAAAATATGCGTCACAACAATCACTGCCCTGTTCGCCAAGATTCACGACATATGCGAATAGATAATCGTCTTCAAGTCTTTGTGTTGACCAGTCTTCTTCATACGGCGATACATACAGAAATGTCAGCATTGTGATTGGTTCATTCTCACCTCTTTCAAGATTGCTGATCTCCATATTTCCAATGTCAACAGTACAAACCGGAACCATTATTTTTGTTTCGATAACATGATAAACATAATTCCCCGTCTCCTCTTCAAACGCCCTCACCTCCTCTTCATAAAGCTCATCATAGTCAATGGTATCTATACAACCAAATGACCATCCTGATACTCGGTAGCTGTAATAAAGCTTTTCGTCTTCAAGATTCTTTAAGATCTTTGGGTTAAGGTCAAACTTTTCCTGTAATACCCTCATTCTTGATAAGGCTTCTTTGTGCATCTTTGACTTTTCCATAATACTTATCCTCCTTTTTAAATACAGTGTTTTCTTGTCTGACATCTTATGTTTTCTTTTTCATTGACCACCTCCTTATAGTCAATTCATTGCAACAAAAAAAGAATTGCCGGTCAGACAATTCTTTTCATTAATAATATGTAGTTTTTCATCTTCAATTCTTTGAAGATTATAAATACAAAGCTGTTTATAATATGTATATTTCCGTCTCACAAACGACTTTTCTACCGCGCTATTCTTAACAGTTTTTAGGAGAAACTTTTTCTACAATCATTTCCCAAAGTGATTTCTTATTTTTTTTCTTAATTTCTTGATTCATATATGCAGCAGCCTTAGCTGAATAAGAGTCATTAGGCGATTCTTGTCTAATTTCATCAATCTTTTCCTTGGCAAATTCTGCTGCTTCACTAACCACTTTTTTGTCTACACCAGCAGCCTCAGCCATCCATAGCAATAATTCAGGACACATAAAGCCATTTGTAGTCATTTCTATTAGATCTGTTGTTCCTTTTTTAAGTTTTAAGCATAAAAACCAAGATTCAAAAAGATGCCATTTCTGATTAGGTTCATGAGCATCAGGAGAAATAGGATGTCCCGTATTTTTAGCGTAATCAATATATTTTCCTTTATTTTGCTGATATTGCTCAATAAATTTATCGCTGATAGGATAGTGCTCATTTTTATCCTTAAAAAATGTAAATAGATCAAATGCATTCACTGTCAAAACAATCTCCTCCTTTTTCCAAATCAAAAGTAAAATCCACATTATTCCAACCGTCTCCAAATATATATCACAGTTCCAGATCCATCATATGCTCCAGCTTCAAAGCAGTCAGACTGTCCAACTTTTTAAGATCAGCATTTATCCACTTGTTATACCTTGCCTTTGTCTCCCTGTTTGCATTAGACACTCTCGTGTAGGATTGATCGGGAAGAAGTTCTTTTGTGATTGCCCAATAGATAAATGTTTCATCGGGAGTATGCGCTGTCTGCAGTTTATCAATACAACTAACATTTATAGAGGTCAGCGCATCAGTATAGCTATTCCACTTAACATCGTGCTGAGGTCTCTCATGCCAGTTTCCGATAAGCCAGAACTCCTTTCCGTCATAAAGCACCCTATAAGGACTGACTTTGATACTCTTTTTCATATCACGAATTGAAAGCTCAAGCATATGTTTGCTCAGAATATGCTCTCGAATGATTTTTAGCTTCTTTGCCACCTCCTCTTTATCTTCCGTCGATTCATCGGTTTCATCAGTATCTCCGATAAACCTGACAAGAGCATTTTTGCCCTTATCCAACGGCTTGTAATACTTACTGCACAGAGCACTTATTAATCGCTCCTCCAAAGAATCCTTTTCGTTTTGAGTCAGGCAATTTGATGATCTTATCTTGTCTATCAGAAAATCCATCTCAAATTCGCTGATTGCATGAGCATAATAGATCTTCCCGTTTCTCAATTTAGAGCCCTCGGGCTTATTAAAACCAGGGTAAACTATTTTCCATTTTTCTTTTGGCAGGACATTGCCATTCACATCTCTGTTGTATGCATCAGCAAGCTCTGTCAGCCGTCTTGAAAACGTTCCCTTGTCACCCATAAGCTTGTCGGAGAGTTCTTTACCCGCAATTTTTCTTAAAGCATCTTGCGAAGCGGGATGTGCTTTGTCCGTGTTCTTTTTTATAAACTCAAGTAGACGATAGACCAATGATATAGATTGCTTTGACGTAATAATCACCTCTTATTAAATCATTGAGGAGTGCTCATATGATTCTCATAATATAATACCGTTTTGTTTATACGGTGCATATATACGCCTTATATTGTATAAAACAACCCATTGCGCTCATAGTTTTTAAACAGCATAGCACAAAAAAAGCAAATTGTCAATTGTTTTGCTCACTTTTATTGGTCTTGGTTATATAAACATAACCATATAATGAGGAATTGTTATTTTTACGCCGCTTTGACCAACATTGCTTCCGGCTATCTTATACGCCTGTGTCGGCTGATATTTTTCGATAAATCGGTCAAGTGAGACTGTCGCTGTGTTTCCCGCTTTGACTTCGATCGGCTCGATCTCAACATTCTTTTCTATAATAAATTCAAGCTCGGAGTTTTCGTCGGGCTTATAGTAATGCAAATCATACCCATTTAGTTTCAGCGCACAGGCAACGAAATTCCCATAGATACCGCCCTTTGCAGCCCCTGCGAGCTTTCCGTTCAGCAGTGTCTGCTTTGTTGTAAAACCATACATCGCCATCAGCAAACCGATGTCATTCATATATAAACAAACTACAGCAATCCCGTCATATATAGCGGCAGATATGTGATCCCGTTTTCCTGTTTGAAATCACCTGCATGGAGCACATATGGAATATGCGTTTGGGCAGCATATTTTTGTATAAACTTATTCAGAGAAGACAAGGTATAGTTTTTGCTTGACTTAACTTCTATTGGCGAAATATTGTGCCTGTTGCTTATCTTGCTTTTGGCAAGCAGGAAATCTATCTCCATTCTGGAATCCTTGTCATCCCTTGAAGAATTGCAGTAGAAGAATAATTTGTGCCCGCCGGCTGCAAGCATTTGAGCGACAATATTCTCGATTATCATGCCCATATTGACTTCGAGCTTATCAAGCAAAAGTTTTTTATAGACCTCTTCACTGACTATGCCGTTTTCATCAAAGCTATGACTGACAAGCAATCCCGTGTCAGCCATATAGCATTTGAGCAAAGTGCGGTCACGGTTCAGATTCAAACCTACATTCGGCTCGGTTGCGTTGTAGCAGTTGTTGACTATCATTGCATCGGACAGCCAGAACATAGCATCACGATAGTCATCAAAACGAGCGCCCTTTTCAATAGAGGAAAGCTTGAAATGACGATTCTGATTTTTCAGCTGCGATGGAAGCTCATCGAAAATAGCCTCAACTTTCATTGCATCATTGCCGGCATGCTTTCGTATGTCATCACGGTACAGTTTGAGTATTCTTCTCTTTGCTTTGTCCACCTTATCGAAATCTTTGCTGTCAGCAAAAGCCTGTACCGCCTGCGGCATACCACCAACTATCATATACTGTCTGAACAGATCCATCGCCTTTCGGTGCAGTGCCTGTCCGAGCGGCAATTTCTTATCAAAGCAGTTCCGTATAAGAGGATACATCGTTTCGTTGCCAACAGCCCAAAGGAATTCTTCGAAGTCCATCGGATACATATTAAGCGGATCTTCTTCAGAGGGAATTAGAATATTCTCGACATTCTTTCGGATAGAGATCAAAGAACCTGTTTCAATATAATCATATCTTCCGTCAGCTACAAGGTACTTAATAGCACTGCGCGCTCTCGGGAAAAGCTGTACCTCATCAAGTATTATCAGCGATTCACGCTTGTACAGCTTGGTGTTATAGTAAGTGGAGAGCTTAAGAAAGAATGTATCCATATCGGATAAGTCATGTATAAAGATGTCCTTGACCTGCTCGTCTGCAAGGTTAAAGTCGATCAGAATATAACTTTTATACTCTTTCTTTGCAAACTCTTCAACAACATAGCTTTTACCTACACGTCTTGCGCCCTGTACGAGCAAAGCGCTTTCTCCGTTTTCAGTATCTTTCCATTGTTTGAGCTTGTCATAGATCTTTCTTTTCATTGTGCACCACCTCGATAGTTATGTGTTTTTGTTAGTATAACACAAATCAAGATTTTTATCAAGGTCAAAACTACACAAATCACGATTTTAATTTTGCATAATAATACACAAATCAAGATTTTTGCTTTGCCGTGTCTACTTTTATTATAGCAACATTGTCGCCGAGCGAGTCTGCGTTGCGATCATTATATGTTTTGACCAATCGCTCAAGCCTCTCAACGGTAAAAGATTGTGGCTTACTGGCTGCGGTAAAGTGAGGATTCTTCTTGCGGGACTCCGCATCCTCCTCAATAAAGCGCTTTATCGTCACATATGGTTTGGATATGAGTTTGTGGTTGCTTATCTGCCAATTACGCAAGCTGTTTATGTAGTTTTCGACTGAAAGTTTGTCGGACATTTCTACAAGTGCAGCTATTTCCTCGTCGCTCAACACGACTTTTGAGAAATCCTTTTCAGTCTCTTTGTCATTCACATTACCATTGTCATTTTTATTATCAGTTTCATTTTCATTAGGTTTTATTTTTTTGTCAAAAAAAATATCCGTTGGTTTTTTATTTTTCGGGCGACCTCCCTTGACTGCGTTGGCTCTGCGCTTGGCATTGGCGTCAATTGTCGGCTTAATAAGCTCAAACACTCCTCGTTCTGCCTGTGTCAGCCCCGTCGGATCTTCGTCACGCAATGCATATCTGGTAACCGCGAGAAAAAGATTGAGTTGTGATTTTTTGCTCAAAGATTCAATCCCTTTCAGGTAGCTTTCATAAAATACGAAACTCTCTGTCATATATAAACCCTCCATATAATAGTTTTAAGCATCATGTATTTTTGCTTACCCCTATTATATAGTATCAAATTCTGTAATGCCATGAACTTTCAGTTCATGGTTGCAAAGCCCGCAGGAACGGGCTTTTCTTTGTTTTTGGAGCGGTTGTTTTTAAGATTTTATCAGTTTTTTCAGTGTAAAATGCACGGAAACAGCGTGTTTTCAGCGCTTTTGAGTATGAACCCAAAGTTCATGGTCAACGATTTGAAAATCTGCTATTATAGAGTTACAGAAGCAGGACAACCAAAATACAGGAGGTACAATTATGATAATACCAATCACACTCAGCGGCAAAAATGATAAAGATCTTATGGCAATATCTCTTGATGACCGATATGATACGACCACTATCTTTAGCGCTGCAATTAAGGCATTTGTGCGGAGGGAAAACACAATATTTTGCACCGTCCCTAATCGGACAAGTCTATACTTTACTAATTGTAAAATGGATCTCAAACTTTATTTCCATGACGAAAAAGACGTAGATGTCATTGAGTATTTACGGCTCATACCCCAGTCTGCTCGGGATGAAGTGCTCAAACTTATAATACGAAAAATGATAAGCAAAGAGTGTTACTATAATCTATTCAATTTCGGCGATTTTTTTGATATAAATCCGCCAAGCATTGAGCTGGAAAGCTCATTTGAACAGCTTAAACAAGACCTGACGGAAAACTTTTGCGCAATAAAAATGCTCATTGAAGACATAAAAAATGAAAAAGAAGGTCTGCAGTTCCTACGAAATTTAAATGATAGTTAAGAAAGAACAAGGAGGATATCATGACAGCAAAAAGTGAAAAAGCCGTCCCGCTACAAAAAGTGATATGGGCGAAAATACGGTATTACCAGTCTGTTATGGACATCAGCGATGCACAGCTTGCGGACTATCTTTGCGTATGCACCAAGACACTTCGCACTTACGAGAAAAATGCAGATAATCTGACCATCGGGCAAATAGAGTCGCTGCTTGTCCACACGGGACTTTCAATTCTTGATATTATACCGAACAATAATGATGGATAAGCTTTACAATCAGGCAGAAATGTGATAAACTTTAAGTAGTCCAAATTACATCCTGCCTGATCGTATTTTTGATCTAATGAAAGGATGTAATCACTATGAAAAAGAACAAAAAAAGAATGCCCGGACAGCTCAGCTCGGGCAAATTCAGAAAACAGCTGTTTATCGGTTACGATAACAACGGTAAGAGAATAGTAAAGTCATTTTTAGCTAAAACTATGTGGGAGGCAGAGAAGATGGCTGCCGATTATAAGGCAAGACATGGCGTAGGTATTGATCCTGATGAGCTGACGGTAGCTGCGGCGCTGGAGAAATACATAAATTCCCGCAAAGACATAATCGCTCCTTCGACTCTCAACGGTTATAACATAATCCTGAACAACAGACTCCAGTCGATCATGCTGACAAAGATATCCGAGCTGAAGATACTGGACGTTCAGGCTGCGGTCAATGCCGATTACAGAGACAAGGGCAGTTCAAGAAAGACTCTTAAATCTGCATTAAGCCTTATAAACAGTGCTCTGGTTGCACAGGGCTTTGACTATCATCTCTGCAAAAGGATCACGATCCCTGCAGCAAAAGCGGTGAAAAAAGAACTTCCGTCAGCGAGAGAAGTAATAAACGCTATCAAGGGTACCGAGTTTGAACTGCCTTGCCTGCTGGCAATGTGGCTCTCGCTCAGAGTGTCAGAGGTAAGAGGTCTGAAATACAGCGACATATCAAAGGATCACTCTCATATCACTGTCTGCCGCACTCGTGTATATCTTGGCGTTGAGAAAGACGAAAAGCGTGATGTTACTAAAAACGAAGGAAGTAACCGCACGATCAGCCTGCCTCCGTATCTTTACAAGATGATAATGGCGCAGCCTCATAACAGCTCAGATGACTACATAGTTGATAGGAGCTATAATCAGGTTTCGCAGAACTTCCACAGGTACATGGCAAGAAACGGCATCGTTATAACATTTCATCAGCTCCGTCATCTGTTCGCTACATCAGCTAATGATCTGGGTGTTGCCGATGAGTATATCCAGAAGCTTGGCGGCTGGGCATCAAATAATATACTCAAGCAAGTATATACGCACACTACAAAGCCCCTTGAGGACAGATATCAGCAGATGATCGACGATTACTTTCTCGGAATACTGCATGATAAAGATGCTGAAAACAACGGTAATACGGTAGAAAACGGCTGAAAAAATCGTGTGATTTTTTTAAGCGGCGAGCGAAAGTTCAACATCGCTCAAATCGCGTAGATGCGCCGTTTCAGACACATTTTTTCGTGTGATTTTACGTTTTGCAAAATGTGTGATTTTCGTGTGATCTTCATGGAAATCGAAAGGAATATTTGGAAAATGAGCATTCAAAACAGACCTTGAGTTTCCACGTAAATCACCCGCAAACCGCGTAAAATCGAGGTTTGGGCAAAGAAAAACCCAAGTTCTCGGCATTTCAAGAACTTGGGAAATCTTGGAATTTTGGCGGAGAAGGAGGGATTCGAACCCTCGATGAGCTATCAACCCATACACGAGTTCCAGTCGTGCGCCATAAACCGGGCTAGGCGACTTCTCCACGATCTACTACTGCTGCAACTATTACAGCTTTAACATTATACCACAAACAAAAGTGCTTGTCAATAGCGGCAAGCACTTTTTTTGCGATTTTCGTTCAATTCTGCTTTCTGACCACGCCGTACTCGTCATCAAGACGGAAATACGGGCAGGCATAGTTAGGCTCGTTAAGGAACCTATAATACTCGTCTTCGTCGAGGTCGACAAGGCAGACATACTGCTCGTAATCCTCGTCATAGGCGAAATTCACGCAGGTATCACAGCTGCCCTGCACACGCTTTTTCGCGCCGTTTTTACTGTTCATAAGCGCTCCTTTGAGGCGGATCAGATAAGTATCTCGCCGATTTTTTCAAGACAGTCGACCAACGTTTTTGCGTCCTCGTCGCTCAACTCATTGAACCTTTGAGGGATACGCTTTGCAGCTGTTGCCTGCGCATCTTTTATCAGGTCTATGCCCTTTTGCGTAAGGCTTATCTCGATAGAACGGCGATTGGTCTGATTCTTCACTCTGTTCACGAAGCCGCTTTTTACAAGCTGACCTACTGCTCTTGTAGCCTGCTCGTTAGAGGTACAGATCTGCT
>Ga0310691_10005530_pt1 | contig 13784 bp, 13 predicted proteins | sample 176DNAGHGlowgp2_FD_203887 | JGI IMG/M metagenome (GOLD analysis project Ga0310691, IMG submission 203887) | Sheep rumen microbial communities from Palmerston North, Manawatu-Wanganui, New Zealand - 1766 DNA GHGlow gp2 (v2) (version 2) | ecosystem: Host-associated > Mammals > Digestive system >... | reverse complement strand
ATATGCGGGAACAGAGATTAAATACGAAGGTGAAGATTTAATTATTGTAAAGCAAAGTGATATATTGGCTATTGTGGAATAAGGTAAAATTTTAATCTGCTCTTTTAAAGTTATGTAACCATTACGGGATATATAACTTTAATGAGTTTCGCCCCAACTGCGAACTAAGAGTAAGAATCTTTCGTGCAAGATTAGGTGTGTTGATTTGGGTTTTGATGACTTTTGCACGAAATCTTCTAACTCTTACTAGCTTGTCGGTCCCCACCTTGACTCCACTTCATTAAAGTTATATATCCCGTAATGGTTACATAACTTTAAAAGAGCAGATAAAAATTTCTTGAAATAAAAAGGAGGAATTAAAATGTCTAAGGAAATAAAATTTGGTGAAGAGGCCAGAAAAAAATTGCTAGATGGTGTTAATCAATTGGCAGATACAGTAAAGGTAACATTAGGTCCAAAAGGAAGAAATGTTGTTTTAGATAAGTCATTTGGTGCACCTTTAATTACAAATGATGGTGTTACAATTGCTAAAGAAATTGAATTAGATGATCCATTTGAAAACATGGGTGCACGTTTAGTTAAAGAAGTTTCAACAAAAACAAATGACGTTGCGGGTGATGGAACAACAACAGCAACAGTTTTAGCTCAAAGTATGATTAAAGAAGGTGTAAAAAATGTGGCTGCTGGTGGAGATCCAATGGCTATAAAAAGAGGTATTGATAAAGCTGTAACTGTTGCAGTTGAGGCTTTAAGAAAAAATAGTTCAGAAGTAAATGGTAAGGAAGATATTGCAAGGGTTGCAAGCATTTCAGCTAATAATGAAGAGATTGGAAAATTAATTTCAGAGGCAATGGAAAAGGTTTCAAAAGATGGTGTTATAACTATTGAAGAATCTAAAACATCAAATACTGAATTAAATATTGTTGAAGGAATGCAATTTGACAGAGGATATGTATCACCTTACATGGTTACTGATACAGAAAAAATGGAAGCTGTTGTTGATAATCCATATATTTTAATAACTGATAAAAAGATTAGTAATATACAAGAAATCTTACCATTATTAGAACTATTAATGCAATCATCAGGAAAGTTAGTAATTGTTTGCGATGATATTGAAGGTGAGGCATTATCTACATTAGTTCTAAATAAACTAAGAGGAGTTCTAAATGTAGTTGCTGTAAAAGCTCCAGGTTTCGGTGATAAGAGAAAAGCAATGCTTCAAGATTTAGCAATTCTAACAGGAGGAGAAGTTATTACAACTGATTTAGGGTTAGAGTTAAAAAATACAACAATTGAACAATTAGGAAGAGCAAAACAAGTAAAGGTTTCTAAAGAAAACACAATTGTTGTAGATGGAATGGGAGATAAAGATAAAATTGCAGAGAGAGTTGCTCAAATTAAAGCTCAAATCTCCGATGAATTAAGTGAATTTGAAAAAGAAAATTTACAAGAAAGACTTGCTAAAATTGCGGGAGGAGTTGCTGTAATTGGAGTTGGTGCAGCTACAGAAGTTGAAATGAAGGATAAAAAATTGCGTATTGAAGATGCATTATCCGCAACAAGAGCAGCAGTAGAAGAAGGAATAGTTGCAGGTGGAGGAACAGCTTTTGTAAATGTTATTCCTGCTGTTGAGGCAATTTTAACAGATTTAAAAGATGATGAGAAAATTGGTGCAAAAATAGTTCTAAAAGCATTGGAAGAACCAGTGAAACAAATTGCAGTAAATGCAGGATTAGAACCAGCTGTAATACTTGAAAAAGTAAAACAAAGTCCAATTGGAACAGGATTTAATGCACAAGATGAAGTATATGTTGACATGAAAAAGGCAGGAATAGTAGATCCAACAAAAGTTTCAAGAAGTGCATTACAAAATGCTGCATCTATTGCTTCAATGGTATTAACAACTGAAAGCATAGTTACTGATAAGAAAGAAAAAAATAGCTGTCATTGCGGAAATTCACAAGATGAAGCAGCAGCTATGGGAGGAATGTACTAAAAATAATTTTATATATTTTATATACAACTATTGACAACTAAATGAATAATGTTGTATCATACCACTATGATAGATTTAAAAAAAACACCCTAAAAAGCGTTTTGTTTTAAATCTATTTTTTTATGTTTATAAATGTGAGACATTTGGGGACGGAGTTAAAATGTCTCAAAAATGAGACAAAAAAAGACCGTCCCCAAAAGTCTCATTTAGGGTAGAAATAGTGGAGGTAAGAAATGAAAACAGGATTTGACAGTGAAAAATACTTGAAAGTACAAAGTGAAAAAATTGAAGAAAGAATTAAGATGTTTGACAACAAACTATATCTAGAATTTGGAGGAAAAATATTTGACGATTATCATGCAACAAGAGTATTGCCAGGATTCAAACCTGATGCCAAAATAAAATTACTTCAAAAATTTAAAGACGATTTAGAGGTTATTTTCTGTATAAATTCGGCAGATATTGAGAAAAGTAAAATAAGAGCAGATTATGGTATTAGCTATGAACTAGAATTATTAAGATTAATAGAAAATCTACAAAAACTAGATATAAACATTAACAGTGTTGTTGTAACAATGTACAAAGAAGGAAATAATATATCACATCTTGAGAAAATCCTAAAAGAAAGAAACATAAAAATGTATATTCATAGACCAACACAAGGATATCCAGACGATGTAAATTTAATAGTAAGTGAAGAAGGATATGGAAAAAATCCATATATAGAAACAACAAAAAAATTAGTTGTTGTAACAGCTCCAGGAGCTAATAGTGGAAAACTTGGAACATGTCTATCACAATTATATCATGAGCATAAAAGAGGTGTTAATGCTGGATATGCTAAATTCGAAACATTTCCAGTTTGGAATTTAAGCTTAATGCACCCAGTAAATATTGCATACGAGGCAGCAACAGCAGAATTAAAAGATGTTAACATGATAGATCCATTTCATCTAGAGGCATATGGAGAAAATGCTATAAATTATAATAGAGATATTTCTACATTTCCTATATTGAAAAATATATTGCTAAAAATCACAGGAAAAGAAATATATAAATCTCCAACAGACATGGGAGTTAATATGATAAAAGCATGTATTACAGATGATGACATGGTTCAAGAAGCTGCAAGAGATGAAATAATTAGACGTTATTATAATATTTTGTGTGATTATAAACAAGGAATTTGCGAAAGCGACACAGTTGATAGAATAAAAGGTTTAATGGACAAGCTAGGTTTATCATTAACAGATAGAGAAGTAGCAAAAGTTGCACTTGATAAATCAGAAAAAGATGGATGCAATGCAATAGCTATTAAGCTTCCAAATGATAAAATTATAACTGGAAAAGAATCTGATTTATTAAGTTCAGCAAGTGCAGCAGTATTAAATGCTGTAAAAGAAATTACAAGAATACCAGATGAAGAATATTTACTTTCACCAGCGGTATTAGATGGTATATTTAAAATGAAAAAGAAAACATCATATAAAACATCATATTGCTTAAATTTGCAAGAGGTTTTAATTGCACTAAGTATCTGTTCTATTACAAATCCTATTATAGAAAAGGCAATCAATAATTTAAGTAAATTAAGAGGATGCGAGGCACATTCTAGCTATATTATTGAGAAAAGTGAGTTAAATGTACTTAAGAATTTAGGAATTAATTTAACTTGTGAGCCAAAGATGTAAGTAATTGACAATAAGCTAAAAATATCATAAAATATAGACAAAACAAAAGAAAGGATATGATGTGAATATGAATATTTGGCATGATATTAACGGAGAGAGAATTAATCAAGATGATTTTGTGGCAGTCGTAGAGATACAAAAGAATGGAAGAAATAAATACGAGTTAGATAAAGAAACAGGGTTATTAAAGTTAGATAGAGTACTTTATACAGCAACTCATTATCCAGCAAACTATGGATTTATACCAAGAACATATGCAGGAGATAATGATCCATTAGATGTATTAGTACTATGCCAAGAGGAAATTGTTCCAATGACATTAGTTGAATGTTATCCAATTGGTGTTCTAAAAATGATTGATAATGACGAAGCAGATGAAAAAATAATTGCAATATGCAAAAATGATCCATATTTAAATACCTATAAAGATATAAGTCAATTACCAAATCAATATATGGAAGAAATTATGCATTTCTTTGAAGTATATAAAACTTTGGAAGGAAAACACACAAGTGTTGGAAAAATGTATGGAAGAGCAGAGGCAGAGGATATTATTGCTGATGCTATTGAAAATTACAAGAAAAAGTTTGAAAATTAATTTCCGATTTCGTTAAAATGAATTAGATAATGACCTAACTAAGACATAGAGAAATATAAAGAGATAGAAAGATAGAAGAGGTAGAAGATGGTTTTTGGAAAGTTAATAGCAATTGTAGTGATAATGTTAATCTTACTACTATTTATATTTATAATAATAAAAAACAAAGTGATTAAAGAAAACTTGAAACTGATTAAGCTTAGAATGCTTTTAATGTTTTCAAGTAATGAGGCTGCAAAAAAATATGCATTAAAAATAATAGATAAGTATCCTCAAAATGGTGAAGTTCATAAAATATTAGGTAGGCTATATGAAAAGGAAGGAAACATTAATGTAGCATTAGATGAATATATAAGAGCTGTTGAGTTAAATAATTCTGATTATGAAATGCATTATAAGGTTGCTGAATTATTGCAAAAGAACGAAAGAAATGATGATGCAATAATAATGTTACAAGATTTATTAAAAATGAAACCTGATTATTTGGAGGCTTCTAAGTTATTAGGAAACATTTTGTATGATGAAGAAAGATTTAAAGAAGCTGTATCAGTTTATATGTATGCATTGAGATATAATCCAACAGATTATGATCTATATTATAATTTAGGTATGACATTTACTAGATTAAATGATTTTCAAAAAGCAAAAGAATATTATAAAAGAGCAGCTGTTATAAATTCATATTTATTTAATGGACAGTATAACCTAGCATTGATTGCAATGATTCAAGGAGAGTTAGATGAAGCACAAAAACACCTTATGGAAGCCTTACAGCAAGAAGAATTGGAACCAATGGTGTATTACTATTTAGCTCAAATTGCAATGATGAGGGAAGAAAAACAAAAGGCAGTAGATTACTTAAATTTAGCATTAGAATTAGATAGTAAAATTGAGGAAAAAATAAAAAATCAACCATTATTCGGACCTATACAGGATAGAATTAGAATTCCAAATGAACCATCAAGAAAAATAAAAATAACATTATCTAAAAAAGAAATAGATACAAATCATTATCTTGAAGAAATGTTTAATCTAGTAGATTCTTTAAATGGCGGGACTGGGTTAAATATTGAAGAAGAAAATCAAGTAGAAATAGAGATTGAAGAACAGAATGAAAATGAAAAAGAACGTGATTAAAAAGAATATTTGAATTCAACTTAAAATATATTCATAATATAGAATTTCTATAAGAAAGGAATTGGGATATTATGAATATTAGCATTATAGGCGGAGATTTAAGAATTGTTGAATTGATAAAATTATTAACAGAAGATAAAAATGAAATATGCTTGTTTGGATTTGGTCAATGTGAAGAATTGGGAGAATTTAAACAAGCATCTAATTTAGATGAAGCTTTACAAAATGCAAAAATTGTGATAACATCTATACCACTATCTAAGAATGGAAAGAATGTAAACACTGTTTTTACAGAAAAAACAATATTAGTAGAAGATTTATTTAGCAAGGCAAATAATAAAATAATTATTACAGGCAATATAACAGAAGAAATTAATAAGTATATAAAACCCGAAAACAACAATGAAATTATTGATATTCTAAAATATGAAGAACTGACTGTGAAAAATGTTATTCCAACAGCAGAAGGGGCAATTCAGATTGCTATGGAAAAAAGCAAGATTACTCTACATGATAGCAATTGCTTAATTTTAGGCTTTGGAAGAATTGGAAAAATTCTTGCTAAAATGCTTCATGGATTAGGCGCAAATGTATATTGTGAAGCACGAAAACAACAAGATTTAGCATGGATTAATGCATATGGTTATAATGCAATTCATTTGAATGATTTAAATAAAAGATTGGGCGAATTTGACTTTATTTTTAATACGGTTCCACACTTGATTTTAGATAAAACAAATTTAGGATTGATAAAAAATGAATGCATATTAATAGATTTAGCTTCTAAGCCAGGGGGAATAGATTTTGAAGAGGCCAATAAATTGAAACTGAAAAATGAATGGGCTCTTGCTTTACCAGGAAAAGTTGCTCCTAAAACCGCAGCTAAATATATATTTGAAATTGTGAAACAAATAATTAATAATGACGAATAAAACATTGAAAAATATAAGAAAGAGGAAGAAATATGAATATATACATACAATCATTAATATTAGGAATAGTGCAAGGATTAACAGAATTGTTGCCAATATCAAGTTCAGCACATTTAAATTTAATACCATGGATGTTTAATTGGCAAGGACTATCAGATTCTTTTGATGTAGCACTTCACTTTGGAACATTACTTGCAATTGGACTATTTTTCTTTAAAGATTGGTTAGAGTTAATTAAAGGTGGATTTAATTATGTAACCAAAAAAGAAAATACAACAGAAGGAAGAATGTTTTGGTACATAGTAATGGCAACAATTCCAGGTGGAATTATAGGATTTTTGCTAGATCATTTTTTAGAAGATACATTAAAACAGCCTGTAATTATTGCTATTGCACTAATTGTAATGGGAATTGTGTTATATTTTGTAGATAAAAATTGTAAATCAAAAATTGATTATAAACACATGGGATTTAAAGAAACATTTCTAATAGGTTTATCACAAGCATTAGCTTTTATACCAGGCGTATCAAGATCTGGTGTAACAATGACAACAGCAAGATTAATGAAAGTAGATAGAGAATCAGCAGCAAGATATTCATTTATGTTATCAGCTCCAATAGTACTTGCAGCTACAATTTTTAAATTTAAGGATTTTACATTAAACTTAGAATTTTTTATAGGTGTTATAGCTAGCTTTTTAGTTGGTGTAGCAGTAATTAGATTTTTAATGCAATACTTAAAAAAAGGCAGTTTCAAAATGTTTGCAATATATAGAGTAGTTGTTGGAGCAATAGTTTTACTTGTGTATTTAATTAAATAACATATGTTAAAGTAATGCTTATATGAAATTAGATATAAAGATATAGGAAGGAAAGGTGAAATAGATGGATAGTAATTTTAAATTAATTAGAAGAACATTGATTATATTAGTTGCACTTACAATTTTTACAGTTGTAATGTTATTGCTTGTTGGAAAAGATGGCTTGATAAACAAAGAAATTAAAGAGTATAATGATACACATGTTGAAGAAAATTCAGAAAAACAAAATGAGAAAGTGGTTGTTGTAGATAATCAATAATGTAAACGGTTCTAATTACAGAACCGTTTTTTTATTATTTGACAAAACGCCAAAAAAATAGTATAATAGTAATCAGTTAGTACCAGAAAATGGGAAAATGAGATTAAATTTATATACGAATATTTATTTATGGTGTGGATAAATATTGGTAAAAAAGATTGTAGAATGAGTTCGGAAAAATAAAATTAAAAATTATGTGGTTTATAATATTTTAATAAACTATTTTTTTGTTGTGACAATTTTTCTTATTTAAATGTATATGAATTTAAACGAAAAGAAAAAATAAATAAGAAAAGGAGAGATTTAAATTAATGACAAATGAAATTGTAAAAAATGAGAGAACAGACAGAAAAAAATCTGAAAAATCTGCATTTGAAAAGAAATTCAGAAATGAAGATAAAATGTCTAAAAGAAAAAAACAAGAAACAGTAAAAGAAAAAAGAGGAGAACGTAATTTAAATAGTGAAAAAATGGCTGTTAAATCAAATAACGTAGTTAATAAAAACAGCAAAGAAAATTTAATGAAAGAAAACACAAAAAGAGACGGTATAAAAAAAGATAATCAAAAAAGAGAGAAAAAATTAGACGAGAAAAATTCAAAGAGAAGCGGAACAATAAAAGAAAATAGAAATTCAAAAATTGATAACAGTCAAAACCCAGACTTAAAATTTGAATTCAAGAAACCTAACTTAAAAATAATTCCATTAGGTGGATTAGATGAAATTGGTAAAAACATTACAGTATTTGAATATGATGAAGACATAGTATTAGTTGACTGTGGATTAGAGTTCCCAGAAGACAATATGTTAGGTGTAGATTTAGTTATACCAGATGTAACATATCTTGTAAAAAACAAAGACAGAATAAAAGGATTGGTTATCACACATGGACACGAAGACCACATTGGATCAATTCCATATGTTTTAAAACAAGTTGATATGCCAATTTATGCTACAAGATTAACAGTAGGATTAATCCAAAACAAATTAGAAGAACATAAATTATTACGTTCAACAAGATTATACACTGTTGATCAAGGTGAAACAGTTGATTTTGGAAAAATGAAGGTTGAATTTATTAGAAGTTCACACAGTATTCCAGACTCTGTAATGCTTGCTATTCATACACCAGTCGGAACTGTAATGCACACAGGTGACTTTAAAATTGACTTTACACCAATAGATGATCAATTAATGGACTTCGGTAGAATTGCTGAAATAGGAAATCAAGGAGTTTTAGCATTATTATCAGACAGTACAAACTCTGAAAGAAAAGGATACACAATGTCTGAAAGTTCTGTTGGAGAAGTATTTGACAGATTATTTATGAATTGTAAGAAAAGAATAGTTGTTGCAACATTTGCTTCAAATGTTCACAGAGTTCAACAAATCTGTAATTCAGCTGTAAAATATGGAAGAAAAATTGCAGTTTGTGGAAGAAGTATGATAAACATGATTGAAGTTGCTAGAAACTTAGGATATATCCAAGTTCCAGACAACACATTCATAGATATAGATATGATTAAAAACTACACAGATGAGCAATTAACAATTTTAACAACAGGAAGTCAAGGGGAAGCAATGTCTGCTTTAACAAGAATGGCAGCAGGAGAACACAAAAAAGTTGTTATCACACCAAATGACTTAGTAATAATTTCAGCAACAGCAATTCCTGGAAATGAAAAATTAGTTTCTAAAGTAATAGATAAATTAATGCAAATAGGTGCAGAAGTTGTTTATAGTGCATTAGAAGATATTCACGTTTCAGGACATGCTTGTCAAGAAGAACAAAAATTAATTATGTCTTTAGTTAGACCTAAATACTTCTTACCAGTTCACGGTGAATACAGACAATTACGTGCACATGCTGAAACAGCTAAGAAAATGGGAATTCCTGCAGAAAATATATTTATGCTTGAAAATGGTAGAGTATTGGAATTAAACGAACATGAAGCTAAAGTAACAACATCAGTACCATCAGGAAAAATCTTAGTAGATGGATTAGGAGTTGGAGATGTTGGAAACATAGTTCTAAGAGATAGACAACACTTATCACAAGACGGATTAATAATCATAGTAATGACAATGGATTCAGGCTCAGGAGAAATAGTTTCAGGACCAGATGTAATTTCAAGAGGATTTGTTTATGTAAGAGAATCTGAAAACTTAATGGATGATGTTAAGAAACAAATTAGAGAAGAAGTTAAATATTTCGAAGAAAGAAATATTACAGATTGGTCAACTATCAAAACAGCATTGAAGGATAATTTAAGAGATTATATTTTCCAAAAGACTAAGAGAAATCCGATGATTTTACCTATTATAATGGAAGTTTAAAAAAAACACAGAGTTTTAAACTCTGTGTTTTTTGCATAGAAAAATCCCTCAACATATTATAGTTGAGGGATAAGGTTTTAATAACAGTGGAAGAAAGTAACATCGTAAGCAGGTTGTGCATCCATACTCAAATCCATGCTAAAATATTCTTTACTACATCCGTACAATATTTTTTGTGATGTTTCACCAGTATATCCGTAAGAATAATGATCAGCACCACCAATACAGCTTGTTGGATCATATCCGCCAAGTGCTGCATTTACAGCATTTACAGAAGAGCTCAAATATTTATCATAATTCTCTATTGGTGGATATTCTTCAGGTGCTTTAGGTGTAGAAAAGATGGGACTAGCAATCAACTCAACCAAGTTATCAGTATGATAATAAGGATCATTCAATGATACGTTAAGAATGACTGCAGCAATTGAACACTGTGCGTCGAATACCGTAATGTTATTTAGATATGTTTCTTGAAAAACATACTTTTGTAGAGTTGAATACTCATCATTAGATATGACTCTATTAAGCTTTTGAGAAAACATATTCGATTCGTCGAAAGTATAATTGCTTAATTGTACGGTTGGGACTACATGTTTAATTGTTTGAATGGATTGCGTGGATTCCTGTTTTGAATTTTCTTCCTGTTGTTCTGATGAACAGCTAGTTGTTGCCATAGCAATGATAACAGTTAGTATTCCTGTGAATAAATACCGTTTAATCATTATACAGTACAACTCCTTTCATAAAATGTAATCGGTTAAAACCATATAATCATTATACCATATTTTAGGGGAAAAATCAAACTTATAGTTTTGCACAGAGTAGCGAAAATTCTCACTCAAATATAATATATAGAATGTCAAATGGGTAGGGGCGAAAAATGTCAAATTATGATATGCGAAAAAGATTGAAAAATAGGACGAAACAAAGTATAATTAATATTAGGCTTATTATATAAAAAAGTTCCATATAATGTGTTAATATGTTATAATAGTACATAAATAAGAAAGAGGTGGTATTATGCAACAAGTAATAGAAATACAAGATTTAGAATCTTTTTTAGATGAATATGGAGAACTTATTGTAAGAAAAACTAATAAGAATAATGTAGTAGTAATGAGTTTAGATGAATATAAACAATTTGATACCGATATTGAAGAAAAATTGCTAAAGTCAGAAGATGATATAAAAAATGGAAGAACAAGGGATGCAGTAAAGGTTTTTGAAGAACTGGAAGAAAAGTATGGCTTTTAGTAATGAAAAATATAAAGTTAAAATAACAGACGAATGTATTGAGGAAATAGAGCAAATTTATGATTATATAGCAAATGACTTAAACGCTGATAAGTCGGCTGTTAAAGTAGTTAAAGAGTTTAAAACAAAAATATTAACTCTTTCAGAAACACCTAAATTATATCCTAAGATAAATAAACGAAATAGGGCTAAGAAAACATATAGAAGACTAATAGTTAAAAATTTTATTGTTTTATATACAGTTGACGATAATCAAAAATTAGTTTTTATTTCCCATATTTTTTTTAATAGAAAAAATTATTTATAAATCATTTACTTTTTCTCTTGTTAATATTTGATTCAAGAAATTAGTTCAATAATGTTTGATTCTTAATGGAAAATTCAAATGTAATTTATTTTTAGATAATAAGCCTTAATATAGCTTGAAAAAAAAGTACATTTATGCTAAAATATTGTGCATAGAGATTATTAATAGAAAAAATATAGATACGAATAAAAAGAAAGGAAGATTTAAAATGGATTATAAAGATTTAGCAGAACTAATATTTCCAGATGCAAAGGATATTTCATATTATGAGGAAAAATATCCAGAAAGAAACTTACCAGAAGGAGCAGCAGTTGTAAGAATTGGACCAAGCCCAACAGGAAATGTTCATATTGGAACAATATATCAAGCTGTAATAGCAAGAAAAATGGCTAATCAAACAAATGGCGTATTCTTTATGAGAGTTGAGGATACAGATCAAAAAAGAGAAGTTGAAAATGGAATTAATCAAATCATAGAATCATTAACAAAATTTGACTTAGAGCCAGACGAAGGAATGATAAGTGAAACAGAATCAAAAGGTGCATATGGACCATATAGACAATCAATGAGAGGGGAAATATACAGAGCATATGCTAAATATTTAATATCTCAAGGTAAGGCATATCCAGGTTTTGAAACTCAAGAACAATTGAATGAAATGAGAGAGAAACAAGAAGCCGCTAAAGTTAGAACAGGTTATTATGGAGTTTGGGCAACATCAAGAAATCTATCAGTAGAAGAAGCTGCTGAAAAAATCAAAGCTGGAGAACCATATATAATAAGATTTAAATCACCTGGTAGAGAAGATAGAAAAATTAAACATAAAGATATTATCAAAGGAAATGTTGAGTTTCCAGAAAATGATCAAGATATAATTATTATAAAATCTGATGGATTACCAACATACCATTTTGCACATGCAATTGATGATCATTTAATGGGTACAACAATTGTCTCAAGAGGTGATGAATGGTTATCATCAGTTCCAGTTCATTTACAATTGTTCCAAGAGTTAGGGTTTAAGGCACCAAGATATGCTCATACACCAACACTTTTGAAAAATGATAATGGAAATAAACGTAAAATTAGTAAAAGAAAAGATCCAGAAGCAGCTGCTTTATACTATGAAGAAGAAGGTATTCCATCACAATCAGTAAAAGAATACTTACTAAACATAGCAAACTCAACATTCGAGAATTGGAGAAGAGCAAATCCAGATAAATCAATAGATGAATTTGATTTTCAATTAAACAAAATGAGTGTAAGTGGAGCATTATTTGATATGGTAAAATTATTAGACGTATCAAAAAATGTAATTTCAAAATATTCAGCTGAAAGGGTTTATGATGAAGCAATCGCATGGGCTAATGAATTTGATAGTGAACTAGCTAGCATGTTATCAGCGGACAAAGATTATTCATTAAAAGTTCTTGGAATTGAAAGAGGAAACGCAAAACCAAGAAAAGATTTATCAAAATGGTCTGAATTAAAGAATACAATTTCATATATGTATAATGATAAATTTGATAAAAATGCTGAATTCGAATATGCAAAAGTAACTGATAAAGATGAAATCAAAAAAATTACAAAACTATATGTAGAAAAATATTTTGACATAAATGATGATAAACAAACATGGTTTGACAAAATGAAAGACCTAGCTGAAGAAGTTGGATTTGCAAGAGAGGTTAAAGAATTCAAAGCAAACCCAGAAAATTGGCCAGGACACGTTGGAGATATAAGCACTGTAATTCGTGTTACTTTAACAGGAAGACAAAATACTCCTGATTTGTATGAAATTATGCAAGTTTTAGGAAAAGAAACAGTTGTTGAAAGATTAAGCTAATTTTAAATTTGGACAAAGGCTCATAAGAGACGGTTCTCTTTTGTAATGTCCAAATTTAAAAAGAAAGAGATGTGATAAAATTGGACTATAATATAGGAGATATAGTTAGAACAAAAAAACAACATCCATGTGGAAGTAAATTATGGGAGATAACACGTGTAGGAGTAGATTTTAAATTGAAATGTCAAGGATGTGGACATGTTGTGATGGTTGAAAGACAAAAAGCCTTGAAAATGATTACTAAAAAAATTGAACAAAATGAAAATAGTTAAATAAAGTGAAAAGCTGGAACTTGGTTAAAAGTTCCAGCTTTTCTATTTAGAGTTCCTGAGATTAGTCCGTGTGACGGCGTCCACCGAGAGACTTTATAAAGTCTTCGACTGCACTACGGAACAGTATGGACTTATGCTCAAAAACAAATAATGTTCTTTCGGTTGCATAAGCGTTTATACCGTCGAATTTCTGGATTAATGCTGATTCTGCAGCTGAAGCTGCTTTTTTGCTTTTGAAACAGAAAGGGGTAGGTGCATTAAACATTGATGTGGACATAGAGGAACCCTCCTAAAATATAAAATTTACCATCTACTTGAAATGGTATGTAGCA
>Ga0310691_10005528_pt1 | contig 13786 bp, 11 predicted proteins | sample 176DNAGHGlowgp2_FD_203887 | JGI IMG/M metagenome (GOLD analysis project Ga0310691, IMG submission 203887) | Sheep rumen microbial communities from Palmerston North, Manawatu-Wanganui, New Zealand - 1766 DNA GHGlow gp2 (v2) (version 2) | ecosystem: Host-associated > Mammals > Digestive system >... | reverse complement strand
CCAAATACTTATATTGAATATTATGATAATGAAATTCAAATATTATTTGAAAATAATAAACGAATAATATTTAAGGAGATAAAAAATGCAGAATGATATTAATATAGAAGATAGAATTACAAAAATCTTAACTGATGAATTAGGCTATTGCTATTGTGATAATTGCGAGTTTGGAAATTGGGATAAGTATCAAGATAGAAATTGTGATAATTGTCATAGAAAGTATCAAAATTGGCGGTTATCTGAGGATACGGCAAGAATAATAGCAGACAAAATTATAAAAATTGGTCATATTAATGCTATAACAAAAGAAATAGGTTGAAGGGGCGTTAAAAAAATGCAGAGTGATTTAACAAAAGAATTAAGTATAAATTTTATTGAATACGCAGCTGCTTGTAATTCAGACAGAGCTATACCAAATGCTACCGATGGCCTCAAACCAGTTGCTAAAAGAATTCTTTATGGAGCTTTTACAGGAGGAAGGACTAGTAATAAACCCCATGTAAAATGTGCAAAGATTGTCGGAGATGTAATGGGTTCTTATCATCCACATGGAGACTCGTCCATTTATGGTGCATTAGTGCGTCTTGCTCAAGATTGGGTAATGCGTTATCCTCTTATTGACTTCCATGGCAATGTAGGAAATCAAGCGGGTGATGGTCCTGCCGCTCCGCGTTATACAGAAGCAAGATTATCTAAATTAACAGAAGATGGAATGTTACAGGGATTAAAAAAGAATAATGTTAATTTTATTCCTAATTATGATGAAACAACAGAAGAGCCTGTAGAACTTCCAAGCATCTTTCCAAATCTTCTTTGTAATCCTAATAGTGGAATTGGTGTAGCTATGGCCTGCTCCTGGGCACCACATAATCTTGGAGAAGTTGCTGCGGCGATTAATCAATATTTATCTGGAGAAGATCCAATGTTGCCTGGCCCAGATTTTCCAACAGGAGGAGTTATTATCAATTCTAAAGATATTCCCGCTATTATGAAAACAGGACATGGTAGTGTAAAAATTCGTAGTAAATATAAAATTGATAAACAAAAAGTTATATTTACAGAAATCCCTTATGGAACTACTATTGAAGGACTAATGACAGAAATTGGTGAAATTTCTGATAAAAAAGAAATTGAAGGAATTGATAATATTCGTGATGAATCTAATAAAAAAGGTGTTAGAATTGTTATCGAATGTGATAAGGGCATCAATCCTGCAAGTATTGTAAATAAACTTTTTGCAAAAACAAATTTACAGAGTTCATTCAGCTATAATCAAGTTGCTCTTGTCGATAAAGTACCAACTGAATTAAATCTTAAAGATTGTATTAAAATTTATGTTGACCACAATATTAAATGCATTAAAAGGGAAACTCAATTTGATTTAGATAAAGCAACAGATAGATTAGAAATAGTTAATGGTTTATTAAAAGCATTAGAAGATATAGATAATATTATAGCTTTAATTAAAAGCTCTGAAAATGCAAATGCGGCAGCTGAAAATTTAATTAAAAAATATAATTTTACTTTAAAACAAGCTAAGGCTATTTTAGCTATGAGACTTTCTTCTCTTGCTAAACTTGAAAAAGTTGAATTACAAAAAGAAGCTAAAGAACTTGAAAATAAAATTATTGATTTAAAAAATATTTTAGCGAGTGAAGATAGACAAAAAGATATTCTTAAATCTAGACTTGGAGAACTGGTTAAAAAGTATGGCGATCCCCGCCGCACAGAACTTACTAATATTGAAATCAAGCCTGAAGATAAAATTATTGAAGAAGTTACTCCAGAAGATTGTGTAGTAATTCTTTCTCAAACAGGTAGTATTAAACGTATTCCTAGAAATAGCTTTAAAGTACAACGTAAAAATGGTAAAGGCGTAAAAACAAAAGATGATGTAATTATGTCTACTATTTCCACAAACACCATTGATAATCTTCTTATTTTTACTAAAAAAGGTAAAATGTTTAAAATTATCGTAGATGAAGTTCCTGTTGGCACAAATGCATCAAAAGGGGTTCATGTTGGTACATTGATTAATATGGATCAAGATGATGAAGTAATTGCAATTACATCTCTCGCAAGAAGTAATACTGCAAAATATGTAGTATTTTTTACAAAACAAGGATTGATGAAAAAAACCTATCTTGATGAATATACAAAAGTAAAACGTAGCACAGGGATTGTTGCAATTAAAATTAATGAAGGTGATTCTATTGCTAATGTAGAATTTATTAATGAAGAAGATGTTCTCGTAGTAACCAAAAATGGAATGTCTATTCATTTTGAAACTAAAAACGTTGCACCTGTTGGAAGAATTGCAGCAGGAGTAAAAACTATAAAATTAGATGAAAATGATGAGGTAATTGCAGGATTGCCTATTCATTCTGATAATGATATGGTGGCAATTTTTTCAACAAAAGGATATGGTAAAAAAACTTCAATTAAGGAATTTACTGTACAAGGAAGAGGCGGCAAGGGTTTAATTATTTATAAACCTAGTGTTATTTATGGTAATATTGCTGGTGTAACAATTATATCAGACAGTGATACAATTCTTCTCGCTGGTCAGCCGAGTTCCATATGCATTGCCGCAACAGATTTACCTTTATTAACTCGAACAAGTTTTGGTAATATCATGGTAAAATCTAATATTTCATCTATTGTTAAATTTTAATAATGAGGGGTTTAGCCCCTCATTAGCTTTTTATAAAAAAATATATTATAATATAATTATAATAAAAATCATCATTTATAAGGGACTCTGGTCAATGATGATTAATTCTTCTTAAAAAATTTTTATATATAATAAGAAAATAAAAGGAGAATTTTTATATTATGGGAAAAATATATAAGATAGTAAATGATATAAATTCAAAAATTTACATTGGTAAAACAACAAGGTCTTTATAGACACGTTTTGAAGAACATGTTAAAAATACTAGTCATTGTAAATCTGCAATTTCTGCCGCCATTCAAAAATATGGGGAAAAACATTTTTAGATTTAGTTAATTGAAGATAATATTCCAGATGAATAGTTGAATCAAAAAGAACGATATTGGATTAATTTTTATAACAGTTATAGAAAAGGATATAATCTTACTCCTGGGGGAGATGGGAAATCTTTAAGTGATGAAGAAATTGCAGATATACGATAGCTATGGGAATTAGGTTTATCTTGTTCTGAAATTAGTAATAAATTAGATTTACCTCATTCTACTATATATCATCGAATTTGTAAATATCCTGAATATAGCATAGAAGAAAATAGAAAAAGAGCGAAAAAAGATCAATATAAAGAAATCTCTCAATATAATGAATAGGGGAAATTTATTCAAAAATTTTATTCTATTACAGCTGCAAGCAATCAATTAAAAATATCTGATAAATAGATTTGCGCAGGAGCAAAAAAAGGATATAAAGTACGTGGATTTTATTTCGCATATGGAGATGAACCTTTAGTTATTAAAACTAATAAAAAAAGAGTCTATCAATATGATAAATAGGGAAATTTATTAAATATTTTTAATGGAGTTAGGTAGGCTGGAAGAGAAACTGGTATTGATTATACAGGTATATTAAAAAATTGTAATGGTAAATATAAAACATCTGGAGGATATGTTTGGTCTTATGACTAGAGATGAATTAAAAGAGAAAATTAATAAAGCTAAATTTGCTTATTATAACACTGATAATCCTATTATGTCAGATAAAGAATATGATAATTTAATTAAAGAATATGGAGAAGAACCTTCAGTAGGGGCGCCTGTATTAAATTCAATTAAAAAAATTAAAATTGTAGATAAGCCTATGTTAAGTTTAGATAAAGTACATAATGAAAAAGAAATTATTTCCTTTTCTAATGAATATGATATTGTAGCATCAATTAAATGCGATGGTTTATCTGTTCGATTAATTTATAAAAATGGAATTTTATTTTCAGCTAATACAAGAGGTAATGGTAGTGAAGGAGCCGATATAACTGAACATATTAAATACTTTACAAATGTACCCTTGAAAATTTTAAAAACTGAAAAATATATTATAGATGGGGAAGCTATTATCTATGATGATGATTTTAAAATAATTAATAAAAATAATCAATTTAAAAATAATAGAAATACAGCAAGTGGATCATTAGCATTATTAGATATGAATATCGTTAAGCAAAGACGTCTTAGTTTTATTGCATGGGATGTAATTCAAGGCGGTTGTTCATCTAAATATTATCATTATAATATGGAGGAAGCAAAAAAATTAGGCTTTACTACTGTTCCCATGTTAATTTTAGATGCTACAAAAATAGAACAAGAAGAAATAGCAAATATTAATCAAACTTTATTAAAAGAGTCTAAAGAAAAAGGAATTCCTTGTGATGGAATCGTATGGCGAATTAATGATATAAAAGAAGGTAATAAAAGAGGTCAAACCGCACATCATTTTTTAAATGCGATTGCATGGAAACCAAATAATGAAACATATGAAACTAGATTAAAATATATCCAATGGACAATGGGAAGAACTGGTGTTCTTACTCCAGTAGCAGTATTTGATCCTATTGATATTGATGGTTCAACAGTAGAAAGAGCATCTCTTCATAATGTAAGTATTATGAGAGAAATTCTTGGTGATTGTGCTTATGTAGGTGAGCCTCTTCAGGTTTACAAAGCGAACCAGATTATTCCTCAAATTACAGAAGCTGGACCAAAATATGATTATGGTTATGTGATTGCTCATGGTGGAGTATCTGCTAATGATGTTATTGAAAGATGTCCTATATGCGGTGGTGATGTTGCATATATAACCAGTGATGATGGAGTAATTAACGCATATTGTGATAATCCTCTCTGTGAAGGAAAATTGATAAATAGACTTGAGCATTTTTGTGGGAAGAAAGGTCTTGATATTAAAGGATTATCTAAAGCTACTTTTCAAAAATTAATTGATTGGGGGTGGCTTGAAAATCTTGAAGGAGTTTTTAATCTTAATAAATACAGAAATGAATGGATTAAGAAACCTGGATTTGGAATAGCTTCTGTTGATAAAATTTTAAAATCAATAGAAGAGCATAAACATACAACACTTGATGCCTTTATATCTGCTATTGGTATTCCCCTTATAGGGCGGACTGTCGCAAAAGATTTAACAAATTATTTTAAAACATATGAAGATTTTCGTGATGCAGTAATGGATGATACTTATAATTTCTTTATCTTAGATAATTTTGGTGAAGAAATGAATAATAGTATTAAAAATTTTGATTATGCGGAAGCCGATAGAATTTCTAAACTTTTAATTTTTGAAACCCCTGTTGTTAATAACACTCAAATAAATAATAGTCTTACAGGGAAAATTATAGTTATTACAGGAAAACTTACAAATTTTAAAAATAGAGCTGAATTAAAAACAGTTATTGAAAATCATGGAGGTAAGGTTGTTGATTCTATTTCTGCAAAAACAGATATACTTATTAACAATGATGTAAATAGCACATCATCTAAAAATAAGGCAGCAAAAGAACGCAATATACCAATTATGTCAGAGCTAGATTTTATAAAGAATTATATTGAAAATTAAAAAAAATTTTTATATAATATAATTGTAGATGATAAAAAATAATTCATCTTAAGAATATAATATTTTAAATACAAGGAGAAAAATTTTATGTTAAAAGAAAATAGTAAGACTGTTTATGATTTTGTTAAGGCACATGATGGAGAAGATTTTACCGCTCAGGATATTGCAGATGCAACTGGATTGGGGGTAAGAACAGTTAATGGTATTATAACATCCGCTTTCCAAAGACATAAGGATAAGGACAAGAATGAAGTTCCTCTTATGGTTCGTGTTCCCGCCGAGATTGAAGATCCTGAGACTGGACTCCATAAGGCCATTAAGTTTATTCAGTTGACGGATGCTGGCCGCGAGTTCGACCCTGACGCCGAAGAGTAATTTTTAATTAGATTTTTGTGAGGGTTAGATAAAATATCTAACCCTCTTTGCATTGGAGAAAAAATGATATTATTCATATATGGTATGAGTTTTATTTTTATAATCTGCGGATCATTTTTCTTTTATAAAGCCAATCAAATAAGAATTATTAAAAATAAATAGCAATAGACTTATTTATAGAATTTACAAAAGTATATTCATGAATAGGAAACAAAAATAGAAAATCTTATTGATTTAAATCATAAAAAAGAAAGATAGCTACAAAAAGAATATATTTAGTATGAACAAAATCTAAAGAAAACTTTTGATTAGAAAAAACTGAAAGGAAAATAGGAAATTTAGGATTATTTTAATAGATAGAAAGAAAATATTAAAATAAATATTGAAAAAGCAAATAATTAGGCTTAGTAGGAAATTGCAAATATTCATACAGATTTAAATAAAATTAGGGAATCCGCACAAAAAGAAAAATAGCAAATACAAAATGATTTAAATAAATTAAAAGCTTCATTAAGTGCAGGTGTTGAAGCGCGTCTCCGCGAACAAGAGAAAAAAGAAAAAATTAATTTTTATAAACTCTCGATTTCTGATGTAGATTTAGCAGATGTAAAAATGTTAGAAAATTTAAAAGCATCACTTCATAAACCTATTGTTTTAAGTAAACTTATATGGACTCAATATTTTCAAAAACAAATGACTTAGCTTTGTGATAGAGTCTTAGGTAAAAAAACAGTTTGCGGAATTTATAAAATTACTAATTTATTAACTGAACAATGTTATATTGGACAAAGTGTTAATATTAGTGATAGATGGAAACAACATTGTAAATGCGGTTTAGGTATTGAGGCTCCCGCAACTAATAAATTATATAATTCTATGCAGCGAGATAAGATTTGGAATTTTACTTTTGAATTATTGGAAGAATGTCCAAAAGAATTATTAAATTAGAAAGAATGTTTTTGGATAAATATGTATCAAAGTGATATGTTTGGTTATAACTCTACGAAAGGAAATACTTAAAATGTAGTATATTGTGTATGAACACGTAGCTCCTAATAATAAACGATATATAGGTATTACGCACAATGCCACTACTCGTAGATGGGGGACTTAGGGTCAAGGATATAAACATCAACCAAAATTTTATAATGCCATTCAAAAATATGGATGGAAAAATTTTCAACATAATATTTTATTTTAGCATTTAACAGCATAGTAGGCTGGAATAAAAGAGCAAGAATTAATTAAAAAATATGATTCTATCAATAATGGATATAATAGTGACAGTGGCGGAATAATTCATAAAACACATACAGCAGAAACTAAAGAAAAATTACGACAATTAAATTTAGGGAAAAATAATCCTGCTTATGGGAAAAGAGTTTCTGAATAGACCCGTAAAAAATTAAGTAACGCACGAAAAGGGAAACCTCATTCTCAAGAATGGGCTAATAAAGTTGCCGAGTCCCATAAAAAGAAAGTTTTATGTATAACTACAGGGATTGTTTATATTTCAGTCGGTGATGCAGCAAAAGCTGCAAAAGTAAGTATCTCAAGAATGTCTGGAGTTTTACATGGACATGGAAAAAGTGCAGGAAAACATCCTATAACAAAAGAAAAATTAGAATGGAGATTTATAGAAGATGAAATTTGAAAAAACATGGGTAGGTAATTTCGAAGGAGCTTTTAGAGGTCTTAGAAATCCTAAAAATAGTTGGGATAAGAGTGACAGCTTTTTTGGCGTTATAGATCTTAATTATGTAAGTAAAGATATGGAAATTGCAGATGAATGGGTTAAAACTTTTCATCCCGATTTGAATTGGCCGGAAGAATTTACTGATGAAGGTTGTAATCTTGCAGAAGAGTATGCAGATAAACTTATTAAAAATGGTGTTTTAAGATTAAATGATAATGATGACGTTGCAGATTTAGCTTTTATCGGTCCGCAGGATATGAAATTAGCTCAGACTCTTATTAAAGCCGGTCCTGAACACCGCAAGTTTTTACGTCAAATTTTTGTTTCTGTTGATATTACCGCTCCACTTTACTGGTGGAAAGAAATGGACCAGTACAAAATAGGAACAGTTACAGATAGCACTTCAACAATGCATAAATTAACAAGTAAACCTATTACTCTTAAAAGTTTTGAAATTGATGATTTTAATCCAGAAATTGTATATTACGAAATTCCTGGCGCTCAAAATGATATTGGTATGTTTGCGGATTTTATGATTGAACAACTTGAATTCCTTCGTCAAAAATATCTTGAAACAAAAGACAAAAAATATTGGAAAGAATTGGTGCGATGGTTGCCAGAAAGTTGGCTACAAACTAGAACATGGACTGGAAATTATGAGACTCTTCATTCCATTTGTCATCAAAGAAAAAATCATAAATTAAATGAATGGGACGGACAAGACGATCCATCTAAGAATAATTTTATTAAATGGTGTCGTTCTCTCCCTTATGCTCAATATTTAATTTTTAATGATGAAAATATTCCTTTTCAAATTGAAAAATAAAAAATAAAATGCTATAATATAATTATAAAATAAAAATTATATTATAAATGAAAAGGGAAAAATTACAAATGACTAAAAGAGAAGCATTTATTAAAATTATTCAAACAGAAATTTTTGATCGAACAGATATTTATGTAGAAAATTATCCAGATGAGTATGGACTTGCCGCATCTTTTTGGGAAGATTTTAAAAATGAAAAGGTAAAAAATTCAGGAGCTATGACAGAAAATGGAGCAAAACTTCTTTCTTGGATGCAGGAAAATGTAGAAAAATTATCTAATCTTTTTACATCTAAGGAAGCCGCTGAAGCTCTTTTTACTAGTGGTCGTTCCATTGCAGGTTCTATGCGAAAACTAATTAAAGATGGATATGTTGAAAAGATAGGGAAAGATCCCGTTCAATACTCTTTAACAGAAGCTGGGAAGAGTTATCAATTTGAAAATTAAAAAAATTTTGATATAATATAAATACAGAGAATAAAAGTTGATTGATAAGGAGAAAAAATAAATGAGAGCAAACGCAAGATTTACTAACACAGTAAAAATCGAAGGATATGTTTATAGTACAGGTAGTAATTTTAATCAGCTTTCTGAAAGAGAGTCAGGAGAAAATTCAAAGAATCCAGGAACAAAATATATTGCAGGTGATCTTGATATAGCCGTAGATGAGGAAGGTTTAAATATTATTACTGTTCATTATACTTATGTAACTGAAACTTATAAAAGTGGCCAGACAAATAATACATATACAACACTTAAAAAGATTATTGATAATCCTGAAAAGACTTGGATAAATAGTGGAAAAGAAAATGCTTTTAAGGTTCAATGTACTGGGGTGTCTATCGCAATTAATGATTTTATCGCAGCTGATAAATCAAAAATTGCCGTAATAAGAAATGAAAATGGTTTTTGTTCTATTGTAAATGAACTTGGTCCAGAAACAGAAAGCAATACTTTTTCAGCTGATATGCTTATTACAAAAGTGACTCATATTGATGCAGACCCTGAGAGAAATATTTCGGAAGATTTTACAACTATTAGTGGAGCAATTTTTGGATATGGACCAGTTATTTTACCTATTTCTTTTGTTGTACATAATGAAATGGGTATGAACTATTTTGAGAGTCTTGAGGTAAGCCCTTCTAATCCTATTTTTACAAAAGTATGGGGACGTATTAATTGTATGACAGTTAAAACTAAGAAAATAGAAGAATCTGCTTTTGGAGAAGCTGCAGTTCAGACTTCTGAAAGAAAAAATCGTGAATATGTAATAACAGGAACAGCTAAAGTTCCTTACGATTTTGGTGATGAAGAGGTTCTTACTATAGAAGATGTAAATAAGATGATGCAAGACCGTCAGGTTATGTTGGCTGAAGTTGAAAAGAGATATAATGAAAGACAGGCTAATAAGACAGTAAAGAGTACAGCTACGATCCCGAATATGCCTGTTCCTGAGGGTGGTTTTGTATTTTAATGAAAGGGGGATTAATCCTCCCCCTTTTATTTAAAGAAAGGATATTATAATTATGGCAGATATTGATATTTTTAGTATCCAACCACATCAGGTAAGTCGTGATCTTCGCGGTTATTCCGTATTTTTCTATGGTGGTTGGAAAACTGGTAAAACCACAATCGCATCAAAATTTCCTAACGCACTTCTTCTTGCCTTTGAAAAAGGTTATAACGCATTGGCGGGTGTTCGTCCACAGCCAATTAATTCTTGGGCAGAATTTAAGAAAGTTTTACGTCAGTTAAAAGACGCTCGCGCAAAGGAAATGTTTGAAACAATTATTGTTGATACCGCCGATATTGCTTATGATTATTGTACAAAATATATTTGTGATAATGCTCAGCGATCTGATGGCGGTTACGGAGTAGATTCTATCTCTGATATTCCTTTTGGTAAGGGATATGGAATGATTGAAAAAGAATTCGATACTGCACTTCGTTCTATTGTCCAAATGGATTATGGTCTTGTAATTATTTCGCATGAAACTGATAAGACGTTTACAGATGAAGCGGGTAATCAGTATAATAAGATTGTTCCTACTCTTGATAAGAGAGCAAACAATATTTGTGCAAGAATGTGCGATATTGTTGGATATTCTCGCGCAGTAACAGATAAAGATGGAAATCTTAGTACCAAACTTTTTATGCGAGGAACTCCTCGTTATGAAGCTGGTTCAAGATTTAAATATACTCCAGATTTTATTGATTTTTCATATGAAAATCTTGTAAATGCTATCGCAACTGCTATTGATAAGCAGGCTGAAGAAGATGGCGCGCAGTATTTTACAGATACTCGTAAAAACGCATATGAAGATACAACTAAAGACCTTAATTTTGATGAGCTTATGAAAGGCTGTAATGATCTAATTAAGGAAATGATTGGTAATAATTCTGATGAAGTCTTTAAAGAATTTTATCAGCCTCGAATTGTGCAGATTACTGATCGGTATCTTGGTCGGGGCCAGAAGATGAGCCAGTGCTCTCGCGAGCAAGTTGAAGCTCTCTCTCTGATCTATGATGATCTCCTCTTACTTTCCAAAGAGACGAAATCAGAATAATTATAAATATATATGGACTTGTCAAAGGACTGCAATACTTTGACAAGTCTTCTTTTTTTTGTTATAATATAAATAGAAAAATATTGAAAAGGAGATATTGTAAATGGCTCATAAAGTAAAATGCCTATATTGTGGCGAGCAATTTGATAGAGATACTGAACCAACAAAACAAGTCTCCGCACGTAGATATGCTCATATAAAATGTTGGGAAGATCATATAGCCAATATGTCTCAAGAGGAAAGAGATATTGAGGCTTTTTATGACTATACAAGAAAATTATTTGGAGAAGATTATAATTATATTTTAACTAAAAAACTTGCTGAAAGATACGTTAAAGAAAATAACTATACATATAGTGGTATGTTAAAAACACTAAAATGGTATTATGAAAAAGAAGGTAACTCTTTAGATAAAAGCAATGGTAGTATAGGTATTATTCCTTATATTTATAAGCAAGCATTAAATTATTATTACGCGTTATATCAAGCACAATTAGTAAATCAAGAAAAAGATATTTCCAATTTTACAATACCAAAAGAAAAAGTGGTAAGAATTGAATCTCCACGGGTATATGTGCGACCGCCGCATATGTGGTTGGAAGAGGAGGATAATGAATGAGTTTAAAATATTATGATGTACCTGCATGTATGCAGGTAATTGGAGATGTGTTTATAAATCCTTCTCTTTTAGACTTGGAAGAAAAATATAAGTTTCATGAAGAAGATTTTGCACAAGAATTTCATAGAATTTTATTTGGTTCTATTTATAATCTTCATCAACTTGGAGCAAAACAGATTTCTATTGAAGATATAGAAAAATATTTAGAGCAAAGACCAAAAAAATATGCGGTATATAAAGTAAATAAAGGTTCTGAATATTTAGAAAACATTAAAGAAATGTGTCAACTGGCAGCTTTTGATTATTATTATAATCGTATGAAAAAAATGACTCTTTTACGAATGTATAATAAAAATGTTGGCATGGATTTATCATGGTTATATGATCCAGATAATATTTTAGATGTAAAGAAAAAAGAAGCTCAAGAGACCTGGTTTGATAATACTCCTATTACTGAAATTGCTAATGTTATTAATGATAAAATTGATGAAATTAAAGCAAAGTATGTCGATAATTCAGAAGATGGAGTAATTCAAGCGGGAGATGGTGCATTAGCACTTCTTGAAAGATTAAGAACAAATCCTGAAATTGGTTATCCTCTTTATGGAAGATTAGTTAATGCAATTCATCGAGGAGCAAGATTAAAAAAGTTTTATTTGCGGTCTGCTGCCACCGGCGTTGGAAAGACTAGATCTATGATTGCAGATGCCTGTTCTATTGCTTGCAATAAAGTTTATAATCTTGAAACAAAACAATGGGAAGATAATGGCACTCGTGAACCTACTCAATTTATAACAACAGAGCAAGAAGAAGATGAAATTCAAACTATGATGATTGCTTTTTTATCTGGAGTAAATGAAGATCATATTCTTGAAAATACATATATTGGAGATGAGTGGGAACGAGTAAGCGAGGCCGCCGAAATTCTTTCAAAAAGTCCATTATATATCAAAAAATTACCAGATTTTTCACTTCAAGATATTGAAAATACAATTAAATTTGGTATTCGTCAATATGATACTCGATATATTTTTATGGATTATATTCATTCAAGTATGAAAATTCTTAGTGAAATTAGCTCAAAAGCTGGAGTCAAAGGATTAAGAGAAGATAATATACTTTTTATGATTAGTGTTCGATTAAAAGATTTATGTAATCAATATGGAGTATTTATTATGTCTGCGACTCAGCTTAATGCGGAATATCGTAGCGCCCAAATATATGATCAAAATCTTCTTCGTGGAGCAAAAGCCATTGCTGATAAAATTGATGAAGGAGAAATTATGCTTCAGGTTAGCGACGATGACAGAGAAGCATTAAAAAATATCGTCAACTCTATGGGTATTGAAATGCCTGATATTAAAAAATCTGTATATAAAAATAGACGCGGTCGCTATAAAGATATATTGCTCTGGTGTAAATCTAATAGAGGTATTTGTAGAATTGATCCAATATTTGTAACTAATTATAATTATGAATTAATGGATATTGAAGATTTAAAAATTAAAGTTACACCTAAAATTGAAACAAGCGCATTTTAAGGAGAAAAATAATGCAATTTAGTAAATGTCAATATTGTAAAAATAATGGGAAAAAATGTAAATATATAATGGCTTATGTAATATCTGCATTAAGTCAGATGGAACATACAATTAATTACAGTCAATCAAAAAACATAGAAGGCTGTTTTTTAAAAGTGTCATATGATTGTGATAATTTCTCTCCTAAAAATAAATGTTATGGTTGCAAAAATTTAAATAAATATGAAAACGAAAGAGAACTTGGTTATAATTCTCCTTGTACAAGTTGTAAAAGACTCGCACAAGATTATTATGAGGAGGAGGAAATATGATTATTTGCGGTTTTCCTGGAGTTGGAAAATCTACCTTAGCAAAATTTTCTAATTGGGTAGATTTAGAAAGTACCCCATTTGAGAAAGATTGGGTTCGTTATGCAAAAGTAGCAAAACATATGAGTGATAATGGATATAATGCTATGGTATCTACTCATCCTCAGTTATTAGAACAATTTGAACAAATGGAAGTAAGATACACTGTTGTAGTACCTCCTTTTACTGATGTTTCTGTTTATAAAGATAGATACATTAAAAGAGGAAATAATATTGA
>Ga0310691_10005527_pt1 | contig 13786 bp, 11 predicted proteins | sample 176DNAGHGlowgp2_FD_203887 | JGI IMG/M metagenome (GOLD analysis project Ga0310691, IMG submission 203887) | Sheep rumen microbial communities from Palmerston North, Manawatu-Wanganui, New Zealand - 1766 DNA GHGlow gp2 (v2) (version 2) | ecosystem: Host-associated > Mammals > Digestive system >... | reverse complement strand
GATGGACAGACTCCAGGACGAGGTTCCTCTGCTTGTCAATCATATATGCTTTCGAGCGGGCATAGCCACCCCACAGCATATACACCAGATGCTCACGATGGGCTGCCAGTGCCTGTATGGCGGCATCCGTAAATTTCTGCCATCCCAGCATGGAATGGCTGTTTGCCTGATGGGCACGGACGGTCAGGGTGGCGTTAAGCAACAGCACTCCCTGTTCTGCCCAGCGAGTAAGATTACCAGTGGTTGGAATAGGGGTACCCAGGTCGTTCTGTATCTCCTTGAAGATATTCTGCAACGAGGGTGGAAACTGCACCCCGTCCTGCACGGAGAAGCTCAGTCCATGGGCCTGTCCTGGCTCATGATACGGATCTTGTCCGATAATCACCACCTTCACCTTGTCGAACGGACAAAGGTTAAAGGCGTTGAAGATGAACTTACCCGGAGGATAGCATGTCATACTGCTATACTCCTGTCTCACCGCCTGTGTCAGCTGACTGAAATAGGGTTTCTCAAACTCTTCTTGGAGATATACCTTCCAACTATCTTCTATCTGTACATTCATAGTTGCTCTTGAGTTTGTGGAGTTTCGGTTTTCTCTGCAGCTGGTGGAGTTACCTGATTCTCTACTGGTTCAGATTTCTTAGGCTGTTCTTTATGCTTTAACGTGCTGTCACCCTTTGCCTTTGTCGGCACAGAGGCACCTGGGCGGTGCCATTGCTGATGGAGGAAACGGAGGTAGGACCCGTAGGTGTGACTGCTGTAAGCTTTGAAGATGTTATTAGCAAAGAGGATATCGGTAATCTTGTTCTCTTTCACATAGGCAATGATGTCTTTCGTGAAATAGCGAGAGTCGATGACATGCACCTCCTCGAAGGAGAAGAACAGATAGCCAGGCAGCATATTGCCAAAACTGTCTTTTAGGATAATCACACGACGGCCATTATGTGTAGAGGTACGGACCTGTGTCAGTTTGGTATCGCCACCCATCATGGTGCAGTAGGCACCACCGTGTCCGTCCTTATACTTGAAAAAGAAAGGGGCGGTAAAGGGTTTCCCCTCTCCAGTCACTTGATAGTTCTTGTTGATGGTGTAGTTGGTATAGGTGGTCGTGTATTCCACACCTTTGGGAACGTAATAGACAAAGTCCTCGGGGGCATTCTTAACGGATATATCTTTCGAATAGCCATACATACTGCCCACATAACCATGTACCACACGGCGCTCGTAATGAGAGAGGTCTTTGAAGGGAACGCCCGCCACACGGGCAAATTCCTGTGCGGCATAATAGCCACCGAGTGGTGACCAGTGATGGTCGGTACGCAGGTAGATATCCTCGTTAGCATGTTTTCCCAGCGTGGTATACACATCGACAGGTTTTACCCCTGGGTTTAAGTGTGCCACCACATTACGGATGGTAGGCAACTGCTGATTGGTGCGTTTCTTCACCTTGTCAGGGCAATAGAACTCCACGGCGGTCGGGATGACCATACAATAGATGTTCACTTTGTCACCGAACACCTCTTTGTACTTATTAGCTGCCTGGGCATAGCCCACACAACCTTTAGGTCCTCCTCCATATGCCATCAAGGCACGCACCTTGTCACCCTTGCCGACAATGATGATACCCGCATTGGCAATTTTCGCATTCTCGTCGGCGTTGATATGGTTCTCATACTCGTCGATGGTCATGCTGTCCGTAGGTGCCGTCCCCCCTTCTGACGGAGTCCCGTCAGCGGAAAGTTCACCATCCCCTTTCTCAAGAGCCATGTCACCAGCGTGGAAACGGATATTATCGTCTGTGGGGGCTATGGCAATAAAGTCCTTGACCTGCATGCTCAGTGTCATGAACATGTCACGGTAGGGTTCGCTGTCACTGAACCAGGTAGAGATATCACTTGTAAAAGAGCCGTCGGCAAGACGCTCCCATGAGAACTTGGGGAAAGTAGCAAGCTCACGTTTCTCCAGTTCGGACACCGTACTGCGTGGGAAGGTGTCGAAGACTACGGCAAATCCGATAAATATAACGGCGATGACAGCAATATAGATGTAGTGTTTCATGAGAGTTCTTACTGTTCCAGATAGCGGTTATACGACTGGTGGGTGGCTGCCGCATAGGCATGCCCTGCATTGTTGGCAAAAAGGATATCAGTGATGTCGTTCTTATGTACGTAGTGTACGATATTCTTCGTGAAATAGCGACAGTCAACCACATGAATCTCCTCGAAGGAATGAAAGAGATAGGCAGGGATGGCATTACCATAGCTGTCTTTCAGAATGAGCAGGCGGCGACCATTCCGTGTAGAGGTTTTTACCTTTGTGGTGTTAAGGTCACCATGCATGAAGGTCATATAGGCGGCACTATTGCCATCCTCGTAGGAATAGAAGAAATTGCCTTCCTCAGGGGCTTTCTCGCCCACCACCTTATGGTTCCTGCCTAATTGATAGCGAATATATGTTGTCGTATAGTCGACGCCTGTCGGTACATAATACACAAAATCCTCAGGAGCATTCTTGACTGCTGCGTCATGAGAGAAGCGGTACATGGTTCCCACATAGTCGTGGATGACATGCCGCTCGTACGTCGAGAGGTCTGCAAAGGGTAGTCCGGCAATACCTGCAAACTGCTGTGCGGCATAATAAGCACCCAGAGGAGCCCAGTGGTGGTCGGTACGCGAGTAGATATCCTCGTTGGCATGCAGCGTCATCGTATCGAAGAGGTCGATGACCTTCACTGTGTTGTCAAGATGCGAATAGATATTCCGGACAGTAGCCTGCTGGTCTTTCGTCCATTCCTTCGCCTCGTCAGGACAATAGATAGCCACTGCCGTCGGGATGATCATACAATACACATTAACGGCATCGCCGAAGGTATGCTTATATTTGTTTACTGCCTCCGCATAACCCAATCCGCCGTCCAGTTGTCCACGGAAAGGTTCGAGGGCTCTCAGACTATCGCCTTGTCCCACGATGATAATACCTGAGCGGGTTAAACGAGCCTGTACTGCGAATGCCGCTATTGGTAAAACGACCAAGATGTATAATAATATTTTTCTCATATTCAATCCTTCAATTCTCCTAAAACCTTGTATAGATAAACGCATTATTTGTCGCACCCACCAATAGGGCAGTGCTGAGTATCAGAATTCCTACAGACAGGATGATGCGGGTGGCATAGACTGCCGTTGTCCCGAACCAGTTATCCCCTAACAAGCGCTCTGTCCATTCGGCAACGGTGCTGCGTACAGGGAGACAGAAGAAGAGGGCTGCCACCCATAACCAGAAATTGTCGAGTAACGCACTCTCGTCGACGAAGTCGTAGAGTGAGGGGACATTGCCGAAGAAAGCATGGAAGAACACGATCATCTGGTCGAAGTTGTCGAAATAGAAAATGCCCCATCCTGCAATGACCAGCAGCATGCTGTAGATATGCAGGAAGACAGCAGGGATGCGGTCGTGTACTTTCAGCAGCGTGTATTTCTCCAACATGACGATGATACCGAAATAGACACCCCAGATAATGAAGTTCCAGCTGGCTCCGTGCCACATACCTGTGAGGAACCATACCACGAGGATGTTCACAGCCTGATGACTGCGGTTGCCGCCTAAGGGGATATAGACATAGTCGCGGAAAAAGCTACCGAGAGAGATATGCCATCTGCGCCAGAAGTCAGTGATGGAGTTACAGCAATACGGATGACGGAAGTTCTCGTTGAAATGGAATCCCATGCAACGTCCCAGTCCTATTGCCATATCAGAATAACCTGAGAAGTCAAAATATATCTGCAGGGTGAAGGCTACGATGCCTATCCATGCTCCCGCCATGGTCAACGAAGAAAGACCGTTCACGAGGAACTGGTCAGAAATCTCAGACAGCTGGTTGGCGATAATCACCTTCTTGCCCAGTCCGATAAGGAACCGGTAGAGACCATCGGAGAAATCGGCGGCATTCACATGCCGGTTATGTATCTCGTCCGCTACTGTACCATAGCGTACAATAGGTCCTGCGATCAGCTGTGGGAACATGGAGATATACAACAGCAAGTCAGGAAAACGGCGTTGTACCGGTGACTCTCTGCGATAGACATCCACCAGATAGGAGATGGACTGGAAGGTATAGAAGCTGATACCTATCGGCAAGGCGATATTCGGTTTAGCCACCTCAATACCCATGTCACACAGGCATTGTGCAAAGAATCCCAGGTATTTGAATGTCCCGATGATGGCGATATTGAGAATCAGTCCGATGACCAGTATCACTTTCCGATACTGTTCCGACCCCGCAATTCCTAATCCTACCAGATAGTTCACAAAGACACAGAAGAGCATCAGGAAGACATAGACAGGTTCTCCCCATGCATAGAAGATGAGGGAGAAGCAGACCAATATCAGGTTCTTTGCCTTATTGCTATGTTGACCCTCTTCCGATAGCCACTGCCTGTCGACCCACGTAGCCAACAGATAACAGAGCAGGAAAGAAGGAAGGAAGACGAAGAGGAAGAATAAATCCGAGAAAACCATATTGTTATCTTATTGTTGCAGCAGTTTCTGCACTTGTTCGTAGATATAATGACCTAATACTTTTGCCCCTTTCTCTGTGGTATGCACGCCGTCCTTGGAATAACCCCTTTTGATGAGTTTCTTTGCGGGAAGGAGGGGTTTCGCCCGGTCCAGGCGGATGACAGACAGGTGCATCGCCTGGGCACATTGCTCTATTTCAGCAGCAGCCTGATGTTGTGTTGCCATCGGCACCCGCGTAAAGGGTGGGGGAGTAATCAGAATGATACGAGCCTTCGGGAAAGCTGTCCCCAGTGTCTCACAATTCTGGCGGATATACTTTGCCAAGGGTTCTGGTCGCTTGCTGGCAAACCACAAGTCGTTAGTGCCTGCCATGATGATGATAAGGTCAGGAGTCGGTTGTGTCTTCTCCTCACCAGTCTCTTTCAACAGGCGGTTCACTTGGTTATAGATGACATTATTGTCACTAAGCACCCCCGTATTCTCCTCGATGTCATAGACGGTGTTTGGCGTATGCGTCCACGTTGCTCCGCTCCGGGCATAGCTACGGCATGACAGCGGATTGGCGAGCTCTTTAAACCATTTATTCCATCCTTGAGGCTTATCACATTGGTCACCTCCGATGAAAGTATTGGAATCACCAAGGATGACCACATGCATGAGAGACTGAGCCTGTATGTTTCCATACAACCACAATCCCCATAAAATCAGCAATCCAATTCTTTTCATATCTTTTCGGGGTGCAAAGGTAATAATAATAATTGATATTCAGATAAATAGCTTTGGAAATTTATCGCTCGTTATCCAATTCCCGCTCCAACTGGTCCGTACGATGCTGGAACTCCCGGTAGGCATTCGAGAGGTCAGCCTTGTTGATATCTATCGTGGTGTTGACGGGTCGCCAGGGGTCCCTCAGCGTATGCTGGAACAGCCACTCGTACGTCTTGCTGGTATAGAAATAACGAGCCAAGGCTCCATGGGAGGCGCCAGGCAGCCAGTCGTAGCGCAGACGACTTGTGATACCCAGTGTCTTCATGCCCGTCACTACTTTCTGTGACTCCCGTACAGAGACAGCACGGTCAGCGGTGCCATGGACAATCCACAGGGGCAGCTCACCCAGTCCACGATAGTCTTTTAAGGTACTGCCTCCACAAAGGGCGACGGCGGCAGCTATCTTGTCAGGGTATGTCCCTGCGAAGTCGAGGGTGCCATAGCCGCCAAGGCTCATGCCCAGCACATAGACCCTCGTATGGTCGAACTCATAGTTCTGCTTCATCCACTCCAGAATCTCATTGAGCTTATGAGGGTCCCACCATCCTCCAGGGTTCTGCGGGGCGACGATCAGGGCAGGAATCATCAGTCCCATCTTTGCCGCATCGATAGAGCCATAGCGCAGCACCCGGTTGAGGTCACGTCCGCAGAGACTGGCTCCATGAAGGAAGAAGATAAGAGGGGTGGACTCCTGGGTGTAGTAATATTCCTCAGGGGTATATATCCAGAAATTATAGTTGCCTTTGATAACCCCTTTCTTTGCTGACAGCAAGTCGTACTGTGCTGAGCAAATAAGAAAAGAGACATGTGAAAAGAGAAATATCAAGAGTATTTTCTTCATTGGATGACGAATTTAAATATTTTATTACCGCGACAGCCCACTACGGCAGTATTGCCGACAGCTATCGGAGAAGATTCAAAATTATAGCCTACCACTTTCTTACAAACGACCTCACCCGTCTTTCCGCGGATGATGCGGATGATGCCAGAGGCATCGCCGGCAAAGATGAAGAGCTCGTTTTTCTCATTATAGAAAGGGACTGGCGATGACCATGCGAACTGTCCATAGGGGACGGTATAGAGCACTTTCCCGTCTTTCGTGCTGAAAGCAGTCAGCTCTCCTGCGGAATGTGAGGCACCATTTCGACAGAGGTTAGCGAAAATCATGTCTTTACAATCACCCCCTCCGATGAGCGGACTGGCATACATGCCACCATCAAGGGTTTTCCCAGGCAGGTTGATACGCCGGCAGGGAATCTTGGTCTCCCATACCAGTGAGCCGTCCAGTCCGTTGAGTTTGATGAAATGACTGATGCCCATATCTCCCTGCTTGTCGACCTCACAGGCGGTATACAGGTATGGAATACCATCCTCCTCCCGACAAACCATCGTACCGTCCGAGTCGTCGTGGTTGTTGTAGTGCCATACAGGGCGCATCGTGTTCAGGTTGATGCAGATGATATTTCCCCTGTTGTCAGAGAAAGCACCGTAGTTGCGGTAGACACACAGGCTCGACTCAATACCGGGCGCTATCCCGTTGACTCTGTAGCGCATCACACTGACACACCGTAGGGAGCCCTGACTACGCTCATACTTATAGACGCTGCCGTTCTCACCACACCAGAAGAGGTAGCCTCCTGCCACGATGGCATTCGAGTCGAAGGCGTTCCATCCTCGCCATGCCTTCGGGTCAGGACCGAAGAAGAAGGTGCGCTCGTGCTTCAGGAGGTCAAAGACCTGACAACCAAAAGGTCCTGCCTGCCGTGGTACTCCCTGCCCGACATACAGGTTATAGTATTCAGGGTCCATGGAAGGAGTCCCTTTCACCACATTTCCTAAGTCGAGAGGCTCACGTGATGCTTTCCCCGACAGGTAGTTGATGAAATAGCCCTTACCACAAAGCGAGCCCACGAAGATCTCCTCGTTGCCGAAGTCGGGTGTGAGTCCTTTGGACGATTTCCTGAACAGTGCCATCTGATCATCCGTCCAGTGCATATAGAGTGGTTGCCCTGTCCATCCGGAGCCGCCTCCCCATGTTCCGAAACGGGTATGGGTGGTGTCATAGGCTGTCTCAAACTCCCAAGCAGTGATGATGGTATCGGGAGTCCCTTTTATCTTTCCACCAAAGTCAGCGTTGCGATGCAGGTTCTTACGGAAGACAAAAATACCATTTGCCTTCTCGTAACGGTCGTCTAAGTCTTTGAGGTCGGCAGGAAGAGAGTCCCCATGATCCACGGTACACTCCACGCTCTTCACAGAGGCATAGGCAGTGTCAGGATAGAATAGTTGTGCTATGGGGACCTCTTGTGCTGTCGAATCGGCAGTCTCTGCGACAGGTGTTCTCTTTCCTGTGCATCCTGCAAAGAGAATCAGACTGACAATGACGATATAATCTCTTCTCATTATTTCTTTTTAGGAGTTCCTACCACAACGGAGTCTTGCCATTGCGGAATGATCGTTTCACCAGTAGTGGTCTCTATCTCTATTTCAGGAAGGTCATAGTCTTCTGGTAAATAAGGAATCTCCGTAGGCTTCCGGTAAACAGAAACCTCCACCATGGCGACTCCTTGTGAGAGAATGCCAAGCTCTCGGGCGGCACGGATAGAAAGGTCAATGATACGTCCCTTCGCATAGGGTCCTCGGTCAATAACCTTTACTATCACCTCTTTGCCGTTAGCAGGATTCTTAACTTTCAGCAAGGTGCCAAACTGATGTGTCTTATGCGCACACACCAGGCTGTCATTATAGAGACGCTCACCACTGGCAGTCTTGTGCCCATTCATCCGCTTGGCATAGAAAGTTGCCTTTCCTTTCTGCTGTGCGAAACTGTATGTTCCTGTCAGCATCAGCAGTGTGAGCGTCAGTAATAATCGGTATATCATAGGCGTTATGATTGCTACAACACGGCAAAGATACAAAATATCTCGTAAAAAACCTTGATATTTTGCAACTTAACACGATTGTTAGCGTTTTTTTACCATTCAGCGGATGCGCAGTTCACTGCTCCGCTTCCTGATTTGCTGGTAGGCGGCTGCTTTCTCGTCAGGGGTGATAATGACGTTTGTGTCTACGGGCCGGTAGGGTTCTATGAGGGTATGCTGGAACAGCCAGTCATAGGTGTCGGTGAGGTAGAAATAACGGGCGAGGTCCCCATGCGAGGCACCCTTTAGCCAGTCATAACGCAGCCGTCCGTCAGCATGCTGTCGCTGCATCGCCTCCACGACTTTCTTTGACTCCTCCACCTTCACCGCCTTGTCGGCAGTGCCATGGATAATCCAGAGGGGCAGTTTTCCCAGCCCGCTGTAGTTCTTGAGGGTAGAGCCCCCACACAGGGCGATGGCAGCGGCGATCTTGTCGGGGTAGGCTCCTGCGAAGTCGAGGGTGCCATAGCCGCCGAGACTCATGCCCAGCACATAGACACGCTGCGGGTTATAGGTGTAATGCTGCTGCATCCATTCCAGGATATCATAGAGCTTGCGGGTGTCCCAATGTCCTTTCGGGTTCTGGGGCGCGACGATGATGGCGGGAATCTGCAGACCTTTCCGCACAGCGTCCAGCGGTCCATAGCGCAGCACCCGGTCGAGGTCGTTGCCCCTCAGGCTGGCACCGTGGAGGAAGAGTATCAGCGGGGTGGTCCGCTCATACTGCCGGTAGTCCTGTGGCGTATACACCCAGAAGGCATAGCCGTCGCTCCTCACTGCCCGTTTAGCCTCTAACAGGTCGTCCTGGGCAGGGCAGGTGAGGAATGCTACATGAGCGAGGAGAAATGCAAGCAGTATCCGTTTCATGATGCAAAGATAGGGGATTATTTTGAGAAAACTCCAAAATCTTTTGGTTTTCTCCTTTCTAAGTAGTATCTTTGCCAACAGAAAACCTAAATATACAGAAAACCTAAATTATACTATACATGAATTTACTGAAACTGATTCTCCGCCCCCTCAAGATCGTGGCGATTATCGTCGTTGTCTTCGTCGCTTTGGTGGTTGGTGCAGTAGGCTTGCTCAACACCTCATCCGTCCAGGACAAGTTCTTAAGTTATGCCACCGACATGCTGCAGGAGAAGCTGCAGACGAAGGTGTCGATAGACAGTATCCGCATCGGCTTCTTCTCGGATGACGTGCGACTGTATAACCTGCAGGTGGAGGACTTGCAGCACCGTCCGATGCTCAAACTCGAACGGTTTGCTGTCGAGATCGACATGCTGGCACTGCTGAACAGCGAGGTGCAGATAGAGGAGATATCAGTCAAGGGACTGCATGCCAAACTGTATCAGGAGCGTCGTGACACGGCTGCTAACTACCAGTTTGTGATTGATGCCTTCAAGAAGGACAAGAAAGCGCCTGAGAAGAAACCGAAGGAGGAGCAGAAAAAGAAGAAAAAAGAGCTCACCCTCGACCTCAAGCGTGTCGTCGTGGAGGATGTCGACCTGGTGTTTAACGAGCAGCATGCCGCTATAGGGAAACTGCGTATAAAGAAAGACCGGCACGAGCGTCTGTCGGGAACGATACAGCAGGTGGCTGGCTCGTGGGTGCATCATAAGAAAAAGGCTCCCGTGCATGTCGATAACAACCTGCTCGTCGATGCTATCGCCTTTGAGGAGACTGCCGACGGCAAGGGCATCATCTCTATCGACAGCGTACACTGGACGACTGATAACCACCTGCCGCATAAGCGTGCTAAGAAACCCAAGCGCGGGTGGTTTGACGACGGACACATGAAAGTGGTGGCTCACCTGAAGGTGGAACTGACCCATGCCGACAAAGACAGTATCGTAGGACAGCTCGCTGAGTGTGACGTGCATGACAAGGCATCCGGACTGCATATCACTGACCTCCACCTGAAGTTCAAGCAGCAGGGTGAGAAACTGCTCGTCAACGATGCGGTGATAGGGATGAAGAACACCAAACTCAACTTCAAGGAGGCGGTGATCCAGCTGCCCAGCAAGAAAAAGGGTCGTCCGTTCCTCTTCCAGACCACTCCCATCACGGGTACCACGTTGCTGATGGACATCGCACACCCCTTCGCCCCCGCCCTGAAGAACTTCAAACTGCCGCTCCAGCTCAGCACGAAGTTCAATGGTACTGACAGCACCCTCACCTTCCGCGACATCACCGTCAAGACCCCTGACGGCAAGGTGCATATCAGAGGCTATGGCGGTATCGAGGGACTAAAAGACAAGTACAAGCTCAACGTGCATTTCAACATCACCAAGGCGACGATACAGGGGAACTCCAAGGAGCGCATCATCAACCAGTTCACGGTGAGGAAGTTCATGATGAAACAGCTGCACACCCTTGGCACCATCAACTACACCGGCTCGTTCAACGTGCTCTATAAGAAACTGCAGTTCCGTGGTACGATAGGTTCTGCTTGCGGCAGTCTTAACTTCGGTCTCCAGATTGATGCCCTCTCCCATTACCTGACGGGTCATGTGAAGTCCACGAACTTTGAGTTAGGTAAGGCGATGGACTACCCCAAAATGGGTAAGGTCACCTGCAGTGCCGGCTTCCGTTTCGACATCTCCAAGCCCCGTACCGCACAGATGCGCCGTGTCAAGGGTGGAAAACTGCCTATCGGACAGGTCGACGCCCTTGTGGATGAGGCTTACCTCGAAGGGATGCGGTTCTCGAATGTCGCTGCCCATATCGTCAGTGACGGTGCCGTCGCCGAGGGAAAAATCAATATGAAGGGCAAACTGGCTGACATCCTCTGCTCGTTCTCGTTCACCAATACCGACGAGATGAAGAAGACCAAGATCAAACCGGGTATCCGCTTCCACCTCTTCGACAAGAAGACGGACGAGGAGAAGGCACAGGAGAAGGCTGATAAGGAGAAACGCAAGGCGCAGAAGGCTGCCGAGAAGGAGAAACGTAAGGCTGAGAAAGCGAAACTGAAAGCTGAGAAGGAAAAGTTGCGAGCAGCGGAGGAGGCTGAGGAAGCCAAAGCGAAGGCGCAGCGGCAGGCTGAGAAGGCTGCGGAGAAAGAGAAACGCAAGGCTGAGAAGGCTGCCCGCAAGGAACAGAAACGGCTGGAGAAAGAACGGCGCAAGGCTGAGAAAGCCGCAGCCAAGGCACAGGGCAATTGAAGCCCGTACCTCCGACCCTCGGAGCCCAGGGCTTCGCCCCTTGGAGGCGGCACCTTCGACCCCTGGAGGCGGCACCTTCGAACCTCGAAGCCCGGGGCTTCGCAACCCACATGCTGTATTTTGGTAAACACAGAGATACGGAGACACGGAGAAATAATAAAAACTCTGTGCCTCTGTGCCTCAGTGTTGAGTGAATATTTAGGGCAAAATCGCCATTCCTTGTCACCCTTGTCACCTCGTTGCCACACGTAACACACTGATTTTCAGAAAGTGTTGCAAGGTGGCAACGGTTGCAAGGGTAAAAAACTTTATGTAGGGGAAATGGTCGAAACTGAATTATAATATTTCTGTTATTTTGAGCGACCAAGAGCGGATAATATAGTCATTTTTATCAAGTTATGTGTGATTTTTGCGTTATTTAGGCCTAAAATTGAAGTAATTTATGTATTTTTGCACACGTAATCCACTAAAAGAATAATTATGAAGTATTTTCCTAATCTTAGCATCTTGCCGGTCTTGGCGAATGTCAAGCGGGTTGGTTTCGTTCTCTTCTGTTCATCTATGCTGTATGTGACTCCTTCCTTGTTTTGCTCATGCTCTGGCAACTCAAAAGGAAATGCTGGTAACGGAGATAACGGAAACGTAGTTGCAGAGCAGCAAACAGCGAAGACTGAAATGAGTGATAAAGATAGGGCTTTGAAAACTGCATCCACACAGATGTCAAGAATTTCATATACTATTCATCCAAAAGATAACACCAAAGAAATAAAGACTTATGTCAATAAAGATGGATTTATGGATGTGAAATGGATTTTTAATAGTGGAGCTATTAATTTATTCCCATTTGGACTTGAAATTTCAAGAAACGTATATATTGACGGGAATCCCATATCCTACAATCCAAAATTTACAGCCGATGATCTTTCCATCTTTGTTATGAAGGAGGTAGTTTATATATTGGCTAAGAAATCATTGCAAGGAGACCCGACTGTGAGCAAGCGTAGCCAAGAAATTGATATTAGTCAGTATCTGTATTATCTCGTATTTCGCAACGAAGATGCTAATGACTTCGTGAAAGAGAGAGTGCAGATGCATTATGATGTGGCAATGGAACAGATGCTGGATGAAATAAATTACGTATATGATGTTCCAAATAATTCAGCAAGTAAGTTTACCTTCATGTTTGAACCCTCACTATATAAAGACAAATTAAAGATTGAGTTGTTCTTCGATGATAATGGCTCTTTGGTTGTTTATTCCCAACGTGATGTTTGATATGTAATCTTCTCGCATGAAATCATATATCATTGCTTAACATGCCAAACCAATCGAACCGTTTTTTCGTTCCATTCGTTGGTGAAAAGTACAAGAAAGGAATCAACGGAAAGAAAGTTCTTGTCGTTGGTGCCAGTTTCTACTGCGATAAGCATGATTGCCCTTATTTCAGTGACTGCACCAGCCCTGAGAAGAAAGATTCCAGTTATTACAACACAATTTGCCCTGAGTATGTCAAACATGGTGCTGAACTGAAGTTTGAACCGAGGTATGCCATTGAGGAGAATTATCATGCCTATCAGCGATTCGAAAAGTTGATGCGCGAAGTTGTCGGCAGTGACTTGGAAAACATATGGGAACACATAGCTTTCAATAACTACGTGCAGTTCTTTATCCCCACAAAGAATACATATAAAAATTATCTGAGTGACCGAGATTTCGAGGCTTTTATTGAGACCCTTGTCGAACTTCAGCCCGACTTGGTTATCTCATGGGGCATGGTCACAATTGATGACGTAAGAACAAATAACATATACGTTATTGATAAAGAGAAATTGCCTAATTCGGAATGGTACATTTGTCACCTTAAAGTGCCAGACATCAATCATTATATTACACTCTTCTGTTGTTTTCATCCTTCTTCGAAGTCCTGGGATGAGGACTTCGACAAATGTGCAAAGTATTTGAGACTGGTGATAGATCCAGAAAACATGAAGATCTCTGACTTTTAGTCGTAATGCTAATGCTCTGTTTATTTGCTACACTCCTAAGGTAGGTATACTTGGTCAGTGCTGCATTGCTACACCGATAAAGTACTCTTCCTGAAGGATAATAGTATGACAGCGTATAAGTAAGAAATATGCGTCCTGCCGTTTACAGCAGGACGCGCTGGTTGTCAACATAAGACGGCTGTTGCCCAATCAATGGGCTTTCCCTCTCAGGGATCACGGGGTCGGTAACTTGTTTCCAAATATACAAAAGGAGCTCACCTATCCTTAGGAGAAGCGGATCATTGAGAACCGCATTCTATGCTAAATTCCAAACATTGATTGATATTTAACTATATATTTAACACTTGAGGAGCTAGGCTTACCTCGTTACTCGTTCTATACACGTTATCGGGATTGTATTTTACCCGAT